>Ga0233403_10000431_pt1 | contig 19744 bp, 11 predicted proteins | sample Na_oxic_1_MG_FD_179866 | JGI IMG/M metagenome (GOLD analysis project Ga0233403, IMG submission 179866) | Seawater microbial communities from Saanich Inlet, British Columbia, Canada - Na_oxic_1_MG | ecosystem: Environmental > Aquatic > Marine > Inlet | place: Canada: British Columbia | collected...
CGCGGCAACCGAGGAAATTTCCTCAAACGGATTGGTGACAACCAAGTCAAAAGGAATTAAATTCTCAACCGCAGACCCATCAGACACACTGATTTGAATTTGATGAGTTGTGCCGATATCGTTGGTTGTTGGTGTACCGGTCAGCCGGCCGGTGGTTTCATCAAAATTGGCCCACGCCGGCAGATTAGTAATACTGAAAGTCAACTGATCGTGATTAACATCACTTGCGGTTGGCGTAAAACTATAATTCATACCCGCACGGATACGGGTATCAGGTGTACCGGTCATGGTGGGTGGCTCATTATTGCCGATAACGGCTATATCGAAAGCCGCCAGCGTTGCGGTTTTGGTACCGCTTTCGACGGTGATTTCAATGCCACTGGTTGTGGTACCCACATCTAAGCTTGTTGGTGTACCGGTTAATTCGCCGGTCTTGTCATCAAACGTGGCCCACGCCGGTATCGTGTTGATCGAGAAACTGAACGGACTGCTCTTATCACCGTATATTGTTGGAATAAAACGATAAGTTTGGTTGTAGGTGACAGTCGTGAGGGAAGTGTTGGCAAAGGTCAGGGTGTTGGCATCATAGACAGTCACACTGACACCGCTTTTGGTTTCCGAGCCATTAGATGTGAAATGCACTTGTATGGCTTCTCCACTAACCGTGAACTGTTCGTCAATCGTGCCGCTCCAGTTGTTGGCAGGGTCATAAGGATTGCCAGCACTATCCCGAATTTCCACGACATCAGAGTCCGCTTCGGTTTCTCCAGACACTCGGATCACTAAAGCCGTTGCGTCTGGAAGGGATAAGATATCTAGAATATCTTGATTATTGTCGTACGGGTTTTTGGTGCTGAACGTGGTCTTTCGTTCCCAAATCTTGAGGTTGACGGTTGATTCTGAGTCGGCATACTGAGTGCCGTCGGTGCCATTGAATTGAAAACTATCCTCTCCAAAGTAACCGGCATTGGGCGTGTAGGTAAGCGTGTCCAAGTCGCTTGCCGAAATCTCCTGATTGACGGCTACCTCGCTGGTACCGATGGACAATGTACCCTGAGCCGGTAATGCGGTCACCTGAATTTGCTTAAGCGTCTCACCAAGAGGACTAACAAAATGGTCGCTGAAATCGGTCGCCGCAAAGGCCAAACTTTTATCTTCAAACGTCTCCTTGCTGACGGCCTTTTGTAGTATGGGTTTCTCAGTGATAGTCACGGTGACACCGCTTCTGGTCCCCCCGTCATTGGACGTGAAACGCACCCGAATGGCCTCCCCATTCACCAAAAACAGTTCGTCAATCGTGCCGCTCCACTTTTTGGGTGAGTCATAAGGATGGCCCATGCTATCCAGAATTTCCACGGTATCATAGAAATTTTGGGTTTCTCCAAACACTCGTACCACTAAACCCGTTGCGTCCGGAATGGACAAGATATCTAAAACATCTTGGTTATTGTCGTAGGGGTTGGCGGTGCTGAACGTGGTTTTTCCGTTTTCAAAAACCTTGATGTTGACGGTTGATTCAGAATCGGCATACTGAGTGCCGTCTGTGCCATTGAATTGAAAACTATCGTCTCCGAAATAGCCGGCATTAGGCGTGTAGGTGAGCGTGTCCAATTCGCCGGCCGAAATCTCCTGATTGACGGTCACCTCGCTGGTACCGACGGACAACGTACCCTGAGCCGGTAATGTGGTCACCTGAATTTGCTGAAGCGTCTGACCAACCGGACTAACAAAATGGTCGCTAAAATCAGTCGCCGAAAAGGTGATGCCTTCATCTTTAAAAGCATTCTTGCTGACCGCCCGGAGCATCGGTTTATCAGTGATAGTCACCGTGATACCTTTGGTATAAAGAATCTGATTGGACGTGAAATGCACTTGAATGGCTTCCCCAGCCACCGTGAATTGTTCGTCAATCGGGCCGCTGAACTTGTTGGCTGGGTCATAAGGATTGCCGGTGCTGTCCAGAATTTCCACCAAGTCATAGTCAGCTTCGGTCTCTCCAGACACTCGGACCACCAAAGCGGTCGCGTCCGGAATGGACAAGATATCTAAAACATCTTGGTTATTGTCGTAGGGGTTGGCGGTGCTGAACGTGGTTTTTCCTTTTTCAAAAACCTTGATGTTGACGGTTGATTCAGAGTCGGCATACTGAGTGCCGTCTGTGCCATTGAATTGAAAACTATCGTCTCCGAAATAGCCCGCATTGGGCGTGTAGGTGAGCGTGTCCAATTCGCCGGCCGAAATCTCCTGATTGACGGCCACCTCGCTGGTACCGACGGACAATGTACCCTGAGTCGGTAATGTGGTTACCTGAATTTGCTTAAGCGTCTCGCCTAGTGGGCTAACAAAATGGTCGCTGAAATCAGTCGCCGAAAAGGTGAGGCTTTCATCTTTAAAAGCATTCTTGCTGACCGCCCGGAGCATCGGTTTATCAGTGACAGTCACCGTGACACCGCTTTTGGTCAAAGCCTCATCGGACGTGAAATGCACTTGGATGGCCTCCCCATTCACGGCGAACAGTTCGTCAATCGTGCCGCTGAAATTGTTGGCCGGGTCATAAGGATTACCGGTGCTGTCCAGAATTTCCAGAAAGTCATAGTCGGCTTCGGTCTCTCCGGACACAGAAACCAACAGAGCACTGGCACCGGGGATTGATAAGGTCTCGGTGATATCTTGATTATTTTTATACGGACTGGCCGTACTAAAAGTCGCCACTTCAGACAACGCCAGTGCCGGCATCAGTAGTAGGGCCGCTAAAAGCCCGATGTGGCCGTGCAGTGGGCAAGCCCCAAAAATGGCACCGATTGGGGTGCGTTTTCGTTTACGAGTCATTGTTGTTATCTCCAGTTGTTGAGTGGGATTGGCTTTACTCATGAAAAATGAAAAATAAAAAATATCTATTACACCTGATACGAGAAATATTTCGCTCGAAATAAAACCAATTCCTTGACGAGATACCATATTGGCATCATTTTTGCTATTCGCGCGCGTTTATTTACTAACTATAGTATTTCAGAAAAATAAATTGGATTCAAAAGGTTTTCAGTTGACCCAAGCCCAAGATTTATCTTGGATGTCCAAACTAAAGTTTGGACTCCGGCCAAGATATTTATCTGAAAAACTATATCTCATGTTACGCACCACCAACAAACTCTCAATAGGTTACCGTATTTTTTTGCCTAGTAAGTCATTGATTTATTATTCGTCCGCGTAACGTCAGTTACTATATGAATTGATTGCCGACATCGTCAGGTTTATTCTCTGGTTGCGAAAATCGTCTTTTCAGTTCACCAAAGAAAACGTGACGGACGCGGGCGCCCTTCAAAAAGAATTAAAGTTTCAAAATGTTGAATGAATTATTTGGCATAAGCACTTATTGATTGTAAATTATGGAAATAATATCACCACAAGTCAACTGATAGTTTCAGAGAAGCTTGCCAGTAGGAGGCCAGTAAGCGTCGCGAAATTTTTTTTAAAGCCGAAATATGGCAAAAAGTGTTCCAATTTTTACAACCGGTTTGGCTTGGTACCGGGCTGCCATTTTGGAAAGCAGAAACCAGAATCATGTATAATAAAAACTGGGCGTGGATGAAAATTTGTCGCTTTTTTTCAGCCTCTTGCAAATTTCATGAAAGGCGCGTCTTTCTTTATTTTTGCAAGAAGCTATCTAAAAAATTATAAATTTATCGGTTTGATGGAGCTTGTTTATACTTTGCCTAGTCAAATGATATAGTGTTTCCCGATTGAATAAACGACATCTCCCCAACCCCGATAGGGGTTGAATGTGAATAGCCCCAGGTGAAACCTGGGGGTTTGCAAGATACTCCATAATCTATGAATGTGAATAGCCCCAGGTGAAACCTGGGGGTTTGCAAGATCCACCATAATCTATGATTTCTGACCAATGAAACTACTTGCACTTGATACGTCCACCGAAGCTTGTTCTTGTGCTTTATACCTAGATGGCAAAGTATCGGATCGCTTCGTCGTTGCACATAAACAACATACCGCCCTCATTTTACCGATGGCTGATGAGTTGCTCGCCGCCGCTGAGTTAAAACCAACCCAATTGGATGGCTTAGCCTTTGGACGAGGTCCCGGCAGTTTTACCGGTTTACGCATCGGTTGTGGCGTTGCCCAAGGGATTGCGTTTGCCGCCGATATTCCAGTTGCTCCCATCTCTTCTTTAGCGACTCTGGCGCAAGCCGCTTATATTGAATTGGGTCATAAAAAAGTTTTAGCGGCAATTGATGCGCGGATGAGTGAAGTTTATTGGGGAATTTATGTTCTTGATCAACAACAAATCATGCGTTGCCAAGGGCCGGAAATTGTGTGTGCGCCTGATAAGATCAGTTTACCGACTGTAGCTGGACACTGGTACGGGGTTGGCAGCGGTTGGGCTAATTATTCTGACCAACTGATGGCCAAATTAGGCAACGTGGTGCAAAATGTCCAAGGTGACAAATACCCAACCGCCGGTGCGATGATTCCGTTAGCTTTAACCGCCGTTGCTGAAGGACAAATGGTGAGTGCTGAACAAGCGTTGCCGGTTTATTTAAGAAATAAAATTGTTTAAAATTAAGGCTGCCAGAAAACTTGGTACGGTAGTCAGGTATAATTAATGATTTATTTTCAGATAGGAGTTATCGTATGAAAATTATTGTAAAAGGGTTATCCATTTCGCTGTTATGTTTGATCGCAAGCGGGTATACTTTGCCAGTTCAAGCCGCCGTTTGTGGTATCGTCTCAACCGGTGGCAATACTCCGCTGAATATCCGCCACAAAGCCAGTAATAGTGCCGGGGTTATTTTTAGAGCCCGTCCTGGTTCCGCACTGACTGTTTTGGACAACAGTAGTTCTTGGTATCAAGTCCAACTCAATAATGGCTGGATTGGCTACGCCAGTGGTAAGTATATCAATAATTCTGGGGCTTGTGGTCTCGTCATGACCAAAAATGTCCCACTGGCCGTCCGGGCTGATATGGGTTCAAGCTCTAAGGTGATTGGTTGGGCGACTCCCGGCTCCGCGCTGCGTTTGTTGGAGAACTACGATTCGGTGTATAAAGTCAAGCTTGACGGCGGCCAAGTGGGTTATGCCAATCGTCATTCCATCAAGCCGGAGCAAAGCCCAGATCATTTTGGTACCCATCAAAGCAATCGCCCGCCGTTGGTCAACAGCAGCACTGGCAGCCCCCCTTCTGGAAAGTGTGGCTTGGTCGTCACCAAAGCGTCGCATCTCACCATTCGGAAGACCCCTGAGCGACAGGGTGATGTGATTAGTCGAGCCAGTAAGGAGTCGGCGGTGCTGATTCTGGAGAAGGTCGATTCGTGGTATAAAGTCAAACTGAATGATGGTAAGGTTGGCTATGGCAGCCGTGATTATATTAAAACCAAGGCGGAATTGGGAGGGTATGTTTTTTGTGGGATTGTGATGACTAAATCGTCGCCACTGAATATTCGTGCTGGTTCTGATACCAAGACTAAAATCGTTGCTCTCGCTGATAAAGGGACCGCGCTGGTGGTTTTAAATGCCGAAGGTAACTGGTATCAAGTCAAGCTCAATGATGGCACCCTTGGTTATGGTAGCCGTAAGTATATTCGTTATTCAGGCGGCCGATAGGAGGCGATCAATCGCTTGACTTAGAATTTCAAAAAATCGGATTTCTAAAATCTTTCTTCAATAGAGTTATGACGAAATAAATACCCCCACAGTATTGGGCAACCATAAAGGATTGGGGGCAACCATAAAGGATTGCCCCTACGGTCATTATTGATTCGTAGGGGTAATCCCTTGTGGTTACCCCAATCCGTTGTGGTTACCCCAATCCCTTAAAAATCCGATTTTTGAAAAAATAGGATTTCAAAAATACGTCATATCAGCCAATTTCGATCTTAGCGTAAACTTGCCAGCAGCATGTGGGCTTGTCCAATACATCTTCGGCTCACCATCCACACCACTTTGTGCGATTCGGTGGGTAAATTTTCTGGTAATTGGTACAATACCACTTTCCGAAAAGAGGAACTACTACGAGTTTTGACCATCACCGAGTAAGTTTCTTCATAAATGACCGGTAATTCTTCCAAAGGCCATTCAAGCGTGGTTTGATAAGCTGGCCACTCAATCTCGGCTTGTTCGTCAGTAGACTTACGCTTGATTATCAAACGGCTGGCTGTTTGACTCTGTTCATCTGGCCGCCACAAAGTCACCTTGGCAGCAGGGGCAACGCAATAAAAGCGGCCGTGTTTGTAAACATCTACCCACCAAATGTCTTGCTGTTTCTGTTGCAGCAGAGGTGAAGTGCCGCGCACGGTGCCAGTCCGCTGAGCTAAAAATTGAGCCAAGGCGTTAACATCCAATGGCTCAACCGGCTGCTTGGACAGAGGTTCGGTTAGAATACCGTAATAGGGGCCGGTCACCGTTTTGACCGCACCGCTGACAAATATTACGGTTATTTCAGCTTCGGCGGGCAACGTGATCGGGGTATTTTTGTCAAGTAATTTTCCTTTTGGGAAGGATTGGGTGATATTGGAGTGAACCACCACCATGTCAGTCGCATGTACGACGCTGACCAAACTGGTTATGCACCAAAGTAGTATCGGTAATCTAAACATGTCGGACTCCTTAATGTGAATGGAAAAAAAAGTTTCGGTAAAATATATTTTATAGCACTTACCTTTTTCGTCAACTATAGTTTTTTCAGATAAATATCTTGGCCGGAGTTCAAACTTTCGTTTTGGACATCCAATTTTCAATTAACTTAATATCAATGAATCTGATACGCTGCCTATGTTTACACCATCGAGTTTGCCTATTTCTCTCTCCTCTTGGCGTAGTAGTCCCTTTGTCATTGGGCCGCCAATTACGGAGCCGCAGCAGTTTTTTGGACGTGAATATATTTTAAAGCGTATTTTTGATGTTTGGAAGTATATGCCGTTGCAACATATTGCCATTGTGGGCTTAAAACGCAGCGGTAAAACTTCTTTATTACATTATTTGCGCCGCATCATTGATACGCCGGCCGACCGGTTGCGCCCGTTGCAACGTAATAATTGGTTGATGCCCGGTTATCAGTGGGTATTTGTAGATTTTCAGGACCCTCGCATGTGTTATCAGGAAAGTTTATTGCGACATATTTTAATGGAGATGGATTTACCGATGCCGGAGCCGATGGATTTAGTCAATTTTATGGAAGTTGTTGACCAATATTTGGATATTCCAACTTTAATTTTACTGGATGAAATGAGTGCCGGTTTGGCCTCGCCGGATTTGGATGAACAATTTTGGTGGGGGTTGCGCTCGTTGGGCAGTAATCATGCTGGCGGCAAGATTGGTTTTTTATTCACCGCCCATCAACCACCGGAAGAGATATTATTTGATGATAATAAACCGTCTCCGTTTTTTAATATTTTTGGACATGTCCTAAAATTAGGCCCGTTGATAGAGGCTGAGGCTTTGGAATTGATAGACAGTTCACCTGAGCCTTTTGAAAAGAAAGATATTAAATGGATATTGACCGAAAGTGGACGTTGGCCGGCTTTGCTACAAATTCTTTGTCATTCCCGATTAGTCGCGCTGGAGGAGAGTCGTTGTGATGATACATGGAAAACGGAAGCTTTGCAACGTATGAAACCCTATCGTTATTTATTTGAACAAAGCTTGTAGGGGAATGCCGGTCAGAGGTTCGGTGGGTTTCGTTTCACTCTACCCACCCTACCAAAAAATAATGAATTATATCGCAAATTAAAAAAAAATGATTTCCTTTCCTCTGAAAAAAATTAAACATGATTTCTCGGCATTGACATCGGATGCGTGGGAAAAGTTGAATTTATTACCAAATAATCCCGTTTTAGCCAGTCTGGTTATCATCGGCTGGCTGCTGTTTAAGCCGTCTGCTTGGCAGCGTTATGTGATGAGTCTTGATAGCAAGTTATCGCCAGATTTTGCGTTGGCCGATTTACAGTGGCACCATTGGCGACAACCGGCATTACAAAAGTTGCTTTTTTTGGGTCATGGTTTATGGTCCTTATGGGCAACTGGCGTAGTGGTTTTATGCTTCTGGTTGTTGAGTGTTCCGACTGAGGCTCTGATTTTAGTCAGTTGTTATACGTTGTTATTCAGTCTGGTTGGAGGTCTGTTAGGCAGCTTGATTGTGTCAGTGGCCTTTGGAATCGTGGCTGGAGCAATTGGCGGCCTGTTATTGAGTTTGCCGGTCGGCTTGGCCGAATTCAATCAATATTTCGTTGATGATATGTTGGTATTTAATATGGCTGAAAATATTGCCATTGCGGTCATATTGAGTGTGTCCGATTTACAACAAATGGGCTTGTTTCAAAATAGCGATCCAAGAGCTGTTTGGACGGTTTTATTAGGTATCTTTGTCGCCAGTAGTGCCGGAAATATTATGAATAGTACGACCAAAACGGCTTACAGTCAACCGCAATATCGCCAACTGGGTAGTATTATGATTGGTGTACTGGTCAGTGGTTTAGCGGTGTTTGTGATCGCTGGGCTGATGGGGATATTGGCACCGAGTGCCGCTTGGTTGCAAACGACGTGGTATGTGTTGGCTTATGATGGGCTGATTGTGGGAATCTTTGGCTTGTGTTTGACGTTGATTTGGGGCTTGTTGACTTGGCGTTGGCTGCCGGCTTTATTGTTAGGAGTCGGCGGCGGGCTATTTATAGGGTTATTCACGGTGCTTAAACTGGAATTGAGTCATTGGACAGCCCTGAAACCGCTGCTGATTGGTGTACAGGGTGGCATTGAAAATGCGATGCTTTATATGTTGCTATTCGCGTTTCCTTACGTGTTGGCGAAACGCATTGCTAACCCTTGGGCTGGCGTAATCGCCGGCATTTTAGGTAGTGGAGGCGCTTATATTATTTTTTCGATGATTATGGGGCGCTATTCGTTGAACTTGATTTTGCCGGTGAGTTTATTGGCTTTGTTGCTGGGACTCACGATGACTTGGTGGCGACCGGTGTGTTTGTATCCGTTGCAAGCGGCGTGGAATTTGCTGATTCAACATGCGGATGAGAAACGGGAACCGAGTCAAAGTAGTTTACTACGCTGGCATTCTGCCTTTTGGGATGAGCATCAGCGCTTACCCTTATATGGTTTAGAAAACTATTTGGTGATGGTGGCTCAACGTCATCCGGTTGAAGGAAAGGCAGCGATTGAGCATTTAAGTCGTAGCAAACAAAGCTGGGCTGCTAAAGAGGCTCAAATTGAATTGGATGCGAGACGGTTGCAAGGGTGTGCTGATGTGATCGCGATGAGTTTGGCGCATAATCATTTAGCGGCTGGTAAGTTGAAAGGACCGGCGAGTGCTTTACTTCGCACGTTTAGTGGTTTTAGTAGTGATGTGAAGGCAGCCTTGGCTCAAGAAAGTACTTATAATCAACGCTTGGCATTAAAAGGGGTGGAAAAACGATTAGATGATTTATTGCGAGAATTTACTCGTTCCTCGGAACCTTATGCGCCGAGATTCCGCCCCATTGCTGAGAGTTGGCGGCAAACGATTACCGATTATGCCCAGACGTTGAGTGAAACGGTAGAAAGTCGTCAAGAAATCATGAATCCTTATGTGATTGGTATTCCGCTCGCCGAGCATCAGAAAATCTTTGTCGGGCGCAGCGATATTAGTGAACAAATTGAACGATTATTATTGGATACTCGCTGTCCGCCGCTATTGCTTTATGGGCAACGTCGGACCGGTAAAACGTCGTTACTGAATAACTTGGGTAAGCTGCTACCTAGCACGATTATTCCATTGTTTGTTGATTTACAAGGGCCAACTTCGTTAGCAAAAGATTATGTTGGGTTTTTATATAATATGAGTCGCGCCATCATCACTTCTGGTCAACGTCATCGTGAATTGAAGTTACCGCCGTTGACGCGAGAACATTTGACTATTGATCCGTTTACCAGTTTTGATGAATGGTTGGATGAGATTGAACAAACGATTGATGCGAATCAAACTATTTTATTGATTTTAGATGAGTTTAGTGCGTTGGAACATGTTTTTAATAAAGGGCTATTGGATGAAGTTTCGGTGCTGAGCATGTTTCGTCATATGATTCAGCATCGTCCACGTATCAAGATTCTGTTGTCCGGTTCACATACGATAGATGAATTTGAGCGGTGGGCGAGTTATTTAATTAATGTACAGACGGTACATATCAGTTATTTACAAACCGGTGAAGCTTTGCAATTGGTAGAGCGTCCGGTGAAAGACTTTGCGTTGTGCTATGACGAATCGGCCAGCCAACGGGTTTTAGAAATCAGTCGTTGCCATCCGGCGTTAATACAGTTATTGTGTTCAGAAATTGTGACGCTGAAAAATAAACAAGCTGTCAGTGAGCGGCGCCTAGCACAAGTCAGTGATGTTGAAGCGGCGATACCAGGCGCGTTGCAACATGGGCGATTCTTTTTTGCCGATATTGCGAATAATCAGGTGACTAAAACGGGTTTAGCGATACTACGGCTGTTAGCAACGCATGGTGAAGGGCAAGCCGTGTCCGAAGAGCATTTGCGAGCAGCGTGCGCTGATGAATTTGAAGTGGCCAAAGCGAATTTGTTGCAGCGCGAATTGATAGAGCCGTTAGACAATGGCTACTGTTTTCAGGTCGAATTGATTCGACGCTGGTTTGCTAATCAATAGACGTGGATCCCAAAGCTTCCGCTTTGCTGAAGTCTCCTTTAGGGGTAAGTAAAATATGCTAGACATGAACAATGACGAATCTCAAGAAAATTGGGTAAAAAAGATGCCTTCAATCAAACATAGCCTGACCCAAACTCGCATAGCGACGTTGCTTTCCAATGATGAGAGATTGACGACGTTTGTTGAGTTGAGTTTGGATACCAGTCAAATTGATTTGAGCCAATTTGGCATCAAGGCGAAAGACGAGCTGGTTCCTGATATATGCGTTTACCTTGAACCGCCTATTGAACTGGAGGATGAAATTGATGATGATGTTTTAAAGGTTTCTCAAATGCCCGATTTAGTCATTGAGGTACTTTCTCCAAAACAAACGATTAGTGAGCTGCTCAATAAATTCAAAGCTTATTTTGCGCTTGGGGTGAAATCGTGCTGGTTAGCGGTGCCTTCTATGGAGGCGATAAAGGTTTATTCACCGGGTAATCAATATAGGACATTTAGTCTTGACAGTCATGAAATGATTGATGAAGTGATGGATATTCGTCTACCTATTCAGAAGGTGTTTCAAAAGTTAACAAAACGTTCAATAAACGTTGTTCAGAATGCTTAAATTGGGAGGAAAGCCCCAGCTCCGGTTGGGGTTGGTTGGTTCTATAGTTTTTCACCAATTTCCAAAAGAGGGCACCGGGGCTGTTGAGTCACTGCTATATCGTGTCGGGCAACCATAAAGGATTGTCCCTACTTAATTGAGTTATAGCCACTATGTGTTCGGGATTATTTAAACTCATCATTTTATCCAGCATTCTTTCTCATTCTGAAAATTCTCCAATTCCGAAAATTATGATTCAGACCAATTGATCTTTATAGTGGGGGACACCATACCTCGTACACAATTTGTTAAATAACGAATTAATAATATTATGTTTAATTCCTATTTTCGTGTATGAAGTATGCTGTCCTCCACTATTAGCTTTGTTAATTTAACAAATAGGCACCCTGATATGACTCTCATAAAAACTTCTCCACTCTCCGCGATACAAATGGAAGAACGTTTAGACGACTTTCTTGTCTCGGCACTTTCTTCTCGGCGCACGGCAACCGGGGTTGCCCAAATGCTCGCCACCGGTAACCGTGAACAGCAAGACTTCATACTCAACTGGGTGCAGCGAATTGCCAGTAGCAACGCGGAGCTAGGCTATCAATTCGCCAATCATGCCATGCAAGCGATGGAACTGATGGATGAGGAGGGCATCGAAGCTTGGGTGATTCATGCGATGGATGTCTATGATAAAACCGGCTTACACTTGGCAGTTGCAGTGTTTCAACAAGTTGACAGTTTTTCTCAATCCCAAAAAACCACCGGTTTAGCACTGGAAGAGATTGAACGTCTGTTAGAAACCTTTATTGCCGGACTCGGTGGACGGCACTTAAAGTTAGACAATGCCGAGCATGTCTATACCGACACCGAAACCCTGTTTTTACCGGCTCTATTAAATCACTTTCAAACCCGCGAAGACAATCTTCTTATCTATAAAGCCATCGCGGTCCATTTATGGGCGCAAACGTATTTTGGTACTTGGCGCCGGAGTCTGACCAAAGTTATTCAGCAGTTTCCGCAGCCCGACAAAGCTGGCTGCCTATTTCATACCTTAGAACGCTTACGCTTAGACGCTTGTATTGCTAGAGAATTACCCGGCTTGCACCGCGACACTAATCAGAAGCTAAAACAATTGGGCGAACGGCGTGTTTCTGAGACTTGGCAACCGATTGCTGAACAATTGGCAGCGGCTTCGGCAACGGTACAACAGAGTTATGATTTATTACCCCAAATTTATGGGACCCATACGCCGGACTCGGTCTGCTATCAAGGCGTATTGATGCCGGAGCGGGTAGAAGACATCATGACGCTGCGAATGGCGCGAGAAAAAGAAGCGTTTCGTCTCGCGCTGGTCAAAATGGCAGCGGAGAGTAAACTGAAACCCATCGCCCTCAATGAAGTTGATGAACAAAAAACGTCTCGCTTTTCGGTGGCAAAACTGCCGGATGAGTCAATGTTAGAGGGTTTTCAATTTGAACTGAGTTTAGATGGACAACCGCTCATCCCTCCCAACAATGTTAAAAGTCTGATGGATTCTATTATCCAAGATGTTGGGCTGATTCCAGAAGAGTATTTAGTAGCAGCCGGTGCCGGTGGCTATAAACTTATCGAAGACGGGCAACCGACGGAAGCCGATCCGAACACGGTTTGGAAAGGTGTTTATCATGAAGAAGGAGCGTTTTTATATAATGAATGGGATTGTGATCGCAAACACTATCATAAAAATTGGTGTGTGTTGCGAGAAATGGATGTTCACCCGCAGCCAGAAAGTTTTGTGACTAAAACGCTGACCCGTCACAAAGGCTTAGTCAAAAACCTACGGCGGACTTTTGAAGCCCTGCGTGGCGAAGACAAGCTGTTAAAAGCTCAACCCAATGGGGAAGATATTGATTTGGATGCACTCATCAAAGCTTATGCCGATGCCAAGCAAGGCTTTGAAATGACCAATCGCCTGTTCACCAAAATGCACAAAGACGAGCGCAATATCGCGGTGATGTTTATGGTGGACATGAGCGGCTCCACCAAAGGCTGGATTAATGATGCCGAACGCGAAGCGTTAGTCTTATTATGTGAAGCACTGGAAACTTTAGGAGATCGTTATGCGATATACGGCTTTTCCGGTATGACACGTAAACGCTGTGAAATCTATCGCGTCAAGCGATTCAATGAACCCTATACGAGCCTAGTACAACAACGCATCAGCGGCATAACACCACAAGACTATACCCGCATGGGCGTTGCGATTCGGCACTTAAGTCAACTACTGAACGAAATAGATGCGCGTACCAAATTATTGATTACCCTATCGGATGGGCAACCGGATGACTATGGCGATAGATATCGGGGCACCTACGGGATTGAAGACACGCGCCAAGCTTTGATTGAAGCTAAGCGCGATGGCATTCATCCGTTTTGCATTACGCTGGATACCGAAGCCAAAGATTATTTACCACACATGTACGGTGCTGTCAACTATATTGTGATTGATGAGGTCCGAAAATTACCGTTAAAAGTGTCCGATATTTATCGAAAATTGACGACTTGATAAGTATTGAATTACAGTATACGATATTTAGTTTGTCTTAATCCAAATTATCATAATTTTAGAATTTTCAGAATAATAAATCTTAATAATTTTTGGGTTTATTCTGTGAATTCTAAAATTTAAGAAAATTCTGATTTATAGGTTCAGGGTTTTTCTGATCGAACAATTGAAACTGATATAATGCTTTTTTTCAGGTTGCTTTTTGTGATGAAAAAATGATAAATACACGCGCTCCTAAATATTCATCTATAAGATGCCCCATCAATTAGATTTGTTAATTTTTGGGTAGTCCGACAATTTGGATGATGTGATATATTGTTTATAATAAACAATGGGGTTGATTGGCTATTGATCGGGATGCTCGGCAAATGGTGGGAGTTGCCATTGGTGATCGAACTCATCAAACCGCACAAATCTTATGGGAATCGTTACCACCGGTTTCTCGCCAAGGTGCCGTAAGTTACACTACACGGATTTTTGGGAAGTATATTGTTTGATTTTTCTTTTCCCACGCCATAAAGCGGTTAGTAAGAAAACCGGGCAAACTAACCACATTGAACGATTCAATTGTACATTAAGACAACGTGTTTCTCTAACGTTCCGAAAAATCTTATCTTTTTCAAAAAAACGGTCAAATCATATAGGAGCTATTTGGTACTTTATTCATCATTACAACGCTACCCTAGCAACATGAACTCTAATCATCCACATTGCCGGGCTACCAAGCTTTATCCACCCTACATAAAATCTTACCAAGTAGAAATAATCACCAAAGGAATATGAATCAATGTCTGAAAAAATGAAATTATCTCCAAGTTTTTCTGCTATCCCAATTAGTTACAACGACCTCACTTTTTATATGACGGTGATCCCATCAAATATTTTGTTTGATACTTCAAAAGTATCTCGCGCTAATGAAGATAAAGAAAGAGGCTATCAACGATTACTTGGATCGAAACGCGCTAAAGACATTGCCGAATATATCAACAATGGTCATGTCATACCCGGTGCTATCATTCTCAGTGCCCAAAAAGAAGCCAAATTGCAATTTGATCACAAGAGTCATCGACTCAGCTATTATTTGCTACCCAATGCGTTTATTGTCATTGATGGACAACATCGTTTATATGGCACTCATCAATCAGAACAAGACATTCCTCTCGCCGTCTGTATTTTTGATAATCTGGCTTTAGAAGAAGAGGTTCAGTATTTCTTGGATATTAATTCTACGCAAAGAAGTGTCCCCAAAACTTTGCAACTCGAATTGACTAAGTTCATAGCAAAACCAGAATCTAAAGATGAGGTGCGTCAGCGTTTATTTAACGAACTCAATGAACAACCCAGTTCGCCATTAAGCGGCAGAATGTCTCCAACTAAGAGTGTCTCCGGTAAACTTTCTCATGTTGGTTTTAGGGATGCCATTGAGCCTTTACTCGAAACAGCATTGTTTGAAAAAATGGATTTGGAAGACAAAACGAAAATGCTGATTAATTTTCTCGGTGCAGTGGAAGACGTTTTGATTGAAAGTGAGGGCCATTCAAAAAGACTCTCAACAGCCGTTTTTTTTAAGGCTTTATTTGGGGCTTTTCATGATATTTGTGGTTTTGTGATGATGAAATTTGGTAATTACCAAAAAGAATCCTTTCTTGATATCGTTGCGCCGATTGGCGCAATAGATTGGGAACGCTATAAAGGGACAAACAAGCAAGTTATCAAAGCATTGACTGATGAAATAAAAAGTCAAGTGGCAAGCCGTGCAGAACTGCGAGATGGGTTATTTTAAATGCCACAAATTCTACTAAAAAACGCTATTGTTAAGCGTCTTGCGGAATTGGATTATCAAAGGCCATCCCATATAGAAATGCCGGCAGCGGCACATACCATCAAGTCAATCGGTTATGCTGAGGTGGAGATAAAAAGCCCTCATTCATTTGAGGTGACTATGACATACCGTCAGTTTTCGGAATGTCTTTATACTGATTTTTATTATGGATATGAACGCATTACAACGCAAAATAATTGCTTGCCGGTCTTACTAAAAAAAGAAAACAATACGCCTACCGCTTGGTCATTAGTGACTGCTTATTACAGTGCTTTTTTTGCGGCGATAGAAATCGGTAAAATATTGGGGAGACTTAATACTTATCTTGAACGGAGCCACTGCTATCAAATTCAAGGTAACTCAAGTAACTCATTTCAGGGTGGATTAGAAGCTGGCAATTATTTAGGTGCGGCTCGTTTAGGCACTCATCAGGGTGATGTGATAATACGTTTCAATAGTAGTGGTGAACGTCCACATCAAATGGCATGGAAAAATTTATCAGATATGATTCCAAACACTGAAGGGAAAATTTTATCTTCCGCAAGGCAACAACAAATTAAACTATTTAAAGAGATTATTTCTAATGACTCAAAGAGTCGATGGCCAACTCCGAGTGAAGTGCGTAACCAATGGAATTATACCAACGCTAATTATTATGGGTCATTAGGTGAAGAATATGCGTCAGTTTTTGCTAAACATGCACTGTATAAAAATGGTTGTTATTCTTGGGCAGCAAACAAACGTTTATCACCTAATGAACAAAATATTGCGACTTCAATTGCATTCGTCAATACGGTATTATTAGATGTTATAGATAATATCAAACCGAAAATAATTGGCTGATTTGGTAGATGCGAACCCTCTTTGAATTGGGCACCGATATGCCCATTTGCCCACCTTTTAGTTAAAATGACCCATTACCTATTACCCATGACTCATTTATGACTTGGAAAGACAATTTTTCAACACAAGCTGACATGTATGCGAAATACCGTCCCCAATATCCACCGGAACTCTATCGTTTTATCAAAAATCTGGTTAAAAATTATCATCTTGCTTGGGATTGTGGGACTGGCAATGGACAAGTCGCCACCAGTCTGGCTCCTTTTTTCGATAATGTCATTGCCACCGATGCGAGCCAATCTCAACTCGCTCAGGCAAAACCGCTTTTTAATATTGAATATCGAATGGCAAAAGCGGAAGTCTCTGGCTTATCATCAAATTCGGTCGATTTGATAACCGTTGCACAAGCGATTCATTGGTTTGATTTTGAACCCTTTTTTGCCGAAGTGCGCCGTGTAGCACACAATGACACCGTGATTGCGGTTTGGGGATACGGTTTGCTTAAAATTTCACCTGAACTGGATGGGATTTTACAATACTTATATGCTGATATTTTAGGCAGCTATTGGGATATTGAAAGAAAACATCTTGATGTTGCCTACCAAACAATACCATTTCCTTTTAAAACGATTGAAACTCCTCAATTTAATATACGGCTTCAATGGAATTTAACCCAATTGATAGGCTATTTAAAAACATGGTCAAGTGTGCAAAAGTTTATCGCTGCCAAAGGCTATAATCCGTTGACGGAAATAGCTGATGATTTAGAAAAAACTTGGGGGAATGCACAAATGCAACAGGAAATTGACTGGGATATTTATTTGAAAGTTGGAAAGGTCAATTAAAAAACTTATCATCTATAGCAAGCACCACCATAAATAAAGGATTGAGCGGATTTGTGAGTCAAACCTAACCGGTTTTAAAAACCGGTCAGGTTGATGTCTTGCCTTTTCAAAATGATTCATTAATATCCCAATTGGGATTCCAACAGCTTTATCCGTTCTTGAGTCATTTGGGCTTTCGTTTTAAACTCAGTTATCGATTTTTTCGGTTCAGCTACCGAATCGAGCAAAAAGGCCAAATGATTGTCACGAAATTGATACCATGTTTGTTGCGCTTGTTCCAATTTTTGTTGTGCTGGTGCAGCCAGTTTGGCATAGAGTTTTCGATAAACCATTTCAAGTTCTATCTCCGCCATCAACATTTCTTTTTCGGAAGAGATACGTTGACATTCCAACTGCCTAGCAGCTTCCGTCGATTGGCATTCAGTCTGTTCAGCTAATTGTGCCAAAAAGTCCGTATCATACACTTCTAACAAGGTTTTTAAGCCTTGGAAAAATTCATTTTCCGTTCCATCAGTCACGCGCCTAATCCAAAATAAAACGGCTTCTTTGACCAGATCACCATCAAACCCTTCGTCATACAGTCCAGCAAAGTGATAATACTCATAGCCGTAACCTTTTGGAATACCTTGAGTTTTGAGTAAACTCAGAAAGGACTGCTGTTCGGTTGCCAGATACTTCGGATTCGCAAAGAGACGTTGATGAACCACATAGTAGGTTCTGGCAGAGAGTTTCACATGGCTGTTGTAAAAGAACTTAAACAGCTCTTTAAAAGCCGACGTTTGGGTAGCAGGAAGAACGTTTTCTCTCAGCCATTTTATGAACTCTCCGTTGTAATGACCGAAGCCATAAGGATTATTCAGTTCAAGTTCCATGGAGTGAGGGCTTTGAACAAAGACCGGCAAACCGGAAATCGCTTCCAGCTTTTCATAATCCAGATACGCTTGGGCGGTGCAATAGAAATCGATGATTTCCGAATAATAGTCGCCCGGACAGGGCGAGTCTATTGGTATTGGTGGCGAATTTTGCCAGTGACGGATTAAGGCGGTAACCTCGTCAGAAGCAGGAGTTGTTGGTATCCACAAGGAGAGTGTTAAAAACACTGAACTGGTGAATATTGTAATCAACCGGTTTTTGTTCATCTTTGTTAAATTCCTATTTGTGAGAGTAGTTTCAAACAAACGATTTGGTTCATTCCTATGCAAACTGTTATCAGAGGAACTTGTAAAACCCCAGGTTTCACCTATTGTTCTTAAAATTCAACCCCTATCGGGGTTGTCCCAGGTTTCACCTGGGGTGAAAGCAACCGGAACCTGGGGTTATTCTTTTAACAATATCAACCCGGTAGGGGTTGAATGTTAAGAGCCAGTGGTTACACTAAAGGAAACTTTCAAAAAGAGTTTTGCAAGAAGCTCATCATATTATATTTATAATATAGAACTGTCAAGATTTCGGCGGTATGGGGGGCTCGATGGTAATCATAATTTGTTAAATGAATGATACCTTCTGTCAAACCATTCCACCCTCCTATTTTTTCCTGATTGCAACGTATTTTGGGGATTAGGCGTAATTATTTAATAAATCCAAACTAAAGTTTGGACTCCGGCGCCCAAGAATCTGTTTGCGTAACATCAGTTATAAATCCGAAAATTTTTTAAAAAGTATACTATACTAATTCAATATCTGAACATGAATTAATCGAGTCTTACCACCTATCAGTTTCATGTCACTTATTGATTTTCTGTTCAATGAGGGGCTTGCAAAACTCCGACAGTGAAACTATAAATCAATAACTTATAGTGATTCTGTCGCTGTCAATTATTATTTACAGCTATAATGGCTCAATAGTTTTGCAAGAAGCTCTCTATTGTTTTGATTAAATTTTGTGTGACTAAAAGTGATAGGTGATAAGTTAATCGAGTATGAGGTACTTGCAAAATTCCAAAAGGCTCGAAAGAAATTGAAAATTATAAAAAGCTTAAGGTAAGTTATTGATTTTTAATTTGCGCGTCATAGTTTTGCAAGTGAGTTGCTCAGACAGACAAATATTTTTTTGAAAAAAGCCAGGTTCAATAAATCCGATTTTTAAAAAATAGGATTTATGAAATCTTCAGAGCGAATAGTGGGATACTTACTTACTTAATGGGAAGATTGATCGAAAAACTTAATTGCTTTTCGTGGTTTTTACTTTATAATCAATATTGTCAGTCAATCAAATTTTCAGAAGGGTTCAAGAGGGTTTATTCTGACAATTGAAGGATTTTTTTTCGTTTCGGACAACTCTAATTAACATTTTTGGTGAAGGATAAATGATGAAACAACGCAAGCTCTACACCACGACCACACTAGGCGTAGTGTTGTTGGCTGGAACGACAATGGTTTCCGCTCAAATGATAGAAAGTGGCCCCTATATTGGGCCATCAATCGGATACTACGT
>Ga0233403_10000432_pt1 | contig 19727 bp, 5 predicted proteins | sample Na_oxic_1_MG_FD_179866 | JGI IMG/M metagenome (GOLD analysis project Ga0233403, IMG submission 179866) | Seawater microbial communities from Saanich Inlet, British Columbia, Canada - Na_oxic_1_MG | ecosystem: Environmental > Aquatic > Marine > Inlet | place: Canada: British Columbia | collected...
ATACGCTTGGGCGATAATTTGACCGTTGTTCATAATGACAAATTGTGAGCCATTAATGGTTAAATCACCACCACTGCCTGCGCCTTCTTGGACGCTAGTGGATACTTGGCTGTTGTTGATATAAACCAGCTTATCGACATTGAGAGTAACGGAACCACCACCGCCACTTATCGAACCGGTGCTGATTTCGGAACCATCGGTGAGTTGAATGCTATCGGCATTAATGATGATTTGTCCGGCATTACCACCACGAAGTTGTTGTATCCATTGTCCATCAGAATAGACAAACGCATCGTGTCTACCATCACCAGTATCTGCAACTTTAACTAAATCACCATCTTGAACATTTAGTGCATTCCTTTCGACCAAATTATTAACACGGTAAGTTTGGCCTTTGTCTATCCATTCTTGGCCGGTGTAAATAGTATCACCTTCTGGTAAATGGGCAATATGTCCGGGTTGAGCCAATATCAGATTTTCCCGTGCAGGTGTATCGGTAACTTCCAGCGTTTGTCCAAAACGTACCCAACCACTGCCGTCAAATACAAAACGGGCTTGATTATCATCTCCGACATTACTAACATCCACTTGTGTACCAACCAGCAAATTGGTATTAGCTGCTAAATCTTGTAAAGCTGTTAGATCAGAGACTTGATAATATTTAATTTGAAATGCTTGACCTCTAACAGTGTTCTCAACATGACCCTCTGTGAATGATCGGACACCATAAACAAAATCGGCTGACTTGCCATTGCCCATGTCCAAAACATGGATTTGTGTACCATCGGCATAGGGCGATGGTATACCACCTCCAAGCACCGACACTTGTAATGAGAAATCTGGTTGTTTCAAAGTAATTTGGCTGTTCTCATTAATTCTAGTCCAAGTTTCATTCATGCCATCCTTAGCAAAATATATAAAGCGTGCTGTTTGTCCATAGTCCACATTTTCCACCATTACCATGTCACCATTTATCCCATCACTTTCTGTCTGTTCAATAAGATTTTCCAATGCGTTCATATCGGCAACATGGGTAATGGGCAGTAAATTAACTAAAGTATTGCCCAGGTTAATTTGATATATCGCCTTACCATTTCCAATCTCTTCTGTCTTCAGCACGGTACCGGTACTAATCAGAAAATTGTTACGAGCGGGTACTGAATCAAAAGTCAATTGATTGACAAAATCACTGTTAGAACGGATCAAGGCATTGTCACTCAGTATCAATTTTTCAACATTCAAAATAATTTGTCCCGCTTGGCCACCGCCCTTACTGGCCGTTGATATTTGCCCTTTGTTGCCAAGTACCAATAGCGGCGTTGATACTTCAATATGACCACTATCGCCACTATTCACAGTCTGATTGGTTGAATGGGCATAAATACCGCTGGTAGATTGGTTATAACTTTGTAGCTCCAAAGAAGTGCTCAAATAATTAATTTGGGCTAGGGCCGGTTCATTCAAGGAAATTTGCGAAGCATCACCACTGATGGTTAATTGTTCACTCGCTTGAATCTGAATATTGCCACCACGGCTTTGACTATCAGTATCTGTTTCTATTAATGCGCCATTCTGAATGGCGACAGAGCCTGCCTGAATTTGGATATCACCAGCATCGCCGGCATTATGGCTGCTTGTGGAAATAGCACTGCCAAAACCCTCTGAATTTTCTCCATAAGGATTCACGCCCGATAAAATCAAGGTATCTTTGATTTCGAGGATGATATTTCCAGCTTGACTAGAAGAACTTCTGCTACCAGCATTAATTTGTCCACCATCCTCTATTCTCATTTCTTTGGCCATAATATGAATAGTGCCTCCCTTTCCTGTTTGTCTTGTCGCAGTGCTGCTCAAAACAAAATCACTCATGGCGGTGATTATGGTTGCATAACCAACCCCGTTTGTTCCTCCCCCGTTTGTTCCTCGAATGATTAATTGGTTATGTGCTTGAATATCGATATCGCCGGCATTACCGTTTTTTAGATGACGTGAATCAATACGTGTCCCATCTTCTAACAGGATGTCGTCCGCTTGAATCGTGATTTGGCCGCCATTACCTGACCCCAAACTGAAAGTTAATAAGTTACTTGAGGTGTTGCTATAGTTTAGTTTACCCATGTACAATGATCCAGTTTGAATCACAATTTGTCCAGCATCAGCACTGCCCTGACTGAGCGCATAAAATGTACTTCCTTCTATATTTACAGTCTCTGCCTGTAGGTAAATAGTACCGCCCTTACCAGCAAGTATATTATCTCCAAAAGTGGATGTTTGAATATAACTGCCATCAACGATGTTCAGACTGTTTTCCGCACTCAAACGTATATCGCCGCTTTCTCCGGTACCGCTGCTGTGACTGGCCAAACCTTGGTTTTCCATCCTGATATCCCTAGCCTGTAAGTGAATATGACCGGCATTACCAAGCGGTTGGTTATGGCCAAGAATTTGATGACTTGACTTGGTAGTAAAGGTGCCATTGCTGAGGCGGATGGATTCATTGGCAGACAGTTGAATATCCGTGCCATCCCCAGTATTTTCGGTACCGCCGTATATGTTTGTTCGGTCGGTTATTTCAATATTATCGGCCTGAATATCAATCACACCGCCGTCCAGTTCACCTAATGTGCGTGCATAAACAGTGCTGTTGTCCATCATAAACTCTCCGGCCCAAATAAACATATTGCCGCCACTTTCGCCGGTGGTGCTGATATAGGCTTCTTGCTCTAATTGAATATGACCACCTTGCGTTGCGGTACTGTGTAACCCATTTTTGGTTAACGCAATTTCGCCAGCCTGTTGAATGGAAGCTAAATTAAGTGTACCACCTGGCGCGCGGAGCTGAGAGAAACGTTGGTTACGTTCCAGCACTGCACGGTATTCTTCGAGACTGATATCCCTGATATTACTACCATCCGCCAAACTTATCAGATTTTCCACTGGCAATTCATCCATGCCTTGACTCAGATAAATATCACCACCAATCAAAGACAGGCTTTTGCCATCTGGTACTTGCAACAAAGCACGCGGAGTTCCCGATTCATTTAACCCGCACCGCCCATTGACTTCGATTTTGCCATGCGAATTATCCAAAAAACCAAAACTTGCAATCGGGGCAACTGTCAATAAACTATTACTCGGATTACGTGCATCAAAACGCCCCCCATTTCCTAAGCGCAAATAATCAGCAGTACTAGCATGAAAAGAGCCTTGCACATCCAATCGGGCATTTGGCCCAAACATTATCCCATTAGGATTTAGGAAATACATATCGGCCGGAACGGTCGAGCGAATTAACCCGTCAATGTTTGAAAAATTGCCGCCGGTTACACGACTGATAATGTTGTTGAGGCTGTTGGGGCCAGAAAATGTGGCACTTTCCAAGCGATTCAAGTTAAATTCTTGGAAACTGTGGAACAGGTTGCCGCCCCGTTGTTGGCCTAAATCGGCTCCGATGAGATAATCCGGGCCGGGGAGTGCGCCGCCACGTCCTAGTGTACCGTCGAGGGTGACTTCGGCGTTGGCTCCTAAACTACTGGCTAATATTGGAATTGCTAATAGATAATGTGATTTCATTTTGGGTTTCCTTAAAAGATAACTACAAGGATTGTATATAATAAAGGATAAAGACAAATAACGGAAAGCGATTGTATTTTAGAAAGGATTGGATCGTGCTGGTGTTCAGTCTATCCCTTATTTATAAATAACTCAATGATCAAGTTTTTTAATTCCCAATAATAACTACAAGGATTTTATATTCGATTGGATAACTCAAATTGCATCTAAAAATCATTAAAATTCAAACGTTTTATCCTTTTTTATATCCAATCCTTGTAGTTACAACACACCTTACCGAACCGACAACTGTTTAATTCTATCAAGACTCACACCAGTTGCTTGACTGATTTGTTCGCCGGTGAATTTCTCCATTTTTAGCATATTGTTAGCAATCTTTGCAGCGATGGTTAGTTTCAGTTCCGCTGGCACCGGCAGACGGCTCGGTTGTTCAAATTTGGTCGGAATAATATAGGTATATATCCGTTTTCCGTCAATTAGTTCTTCCGCAAACAGTTCGTCTTTCTCAGTATGTATATTACTAAAAACCACATAGTAGCCTTTAGAAATGTCTTCGGATTTCAGATATTGTGCCAGTTGTCCTTTACCCCTTTTAAAATAGGTATTATCAGAATAAACTTTCGTTTCGATAATGTCTGAGCATCCTTGGTAGCGGATCAGAATATCTGTTCTCCCTCTCCCGGAAGGTACTTCCACATAAGTTTGCCCGCCAAGACGTTGAATGAAAAAATTAATAAAACCATCAAGGGAATAGTGCCAAGCGGCTTCCTTAAGATGTTCAGTATCAAAAGCCCGAAAACCACGTCTTTGAATGTATGCCCGGTATGCTTCCAACAAGGCATGGAGGTTTAACTTATTATCTGAAGTCAAATATTGATTGATCGTCTCATTAGGTGACTGGATATAATATTGGGTTTCTCCATTTATCGACGGACGAAACGCGGTAATCAGTACCTTTTTATACAGTGGAACCAGTATGTTTGTCTCGCCGTTATCCTTATCAATAACCCCATTAGCATATAACCATGCTATATCAGGTTCGTGAATTGAAAAAGGCAATGGCTCGTCGTCAAAAAGCAGCTTCAGCATAAAATTTCTTTTTCCCCGGGCTTTTTGAACTATATTGATGATATTTTTGTCAAATCGTTCCGTCAGAAAATGGTGTTGGACTCTATAATAGTGTTCCATGGTCACCGGTTGGCTCCGAGAAGTTGCTAATTTTTCCACCAGATAAGAACACAGCGCACATACCAATCCCGGTTGCCCTTGGGTATTTTCATAAATGGCAGTTATCACGTTGTCTTCAAAAGCTTGTCCAGACTCGGCAACATATTGGTTTATGAGTCCACTTACTTCTGCAAAGGTAAAGTAGGGAATTTGTAATTCCTCAGTAATGTTAAAGGGTGAAGCAGAATAAACGACTAATTCGGCAATGGTACTCACTCCCACTAACAGCAAAGAATGTAAACAATGATCTTCTTTTTGATGATAGATTTGCCGAAAAGTATGCATGACTTCGCTCAAAACACAGTCAGGAATACCTTCAAATTCGTCAATTACCAACACAATCGGTTTTACATTATCCCCACGTTTGGCAAAAAAATGCTTTAGATCAATTGGGTCATGGATTGTTAGTTCAGATGGGATATTATGTTTAGAAAGTTTATACCGAAGCTCATAGTTTAATTCTCGGTAAAAAGCCTCCTTTGAAACGTTCTTCAAGTTTTCAAAACTGATCCAGATTGGCGTAAAGTCTTGTTCAAGCGCATTCAGTAATAATTTGAAACAGGTAGTTTTGCCGGCTTGGCGGGGCGCAAAGAGGGTAATATAGCGGCCTTTTTTAACCTTTTCAATGCAAACTGCGATTAGTGCTTCACGCATGACAGTGTAATGTAGAGCCGGATCACAAGGGCCAGTTGTGTTAAATTCGCGCATGTTATTTCTCCTTTGTCGGAATCAGAATTTACGGAATTTAAGAATTTTCAGAATGTTATTTTAATTTAATTATATTTTTTTATATTTAGTATGTTATTCTGAAAATTCTCCAATTCCGAAAATTCTGATTCAGACAATTTACTCTATAAAATCATCCGGGTTTCTCATTTTGCCTTCATGTTCTGGATATATATAAAACGTATTGATGTCATCGACGCTCTTATAACGGCATTTCTTGGGTAACTGCGCTTCCAGATGACCACCCGGTAATACCACCAACATTGCATCCATATCCACTGCTGGGGAATCAATTTGCACGTTGCCATCTAAGCCTAATCTTGACGAAGCACTTATTAAACTGTCTGGCGAGGTAATAAATTGGTCAGCCACAACACGAATATTGCCACCACGTCCTGCATTAGCTTGGGCTTTAATTTTGCCTTGGTTCAACACCACAAATACGGGATTTTCAATGGTGATATTGCCACCATCACCGGTACCACCATGAACACTGGTAGTAATTTGCCCTTCTTGCAAAAATAGTCGGTTTGGAACAGTGATAGTTATATTGCCACCGGTTGCGTGTTCGCTAGAGGTAGTAATTGTGCTATTACCGCTTAAATTTATCGTATTGGCTTGTATAACAATATTGCCGGCTTTACCGGTTCCCATAGCATTAGCTGTAATTGCGGAGCCATCATTAATGTTAAGATGATTGGTTTCCACTTTTACATCCCCACCTTGCCCAATACCCAAGGAGTTAGTAGAAATAGCACTCGGTAAACCATGATCATCTTGACCGGAAATGGTAATATTATCTGTAGCAATAACGTGTATATTGCCACCGGGTCCTTGTCCAATAAACAGTTTTTTTCCAAAAAAACCACCACTACTACTATTAATTTCAGAACCGGCTCCCAAAAATAAATTTTTTACCGTTACTTTTATATTTCCAGCCGCACCTTTATTACCGGTACCAGCTGTAATTCCGCCCCGCCCATATAAAATGAGATTATTAGCAACAATAGAAGTGTTGCCGGCTGTACCTTTTCCATAACTAACACTACTAATAGCAGATTGATTATTCTCAATCAAAAGTCCAGTGGTGCCTTCTACGAAAGACCCTGCGCGTCTTCCAATTATAGATATTGTGTTGGCATTGATATTTACGTCGCCACCATTGCCATCGGAAAAAACGGTGGTGACTACTAGACCACCATCAGTCATATTTATTTTATCTGCATTAAGCGTAATACTATTGCCTTCAAACATTCCATGATTATTAGCTGTTACAATAGCACCATCTATATTTAAAATCTCTGTAGTGATAATGATACTACCTAATTTTCCACCGTGAGTATCATTAATTATGATAGTGGGAAGCCCTTTTGCATTAATACCCGATATAGAAATGGAATCTGTCGCATTAAGATTGATAGTACCAGCTTGTCCAATAAAAGTCGTATTGATAATATAGCTACCTTGCTCTAGTGATATTTGTTTCGCTTTAATTATAATATCACCAGCATTACCTATACCAGAACTGCGGGCATCTAGGTAATTTTCAGTCATTGTCAAAGAAGGAACATTGATAGTTATAGTACCGGCATTACCACTACCTATAGTGTTGCTCATTATAGAAACAATATTTCCTTTAAGTTCAACACTATCTGTCAATTTAATGTCAATAGCCCGGCCATTTTGATTAGCCATCGTATTAGCTTGAATAACAGTTTCATCCATAATAAGTTGTCCACCACGGATGAAAACATCACCACTACCTCTACTACTGACATCTATTAAAGTGTTGTTAGCCGTGATGGTACCTCCTTCAGCATTCAAATCTAACCCAAATTCACTAGGAATAACTTCACCTTGTGAAGCGACACTCACCAGATTAATTCGTCCCAATGGAGCTGATAATTTAGAACCGGCAAAAACGGCCATAAGTCCTTGTGTTTCATATAATTTTGAACGAGAAAAAGTTTCCATAACGCCTTGTACATTAAACAGCACTGGTGAATTACCGTTCAAACTTAAATCACCACCAATTAACGATAAGCTGTTGCCTTCAGAAACTGACAAATCGCTGTCTTGAGTGGTAATAGAGGCGGGTGTATCAGTCAAAAAACCAAATGCCTCAATTGGAGCAACCGTCAATAAACTATCACCCGGGTTGCGAGCGTCAAAACGCCCCCCATTTCCCAAGCGCAAATAATCTGCGGTGCTGGCATGAAAAGAGCCTTGCACATCCAATTGGGCATTTGGCCCAAACATTATCCCATTAGGATTTAGGAAATACATATCGGCCGGAACGGTCGAGCGAATTAACCCGTCAATATTTGAGGAATTACCACCAGTGACGCGACTGATAATGTTGTTGAGGCTGTTGGGGCCAGAAAATGTGGCACTTTCCAAGCGACTCAAATTAAAGTCTTTGAAACTGTGGAAAAGATTACCGCCCCGTTGTTGGCCTAAATCGGCTCCGATGAGATAATCCGGGCCGGGGAGTGCGCCACTGCGTCCGAGGGAGCCGTCGAGGGTGACTTCGGCATTGGCTCCTAAAGTACTGGCTAATATTGGAATTGCTAATAAGTAATGTAATTTCATTTTTGGGGTTTCCTTAAAAATTTATTGTCTGAATCAGAATTTACAGAATTTGAGAATTTTCAGAATAACATACTAAATATAAAAAAATATAATTAAAATAACATTCTGAAAATTCTTAAATTCCGAAAATTCTGATTCAGACAATTTACTCTATAAAATCATCCGGGTTTCTCATTTTGCCTTCATGTTCTGGATATATATAAAACGTATTGATGTCATCGACGCTCTTATAACGGCATTTTTTGGGTAACTGCGCTTCCAGATGACCACCCGGCAATACCACCAACATTGCATCCATATCCACTGCTGGGGAATCAATTTGCACATCACCATCTAAACCTAATCTCGAAGAAGCACTGATTAAACTGTCTGGGGAAGTGATAAATTGGTTAGCAATAATGCGAATATTACCACCCTGTCCTTCATCAGCTTGAGCCTTGATTTGGCCTTGATTTAAAACTATGAAAGTAGGTTCGGAAATCGTAATATCCCCACCTTTACCTCTACCAGTACCAACGCTGGTGGTAATATTTCCCTCACGTAAATAGAGTAAATTGGAGGTATTGAGACTAATATTACCCCCACCGCCACCGCCGAAGGTTTCAGTGGTAATTGTGCTTTGTTTCAAACGAAAGTCACTTGCTCGAATGCCAATATCACCTGCATCACCCATACCACGATGTTCGCCAGTGATTTTGGCACCATTTTCTAACGAAAGTCGTCCGGCTGCGATATCAATGTTGCCAGCACTTTCTGGACCTAAATTAATGACCGCTGCACTTATTTTGCTTGGACCAACCATATCTTCTGGCATCACACCTATTAATGGAAGCATTCCTTTAAGCTGTGTATTAAGGAAATCATAAAGGAAAAACATGCTTTTGTCTGCTTGTCCTGAAAGATGAAGGTGATCTGATATTTTAAGATTGATAGTACCTGACTTACCCAAACCCAGTGTAAAAACATTGATATTTCCACCTTGAGTTAATTTTAAGTTATTGGCTTCAACACTAATATCCCCTGCTTTACCTTTACTTGGGCCAATTCCGGTAGATTGAATAGCACCAACATCGGATAACACAATATCATTAGCTTGAATATTGATTGAGCCACCATCACCTAAACCTACAGTACTAGAAGTAATATTACCTCCACTATTAACTGCTAACTGCCCTACGTTTAAATTTATTGAACCAGCATCACTGACACCAAGAGAAGCTACATTAACTGATCCTTGTTTTTCTATAACTAGATGATCGGCTTCAATATTTATGGTCGCTTCTATGGCATTCGCCCTTGAAGTATGTGAGATTGAAGCGATGCTACTGGTATTAGGAGATACTGCACCATCAGTACTGTTAACAGCCATTTTACTTACACCAGATAACAGTATTTCATTCGCTTTTATCGTGATGTCATTACCTTGGCCTGAACTCCAAATATTAGAAGTAATCTGGGAACCATCCCTTAATTCTAATCGATCAACTTCTATTAATATTGGAGCTGTTTGTCCAATACCAAAGGTTTTTGCATGAATATCACAAGCTTTAGTAAGCTTTAGCTGACCTGAAAGCTTAATATTAATACCTTCTCCCGGCCCCGTATCATCGGTACTCGCAACAATAAAAGCTCGATTTGACAGCAACATGTTTTTACCTCTGATAATCAATAGACCTGCTTGTTCACCACTCACTGATAGCACATTACTTCCTTCAGGTTTACCCTTTCCTATCATAGAAATGTCGCCCAATTCATCAAAAGAAGAAACTAGCAGATCAGATTCAAGCAATATAACTTCGCCTTTTGAAGCGACACTAGCAATCTTTATCTTACCTCCGGGCAACTTGTCACCACCAAACGCTTCCATTTCTGCTCGTTCCATTAAGATGTCCCCTCCCACAATGCTGATGTCTCTTTTATCCGGTAGTACAAAGAATTTACTACCATGCAGACTGATAGGAGCGGGGGTATCAGTGAAAAAACCAAATGCTTCAACCGGTGCTATGGTCAATAAACTATCACTCGGATTACGTGCATCAAAACGCCCCCCATTTCCTAAGCGCAAATAATCTGCGGTGCTGACATGGAAAGAACCTTGTACATCCAATTGAGCATTAGGCCCAAACATTATCCCATTAGGATTTAGGAAATACATATCGGCCGGAACGGTCGAGCGAATTAACCCGTCAATATTTGAGGAATTACCACCGGTGACGCGACTGATAATGTTGTTGATGCTATTAGGGCCAGAAAATGTGGCACTTTCCAAGCGACTCAAATTAAAGTTTTTGAAACTGTGGAAAAGATTACCGCCCCGTTGTTGGCCTAAATCGGCTCCGATGAGATAATCCGGGCCGGGTAAGGCACCGCCACGTCCTAGTGTACCGTCGAGGGTGACTTCGGCGTTGGCTCCTAAACTACTGGCTAATATTGGAATTGCTAATAGATAATGTGATTTCATTTGAGTTTTCCTGAAAAGTAATTAGACAATAACTACAAGGATTGTATATAATAAGAGATAAAGACAATAACTACAAGGATTGTATATAAGAAAGGATTTATAATAAGGGATTTTTCTAAGTTCCTTATGTTTCACATAAGACTATTCAAGTTTTTACCCCGTTGGGGTGAATTTTTTTCAACCCTGAAAGGGGTTAAATGTGAATAGCCACCGACGAAATCGGTGGAACTTAAAAAAATCCTTATATACAATCCTTGTAGTTATTGTCCCATTTTACTTCATGTGCGTATTTCTAAAGCACAAATTATCGGATATTATGGAGTCCAAACCTTCAGATTTGGCTGTCAGTAATTTGCTCGCGTCCAAATCTAAAGGTTTGGACTCCAAAAAATACTAAAACTTATGCTTCAGTACTTACGTATTTCTAAAGCATCAATTTTCTTCTTGAGTTGCTCATTTTGAGTCTTTAATTCCAAATGTTTCGCCTGAATTTGTTGGCGTGAAAAATAAACCGTTAAGTGGGTTCTTATGCGGGACAGAACTTCTTCTACTTGAAAAGGTTTAGTAATATAGTCCACCGCACCTAATTTAAATCCTTTGATTTTATCCTCCGTATTGGAAAGTGCAGTCATAAAAATCACCGGAATATCCGCAGTTTTGGTATTTTTCTTGAGTTGCCGACAAATTTCAAACCCAGTAATGGATGGCATCATCACATCTAACAAAATTAAATGAGGATTTTTCTGGGCAACTATTTCAAGGGCGGTTTTTCCATCTCGGGCAGTTAACATTTTAAAGTTATGTTGTTCAAGAATGTTGAACAATATCTTTAAATTGATTGGCACATCATCAACAATAAGAATTACCGGTCGTTCCGGCATAGCCATACTCAAAAATTCTTGGCAACGTTCTAAATAAACTCGTGCCACTGTATCATGAGGATTAACTTGCAAAACGGTTTCAAAAAGTGGTTTCGCATCGGCAATCTCACCAGAATGATATAATACAAATCCGGGTTCAAAATCCGCTATGGTTTCATTTTTTAAAGCAATACTATCGGGTGTATCTGCGTCAAAAACTTCGTAGATAGTCACTATTTCGGATTTTCCTTTCACCTTAGTAGCATCAATTAGCCGAATATTATATTGAGATGGATCAGCTAATCTTATATAAGTATGTTCGCTAATTAGCAGATTCGTCCCATAAATTTTAGTCAAACCCTCAAGGCGTGACGCTAAATTAACCGCATCTGAAATTACCGTACTATCCATACGATTTTGGCCCCCAACGGTACCCAACATCAACTTCCCGGTATGCAGCCCAATGCCAATGTCTATTCTATTCTGTTCGGTTTTCTGCAAAATCTGGTTATATTTCGCCAACGTTTTTAACATCGCAATTGCCCCTTTGAGCGCATCATCGGCATTGGTAGGAAATAAAACCATAATGGCATCACCAATGTATTTATCAATAATACCTTGATATTGAAGAATAACTGGTTCCATTTGCCCTAAGTAATTGTTGATAAAATCAAAATTATCCTGTGGAGTCATTTTTTCTGATAAAGACGTAAAGTCACGAATATCAGAAAACAGAATTGTCATTTCCTTTTCAACCTGATCTCCTAAATTAATATCAACAATGCTTTCCTTGTTGAGAAACTGAAGAAATTCACGCGGCACGAAACGACTATATGCTGCATTTAAACATTCTAAGGTCTGATTATATTCTTTCTGAAAACATTCGGCTTCTGCTTTGAGTTGGAGAATGTGAACATGAGTTTTGATCCGAGCCAGCAATTCCTCTTTAGAAACCGGCTTTGTCAGGTAATCATTGGCTCCACTTTCTAATCCAACCACTAAATCAGCTATTTGATCTTTGGCAGTTAACAGGATGATAGGTAATTCATCGGCTTGCCAAGTTTCACGAATTTTGCGCGTGACATCATAGCCGTTCATTTGGGGCATCATTATATCTAATAAGATCAGATCCGGTTTGTCCTTTTTTTCAAAATAAGCGAGCGTTTCCATCCCGGATGCCGCTTCATGAATGGTATAGTTATGCAATGATAGATGGTTGACGAGTACCTGTCGATTGATAAGATCATCATCAACTACCAAAATGGTAAATTCACCTTTTTTTTCAGTTGATTGTAATCCACTAGTTGCTGGCTCACACTCGGTTGTCGCATCAAACCTGACCGGTTTTAAAAACCTGTCAGGTTTAGTTGTTGCAGGTGGCTCACTCGTTGCGTCAAACCTGTCAGGTTTAGTTGTTGTTTGGGGTATAGATTCTATTAACTGAGAGGACAAAGGCAAAGTAAAAGTAAACTGTGAGCCTACGCCGGGTTGCGATTGGACGCTCATTTTACCACCATGCAAGTGGACTAATTGTTGAGTCACTGCTAAACCCAAGCCGGTTCCGCCATAAATACGGGCGGTTCCGCCGTCTGCTTGTTCAAAAGCTTCAAAAATGCGTTCGCATTTTTCGGGTAAGACACCGATGCCGGTATCGGACACGGTAATAGCTAACTCTTTATTTGCTATTTCAGCCGAAATTTCTACTTGTCCTTGCTCGGTAAACTTAATCGCATTACCAACCAGATTGTATAAAATTTGTTGGATCCGATTTTCATCGGCATTGATGGGCGGTAGATCAGAGGGAATAGTGTTAGAAAGTTGGAGTTTTTTGGAGCCAATTAAGGGCTTAGTCTGGGCTAATACTATTTCAGTAAGAGTCCGAATATCTAACGCCTTTATTTGTAAATTAATTTCTTTTTGTTTTAATTGCGAAAAATCTAGGATATCGTTAACAAGGCTGAATAAACGCCGTCCACTGCTAACGATCATAGCTAGATTAGAACGCAATTGTTGATTTACCCGGCCGGCTGCACCGTCAACTAGGGATTCAGCGATGCCGATGATACCATTCAAAGGAGTGCGTAATTCGTGGGAAGTATTGGCTAAGAATTCATCTTTGAGCTTATCAGCCTCTTTTAATTGGGCGGAAATTTGTTGTTCACGTTCTAATTCTTGTTGTTCGTGTTCTAATTCTTGTTGCTTGGCTAGGAGTTTGCGTTGTTGTGCCCGGATATAACTCACAAGAATAGCTAAAATCGTGAGGACATAGAGCGTATAGGCCCACCAAGTTTTCCAAAGCGGTGGCAGAATAGTGATTTGGATTGCTGTGCCTTCTTCATTCCAAATGTTATCGTTGTTGCTACCTTTAACCCGAAATTGATAAGTCCCATGTGGCATGTAGGTATAATTGGTATTACGTTGGGTACCTATCTCATTCCAATCTTGGTCGAACCCTTCCAATTTATAGGCATATTGGTTTTTTTGCGGCTGTAAAAAATTTAACGCCGCAAATTCAAAAGCAAAAAATGATTGGTAATAAGCTAACGTAATGGCACGAGTTTCACTAATGGGTTGTTGCAAAGGCGAATCTTCCCCGAAACTAACCGGTTGATTAAAAATCTTAAACCCGGTTATGGCGATAGGGGGAATATAGGGATTATCTTTAACCTGTAATGGATAAAAAGAATTAAAACCATTAATGCCGCCAAAAAATAATTCACCATCCTGGCTTTTATGACAAGCGTTCGCGTTAAATTCATTGCTTTGCAAGCCATCGGAAACATCATAATTTCTAAATGTTCTAGTTTTGGGGTTAAATTTAGCTAAACCTTTATTAGTGCTGAGCCATAGATAACCTTGATCGTCTTCCAAAATACCATACACGGTATTATTCGGTAAACCATCTTCTTCCTTATAATGAGTAAATGTCGAGCCATCAAATTGGTTAAGTCCACCCCCATAAGTACCAATCCACAAAATACCGGTTGCATCTTCATGAATAGATGAAATTTTGTTGTCACTAAGACTGTTAGGATTTTGTGGTTCATGTTGATAACGCACACTCGGCACTCCCGTTTGAAGTTTGCTTAAACCATCACCGATAGTACCAATCCACAACCCTCCGCTATTATCTTCATAAATGACAGATATTTCTTCGTGACTATGGGAATTTTGCGGTTGGTAAGGCACAAATTTATCTAGCTGACGATCATATTGGTTGAGCCCTTTTCGAGTGCCAATCCATAGAGTTTTTTGTTTATCCTCATAAATAGAGAACACATAATTGTCACTTAAACTACTAGGATTGTCCGGGTTATTTTTATAAGAGACAAAGTTATTTTGTTGCCGATTAAACCGGCTTAAACCGCCACCATAAGTACCAATCCATAAAACCTTTTCACTATCTTCATAAATAGTTTGTACCTCATTCTTACTTAAGCTATTGGGGTTTTCGGGATCATTGAGGTAGTGTGTCACTTTTTGTCGCTGCCGCTGTATCTTATCTAAATTATCGGGAAAAAACCTGACAGGTTTTGGAAACCTGTCAGGTTTGGGCAAATTTACCCGCATTTTTTGAGAAGATACCTGCCTCTCAAATTTATTTAAGCCCCCATTTTTAGTACCTACCCACAAAATACCTTCTCTATCGGTATAGATAGCAAAAACATTTTTGTCATTTAAGGTATTAGAATTATTAGGCTTGGGAAAATAATGGCTAAATTTTTCTTGGGCTTGATTAAATTGATTTAGCCCGCCACCACTAGTGCCAACCCAGATAGTGCCAGCACGATCTTGATACAGCGAAAAAATGTGGTTATCATTTAAACTGGTTGGACGTTGGGGATCGTGTTGATGATGGATAAATTGACCGGTTTGGGGATCAAATTGATTAAGTCCACCGCCATCCGTACCCACCCACAATTTCCCTTGGCTGTCTTCAGTAATAGCCCAAACGGCTCGATAGCTTAAACTATGAGGATTTTCAGGCTCAGAAAAATAATGGCTAAAACTTTCCGATTGCCGATCAAATTGGTGAAGTCCACCAAACGAACCAACCCATAATTTACCGGTTTGATCTTCATAAATCGAGGTCAGAAAATTACTTAAATCATCCGGGACTTGGGCGTTGGGCAAGTAATGGGAAAACTTTGCGGATTTGGGATCAAATTTATTAAGCCCACCACCATCGGTACCAATCCACAACATACCGGTTTTATCTTGATGAAGAGGCCATACTATATTATGACTCAAACTATGGGGATTTTTGGGCTCGTGTTGATAATGCACAAATTGACCGGTTTGCGGATCAAACTGATTAAGCCCACCGCCCGAAGTACCAATCCATAACCGGCCACTATTATCTTCATCAATTGACAAAACATAGTTATGACTTAAGCTATTAGGATTTTTCGGATCATGAAAATAATGAATAAATTTATCCCATTGTCGATCATACTGATTAAGTCCGTTACGAGTTCCAACCCATAGTCTCCTTTTACTATCTTCGTAAAGAGCGTAAACTTCATTATGACTTAAACTCTGAGCATTTTGGGGTTGGTGTCGATAAACCGTAAACCGATAACCGTCATATTTATTTAACCCATCTTGGGTGCCAATCCACAAAAAGCCCATACTGTCTTGCAGGATGGCATAAACTGTATTTTGCGATAAACCATCCTCAATGGAAAGATGCTTAAATTTGACATCTTGAGCCAACACGGTTAGATTGAGCATTGGTAAAACCAATAAGATAATAATTTTCAAGTATGTATTCATAACTACAAAATATTAATTCCTTAATCTTAATTTTTGAATCAAAATTAATTTGATAATGGCATATTAGCGTATGCTAGCATATACTGTTATCAAGTTAAGGAATATTTGTTGGGTTCCAAGACTTCCAAATCTAAAGGTTTGGATTCCAAGACTCCCAAAAAGGTTTGGATTCCAAGACTTAACATAATGGCAATGATGCGAGTATACCAAACGTTTATCTTTGCTTGACGAAAATACTCACTTTATTGGTATTTTGTTATTTGAAATTGCCTAATGCCAAAATTTATTTATCTGAAACGCTATATAAAATTAGAGGATATTTACTCACTCATGTTATCACTACGCATATTCCTATCATTAGCATTTGGCTTAAGCATCAATACGTCAATTGCATCTGAAAGCATCGAAGGCTCAAGCACTGTTTTTCTTCAGGACAAACAACCCATCGTGATAGCGGGAAGACCGGATGAGCGGCGCCGGGGTTGCGAAACCGGAACACCGCCTAATGTTTGGGCATTGGATATTTGTCGAAGTCGCAATTGTTATGCTGCTGCAGATGAGGTGAGTTTGTGGTTTGAAAAACGACCCCATAGAACTGCTAAGGTGCTGATAGAAAATCTAGACAATTCCGATTCCATCAAACTAAGTTGGAAAGCATCTGACGCAACATTGGATTGGCCAGAAAAATTACCCATCAAATCAGGTGCTTCCTATAAAATCAAAATCTGGAATCGAACATTCACATTTGAAGAAGAAATTTCGTTATACCAGATACCGTCTGAACATAAAACCATTAGCGCAAAGGCTGAATGGATGAGGGAAAATGGTTGTAAATCGCAGGCTAAAATGCTACCAACTAAAGTTAAGTCGAGTTTCTAGCCGAAATTTCCCCTTTGTCTGAATCAGAATTTTCCGCAGTGTTATGATTTGGAATTCAAACCTTTAGATTTGGAAGTGTTATGATTTGGAGTCCAAACCTTTAGATTTGGAAGTGTTATGATTTGGAGTCCAAACCTTTAGATTTGGAAGTATTATGATTTGGAGTCCAAACCTTTAGATTTGGCTTGGAATCCAAACCTTTAGATTTGGAAGTATTATGATTTGGAGTCCAAACCTTTAGATTTGGCTTGGAATCCAAACCTTTAGATTTGGAAGTGTTATGATTTGGAGTCCAAACCTTTAGATTTGGAAGTAACTAAATTACCATGCAAGCCAAATCTGAAGGTTTGGACTCCAAGCCAAATCTGAAGGTTTGGACTCCATGCCAAATCTGGTGAAAAAATTAGCATCCATAAACAATCTTTGTAGTTTCCTCTTTGATAATTAAGCAGAATATTTTAAAGTTAAAAAAGGAAAACCCTTATGCTCCGTATCTACGCATTTTTTATTCTATCGGTGTGGTTATGTAACGTTGTAACCGCCCAACCCCTGATTGAAGCTCAACATGCTTTCCAATCTGGGCATTATGATCAGGCCGTTTCGCAATGGCAAACGGTATTGGCAACAACTCAAAATACGAACCACCGTTTAGAAGCGTGGTTTGGTATCGCACGATCTTACCGCTGGCTTGGGGATTATAAGCATACACTTAAAACCCTTAAAACAGCATTACCCGTTGCTCAACAAAATCCGACTTACCACGCGCTCCTGCTTAACGAGTTGAGTAAACTGCGTCTTGCTCAAGGAGAAAAGTGGTATGAACAAGCCTCAAAAATAGGCGAACAAGCCGTTAAGATTGCTAAGGATGTTAATAATCCCCTGCTATTAGCTGAGGTTCTGAAGCATCAAGGCAATCTCCTAACGACAGACTATAACTACGAAGAAGCATTGGAAGTGTATCGCAAAGCACTCGGTTATGTTGATTCTTCTGAACAATTTTCTCCTACCCCGCCGTTTTCTAAAGAAGAAACGGAAACTTTGTACGGCAAAATTCTTATATCTCAAGCCCAAGCCACTTTCTTTGTAGAAGAAAATGATCTTCCTGATGATAAAAAACTCGCCTTTAAAGGCACTATAGCTAAGTTAGAACAAGCAATAGCAGCGGTAAAAAACTGGCCGGCGAACTATGCCCAAGCCCAAGCTTTGTTTAACTTGACCCAATTGGTGCAAAAAATTCAAGCACAATTGCCGCAACCATCAGCGCAACTGACTGATATCGCTTATCAAGCCTTGCAAAAGGCCATGAAAATCGCGGAACGTTTGGATAATGCGGTGATCAAATCTTATGCTCACGGCTATTTGGGACAATTATATAAACAAGCCAAGCGTTATGATGAAGCCTTATCTTTAACTCGGCAAGCCCTATTTTTTGCTCAACCAAACCAATCGAAACGCCTGTTATATATTTGGCAATTGCAATTGGGACGCATTAAAAAAACTGTGGGCGATAATGAGGGCGCAATAAGGGATTACCAACAAGCCATTAAATATCTAGATCCCATTCGTTTACAGGCAATGACCGGCTATTTCAATTTCATGACAGATTTTCGTAAACAAATCGCGCCGGCTTATTTTGAGTTGGCAGATTTGTTACTCCAACAAGCCAGTTCTACTCAAGTAGCCTCATCCCGCGATAAATTATTGCGCCAAGCTATAGATGCAATCGAAATTTTCAAAGAAGCGGAGTTACAAAATTACTTTGAAAGTGACTGTATTGATCTCAAAACCGAATGCGCTGATATGAAACGTATTCTGGATCCAAAAACCGCTGTCTTGTATCCCATTATGCTCCCGGCACGTTTAGAGTTACTCCTTTATCGGCGTGATGGTTTAAGACAAGCAACGCTTCCCATCGGGGAAAACACACTCCACAACAAAATTGTGTCTTTTTTATCGCGCTTGCGTCATCACCCTAATCCAGAGGAACGGGCCAGAAATAGAAGTATGCTTGCTGCTGCTGGAACGGAATCGGCCATGGAAGTTTGCATACCTTCACTACGTGGCAGTGCTCCACAAAAAGTAGCTAGGCCATCCCGAACTTTTTTAGGCCCCGCCAAAACTCTTTACAGTTGGTTAATTGAACCATTGGCTCCTCACTTAAGTGGCATTGAAACGTTAGTGGTTGTTCCAGACGGCGCATTACGCACCATACCTTTTGCAGCCTTGCATGATGGTCAACAATTTTTGATTCAAAACTATGCTCTCGCAGTGGCTCCCAGCTTGTGCTTCAACGAATCACAAATTCTCCGATCCAAAGAAAACCAAGTTTTATTAACTGGTTTATCTGAATCGGTCCAAGGTTTTTCTTCGCTGCCTTGTGCTAAATATGAAATAGAGTCTATACAAACTCTTTTTCCGCAATTGCATACCACTTTGTTAAACCAAACATTTACGGTTCCCAATGTTAACAATAATGTCAACCAAGCTCCCTATTCTATATTGCATGTTGCTTCGCATGGGCAATTTAGGGCCAATTTGGAAGATACGTTTATCTTGACTTATAACGATAAACTCAGCATGGATCAACTGGAACGCTTAATTAATAGCATGACTGTTAAGGATAAGCCGGTGGA
>Ga0233403_10000433_pt1 | contig 19726 bp, 10 predicted proteins | sample Na_oxic_1_MG_FD_179866 | JGI IMG/M metagenome (GOLD analysis project Ga0233403, IMG submission 179866) | Seawater microbial communities from Saanich Inlet, British Columbia, Canada - Na_oxic_1_MG | ecosystem: Environmental > Aquatic > Marine > Inlet | place: Canada: British Columbia | collected...
TTGATATATTAATGGAACAAGAAACCCAAAATCAACTGATTGTTGCAACCCATTCACCTTTTATTTACTCTCAATTTCCAGATAGGGAACTGATACTAGACAACGACAAGGGCGGCGAATAGATGAGCAAAAACAAATCATCAAGAACACTAACTGTTGATGAACTGGTCAGTCAATACCAACTATTCTTGTTGAAGGACCAGATGATATGATGATTTACCGGTGGTTAAAGCAACATATTAAGCCACTTCAAGCGAGTCCTATCAATTGTGGTGGCAGAAAAAATTTGCTTTCTGTCTATGAACGAAGAGAGGAATTTTCTCACGTAAACAAATAATTGGGGTCAGAGTAAAATAAATTTTGCCAGAAAAGGTAAGCGAGTGTAGCTCTCGATGCTCACTCAACCACTGTCGCACGTATTAGCAGTGAGGTGAAACCTGGGAGGACCTCCCCATACGCCCAACTTAATAATTGGCATGAAAATTGACACGGACAAACACGCCTAGAATACCCGCGCTCCACGTTATCTTACCCTTGTCCATAAGTGATTTATTAATCATTTAAAATCAATTGGTTACGTGCTTAAGCGCGTATGGGGCCTGGGGGGTGTACTTCACTCAATGGGGAAACACTATAGCATAAGGATATGATTGTTCACCGAACCTTTTCTAATCTATTGACTAGACGGTTTTTGTTGTAGCACTGGAATAACATAGCTCACAATGGTTTTTCCATCAATCGTGTCTTCGTCTTGCCGTGGTTGAGGTTTTTGACGGTGATCAAAGACGACATAGTAGCCTTCCGAGACGCTTTCTAATTTCAGATACGCGGCCAATTGACGTTTACCCTTTTGATAAAAGCTTTTTCCTTCCCAAATTTTGGTTTCAACGATGTACTTGGAGTGTTGGTGTAAAATAATTAAATCCATTCGCCCACGCCCGGTGCGTACTTCCAAATACATAAACCCGCGTACTTGTCGAACAAAGGTATCCAGATAAGCAAACAGCAAATATTGTCCGACAAACTCTTGAGGTGTTTCTGGGATTTGAAGAATAGAAAAGCCGGCACGCGCAATAAAATCGCGAAAATTGGTCAGCAACTCGCGCAGATTGATCTGTCCATCAGGTGTTAAGTAATCAAAAAAACCCGCCTGAGTTTCTTCGGGCAGATATTGTTGTTCCAATCCATTAATGGTGGGTTGAAATGTTTGAGCGATGCAGTATTGATAAATTGGGTTAGCTATTTCGCAAAGCCCATCGGAGCCTTTTTTTAAAACGCCATAGGTTGCCAGCTCGCTGATTGCTTCATCACGGATATTAAATCGCACCCCAGTTTCATACGAAATGATTCGCATCAACAGAGATTCAAAGCGCCGGTTTTTCCGAACATTGGTAGCCAAGTGTGACAGATGTACATTGGGTTCATCAAGAATCTGTTCGTGAGCGAGTTCAAAATGTTCGTGAGTTATCATCAGGGACGAGGGCATGTCCATCACCTCGGTCAATATCTGCGCCATTCGGTTAACCAGAAACGGTTGCCCCGCCGTTTGTTGGTGAAGACGCTGGATCACGTCGGCTGCGAAAGCTTGTCCGACTTCCTTCGTATATTGTCCCAACAATTCTTGTACTTGCGACAGAGTGAAGTTCGGTAACGCAAAATCATCTTGGATGTTAAACGGCGATATCGAGCGATCATAATTCAGTTGAGTGAGGTTTTTGACACCGATGATGCCTAAACTGTATGGACATTTTGGTTGAGTAGAGGACAGATAAATGCGGCGCAACGAATAAAGGAAATCACTCACGGTGTCAGTTGGAATGCCATCAAATTCGTCGATAATAATCACAATCCGCCGATTTGTTAAATAGTTTGATAATTGTCCAAAAAAACCGATCATTGAGACATGATCGGTGATAGAAGAATTCTCTAACCAATGGAGTAACGTTTCCGGTGGCTCGGTTTGGCTTAAAGAAAAATGGTTCCGAATTTCCTGACAAATATCTTGATGGAAATAACCATAAAAAGCCGAAACGGAAATATTTTTATACGCCTCAAAATCCAGTTGAATGGGTAAATAACGATTGTCTTCGGCTACCAGCGCCGAAAGTGCCCATCGAAAAAAGGTGGTTTTGCCGGTTTGCCGAGGCGCAAAGATAACAATATAGCGTCCCTGTTTGATTTTATTGACCAAGTCGGCGATTTCAGTTTGGCGTTCAACCACATAATTGTCAGTCGAATTAACAGGCCCACGAGTTTCAAAAGTGCGATTGTTCTTCATGAGAGTGATTGCCTTTTATCTGATATTTTTTTGGTAAAACCTGATAGCTATATAATAGACATTATACCGATTTAAATAATGTTCGAGATTCCGGAGTGCAAGGCGTACCTTGCACGAGTGAGTGCCGGTGCAAGGTACGCCTTGCACGAGTGAGAAATTAAGTGAAATCGGTATAATGTCTAGTATGTAGGGTGGGTAAGCTGGCGCGATTCAATTAAAAAACACCACAATCTTTAAGCCAGCTTGCCCACCTCATCTACCCAAAAAATCCGAAAACTTGAACGCTTGGAGTATATACTCGGCACTGTCATATTATCGGATTTTTGGTAGGTAGGTGGTGCTGCTAAGCTTAAAGATTGTGGTGTTTTTTAAGTGACTCGTGCTTAGCAATCCCACCCGACAAGACTTAAATGGACGACGGCGAGTCCACTTTAAATGGACGACGGATCGTCCACTTTTTAAATGGACGACGGCTCGTCCACTTTTGAATGGACCGGAGGTGTAGTAGACATTATACCGATTTAAATAATGTTCGAGATTCCTTCGTTCTAGGCGTACCTTGCACCGGCACTCGTGCAAGGTACGCCTTGCACTCCAGAGAAATTAAGTAGGGGGCAGGTAACCGGTTTTTGTTGCCCACCTTTTATCTATAGTGACACTCAAAATGGTACAAAAATATAGGAATGTTACTGTCAAGAAATCCGATTTTTTAATCGGATTTCTTTCCTAAGCAGATCTGATCGGTTTTGAAAACCGGTCAGATTCTAAAACTACTGTTAGCTTCCAATCTGTTGCAGTATTTCTCGCGCAATCAGAGCATCTTCCAAATCCAATCTTTCAGTCTCGCTCAAAGTCTCCCAATCTCTTTCGCCATCCAATATCCGACGAATCGCCGCAATCAGTTTGCGCCAGCCTTTGCTTTCCCGTTGTTGCAGCATCGGTTCCAATTGTGCCCGTAGTCTGGGTTGAGCGACAGTGGCAACGACTGCTTCAACGAATTTATTATGCTGTTCCAATTGCTGGTGTTTTTGGGCTTGGTTCGCTTTGGCTTCTCTGGCTAAACTGCGGTACAGTTTGGCTTGGCTAAAATCGCTTTGTTGGTCAGCAATTTTGGCTAAGACAAGGTATGTTTTCCAAATCTCGACGTCGTTTGGATCACGGTTTTTGTCAATGGATAAAGCGGTTTCCGCCAATTGCCGCGCTTCGGCTAAGCGGTGGGGCTGTTGTTGTAGCAATTCAGCCAGGTTATTGCAGCCGATTGAAATGCCTACCAAATTATTGAGGGTTTTGTCGGCTTCAATGGCTTTGCGATACCAGCGTTCGGCTTCTTGGGGATTGCCGATCAATTGGTAAAGCTGGGCAATTTGATTCCAAGCGGTAGTCGCACTGACTAGGTTGCCTTGTTTTTCAAAGAGATCGCCGGCTTTCAGATACGCTTGCCCAGCCAATTTCCATTGTTCAGTTTGTTGGTATATCCGTCCGAGTTGATACCAAGCGTTGGCCTCATGTTTGGGTTCGTTGAGTTGCTGGAACCGAGTCAAAGCTTGTTGGTAGTACTGTTCGGCCTCGTTGAGATGGCCTTGTAGTTGTTCTGAGTTACCCAGTTTGGCAAGTATGGCCGCTTCCTTATGAGGAACAATGGGGTTCATAGTGGCTAAGGCTTTTTCGTAGGCTCGATCCGCCTCGCCATGGTTGCCTATTTCAGTTAGCACATCTCCCAAATGAGTTTGCACTTTGCTGATGTATTGCTGAACTTGTTCTGACGACTCTAATTGTTCTAATTCGGCCAACAGTTGTTGATAGTAGTCGGCCGCCGCCTGGTATTGTTGTTGCGTTCTAAGGCAGCGTCCGATTCCGCCTAAGATCAAGCAACGATTGTAACTGGGGGTATCTCCCAATTGGTCAAGTGTATCCTCAAACTGAGCTTGTGCTTCACAATAGCGTTTTTCAACTATCAGTTGTTTGCCCAGATTGATCTGGATAATAAACCATTGTTGGAAGTCGTCATCATCATCGTCATCATCATCATCGTCATCATCATCGTCATCGTCCAAGTCGTCATCATCCGTCTTGAAGCCAAAGTCGGCCATAAAGGATTTGAGTTTGTCAACAAATTCCTCTAACCATTCTTCTCCCAGTTCCCGTGCGCCATGCAGTGTTTGTAAAAAGTTCGGTATTTCTTTTTGTTCAATGGCACGAGCTTGGTAGGGATTTTGGCGGTCTTCTTCATAGATAAAGTTAGCCAGTTCGTAGTAGCCCCGACAATAACGTTCGGTTAATGCTTGTCGATCCGACGACGATAGCCGTTCCCTGAGCATGGAAACCAGGGCTGGGTGGAATTTTAAATAGGGCACCGTTACCCCGGCGACGGTTTCTGTTTGAATCAGGCAAGTGGCAACTAAGTGTTGGCGTAGTATTTGCCAGTGCGCGTCTGGAATGTGAGTGACGGCTTGTAAAACGTTTTCAAAGGCTCCGCCTTGGAAGATACTCAGTCGTGGCAAGTATGGTTGCAACTGTGGATCAAGTTTTTCTAACGATAAGTTAAGCGATGCAAGGAGCCATTTTTCCGACTCAGGCGTATCAGCAGGTAGCTGGGCTAAGAATCTTTGGACGTGCTCACTGAGTACGCTGACGCTGTCGGCTTTGATATGACAGGCTAACACGCTGATGGATAACGGATGACCATTGATTTGTGCCAAGAGTTTTTCGATCAGATCACGGGTTGGCATTCCATACGCCGGTTTGGGCGGTAATGTCATCAACGCATCGAAGTATCGCAACGCGTCGTTGCCTGGCAGTTTGCCAAGCGATAATTGGTAGTGTTTCCGACGACCCACTTTGGCAAAGTCTGGATGAGGCAGTTGAGTTTTGCGCGTGGTAATCAGGACGCAACTGTGGCCGGCTTCTGACCATTTTTTGGCCACCTCAAGTAGCTGCTTCAGAGGCGAAGGCTGTTCAGAATCGTCCTTGTTGTCGTTCTCTGCCGCCGGGGTCTTTTTAGCGAGTTCGCCGTTGCCTTCTACTGGAGGTGCGAGGACATTGGCTTGGTTATCAAACAGGCGTTCAACGGCATCAGCTTTGGTTTTCGGATCATCCTCAAAAGCTATCGGATTGATTTGGTGGATGTCATGGTTATTCGGCTGTCCTTCCAAAGCCGGAGGCGTTTGCACAGTTGTCTGGCTTTTGGCTTCCGGAGCTTTGGTTCCTATCATGTTATTGAAGCTTAAGGCATTGGTGTTGCGTTGATCACCAAAGATAGGGGTATCATCAACTTCATCGTCGATGATGAGACTGCCTAGAGCTTGGCTTCCTCCGTTAACGGAAGGGGTCGTCTGTCGCTGGACTTCGGTATTCAGTCCGAGGGAATTCAGGGTTCCTTCGCGCGGGCTTTCAGGTCCGCCATCAGAACTGATCGGGTTGGCAACCTCACCTTGACCCACTCCAGAAAGTCCTGGGGGGGGAGCAATGGCCTGGCCTTCTCCGGGCAGCCCAAGGATATTAGCACTTTGGGGCTGGGCTTCTCCGGGCATTCCGAGAATATTGGCAGTCCCTGGGTGCTGACCTTCTCCTGGCAGTCCAAGTGATAGGGATTCGGCAGCCGGTGTCGGAGAGGTTATCAGGTTTCCACTTTGAGCCTGGATCGATCCCTCAAGTACGGCTGGTTTATTCTCGCCGTTGGACTGAAGGTGAGAATAGTTGGGGGTTTGCTCCAATGAATCGACATTCGCCAAAATCAACAGGGTAGGCACACGGCACAAGGCTTGAGTCGTCGTGTTAACATCCAATAGGTGTTTCTGCAAGACGGTTGCGATGGCACTGATGGTGACGCTGATGGGTTCAAGTCCTTGGTAATGGGCAAAATCGACGAATACGACGCGCTGAAAAAGGCTGGTGCGGTGCAGCCAGCGGCCGGCTTCTTGCGCTAAGCACGTTTTACCTTGTCCATTGGCACCGTTAATGGTCATTCGCCGGGCACCTCGTACAAATCGGCGCTCAATATTCCAGAGTTCTCGTTGCCGCCCATAAAATCCTACCCCTTGTGGATTGGGCACATTGGAGCCAAGAAATGCGGTTTTGGGGGTTAACCCGGTTTCTTCATCGGGCAGGGTTTGAGTTAACAGAGCCGTGTCTTGACCGTGTTGATAGAGTACCGGTACGAACCAGTCGTGTAAGTGGATTTGCTGTACTCCCGCCAACCGCATGATTTCGCGCCGTTCAGTCTGTTTGTAGAGGACAACACGGGCATTATCTATGGCCGAACCTACTTTGTAGCCTTGCGCTAAGCAGTTATAAAAGGTCCCGTACACTGTTTTCGTGGCTGACGCAAGCATTAACGCGTTTATGGTTAACACAAAACGGGTGCCCATCATTGTCATAGAGGCTGCCACGCTACTGATATCTTCTTGTTGTTCTTGGTGCCCCGATAAAATCATTAGAGCAACTTGCTGACGGTTCAGCATATCGGCCAACAACAGAGCGGGCACTGGGTGAAGGGTGCCGTTGTCTTTTTCAAATAACAGATAACTGGTGTTTTTGCCCAGATTGATAGTGGCCGCTTGGTTTTTCAGTTGATCTGGGAGCGTGTTCAGTCCAACTTGGGCATCGTTTTGCAAACTGCCTTCTTTATCAAAAATGTAGTGCCCGTCAAAGTGCAGAATATCGATATGGGGCAATTCTTGATTTTCTAGCCGCTCGTACAAGTTTTTTAGAGTGGCCGGGCGCAAAAATTCTATGGTTACCCCAGAAATGGCGTTGTTGTCTAGGGCATCCAAGACGGCTTTGGCGTGGGCATGCGGTTCGGTCAAATCAGTTTTGGTCGGGCGACTGATCACAAATAACAGATGCAGTTGTCTTTTGGGATTGATTTGAAAGGATTTTCCGTTGGCACCTACCAGCCGGCGACGTATAGAAATATTGGGGCTTTCATTCATCAAAAACCGCTCATCCTTGCCGGATTCGTTTAACAGTTCCCAAGGTAAGGCTAAAATAGCCGGATAACTGGCGGTAATGGTCAGCAAACGGCCCTGTTTTTGCTTATCTAAAAATTTTTTCAACAGACGATGGGCAGCCCGATGAGAAAATACGTTATTAAACAGTGCGTTACCCCATAATGGCAGTTTTGGGGCTATTTGTTCGGCCGATTGTTCGTCTATCTCGGCACTGTATTGGGTGGCGTATTCTTCCAGGTACCAACGGATTTGTTGATGATCTTTGTCAGTCAAAGGGGACGTGAAATCTAACGAGTCCGTTTCTTCACGGCCATTGTCGTCAATGAGGCTGACGATGACGTGTTGGGGATCGGGAAAGTAGAGGTTAAGTTCTAGGGACATGGTTATTGACTCCTGTTATTGTTGTTACCAGGCTATTTTTTATTTCGGTTAAAGTGTACAGTCATGATCTATAATTATATCCAAGTAACTGATTATATACAATATCATTTACAATATCATTTAACCAAAGTCAAAACGATAGATAAAATCTGGTATACTTAAAAATTTCCGGTTTTAGGCGCTCAGAAAAAATAATCATCAAGAACGCTGAAGTTGATTGATATTTACAGAAAACTTAACGGCGTTAGAAATCTTGTTGAGTATATATAGTGATTATAAACCTTATTTTTTATTTAGCGAAGGTATTCTGATGAAAAAATTATGGAATGATGATGATGCGGCGAAGTGCAATAATGATTTGTTAGCGTTGCGTGTTTATACGTCTAGGCTTTTGGGGCGTGAACCGGCGTTAGTGTTGCATGGGGGGGGTAATACTTCTGTCAAAGTAAGTGCCACTAATTTATTTGGTGAATCCGAGGAGTTACTGTATGTCAAAGGCAGCGGCTGGGATTTGGCAACGATTGAGACGGCCGGCTTTGCGCCCGTTCAATTGGATATTTTGAAAAAAATGGCGCGGCTTGAGCAGTTAAGCGATTCGGAAATGGTGCGCGTACAGCGGGCGGCAATGACCCATCCTAATGCACCCAATCCATCTGTGGAGGCTATTTTGCATGCCCTTATTCCTTTTAAGTTTGTTGATCATACTCATGCCGATGCTGTGGTGACTATCACTAATACCGATAATGGGGAAGATCGGATTCGTCAAATTTATCGTGATCGGGTGTTGATTATACCGTATGTGATGCCCGGTTTTATTTTGGCGAAAAAAATTGCTGAGTTGACGCAAAATATCGATTGGTCTTCGTTGGACGGAATGATTTTGCTCAATCATGGCGTTTTGAGTTTTGGTGATGATGCTAAAACCAGTTATGAGCGAATGATTGATCTGGTCACCGCTGCCGAGAATTATTTGGCCCCCTTTAGCCAAACCTCTGGACATACAGCAGCCCCTAGCGAATCTCAACCCTCCCCCTCCCCTCTCAATGGAGTCCATGAGTCCACCCTTTCTGCCAGTGAACGGGAATTTCGTCGTCCACTTCAGCGAGAGTCTTCTATTTCCTCCGCTGGTAAAGATCAGGCGGCTAAAGCATTGTTGAGATTGGCGCGTCTTCGTAAAAGTGTCAGTGCCATCAAGGGGGGGGCAGTCATCGCTCAATTGGATACAACCGCCCAATCGGTTAATTTTGCCAATCGGCCCGATGTGTCGGCCATCGCTACTCAGGGGCCGTTAACGCCGGATCATGTGATTCGTACTAAACTGAAGCCGGTGATTCTTGGCGATCAGCCTGAGAAAGAGGTTGCTCGTTATGTGGAAAATTATGGCGAATATTTTGAGCGTCATACCAATGGACAGTTGACGCGCCTTAATTCGGCACCGTGTTGGGCCGTTTGGCCAGGTATGGGATTGGTCAGTTTTGGGCGTAGTGCCAAAGAGGTGCAGATTATTTCTGATATTAAGGATCATACGATTAAAGCCATTGAAATGGCCGAATTGTTGGGCGGGTGGAAGGCATTGCCGGAAAAGGATATTTTTGAGATGGAATATTGGGAGTTGGAACAGGCTAAGTTAGGTAAAAAAGATAAGCCGTTGAGTTTGCAAGGAAAAGTGGCTATGGTCACCGGTGCAGCCAGTGGTATCGGCCATGCTTGTGTGGAGGCCTTATATGCCCAAGGAGCGGCCGTTGTGGCTTTGGATTTTAATCCAACCGTTTCGACGCTGTTTAATAAAAAGGAGATTCGGAGCATTTTGTGTGATGTGACGCTTGAGGAGGATATTGACAGGGCGGTTGAAATTACTATTCGTCGTTTTGGTGGACTTGATATTTTGATCAGTAATGCTGGGACTTTTCCGCTGAGTGAAAAAATTGCCCACATGAATCCAGACACTTGGGATTATAGTTTGGCGGTGAATTTGACGAGCCATCAGCAACTGCTTAAAGCGTGTGTTCCTTATTTGGAACACGGTATTGAGGCAGCGGTGGTGATGATTGCCTCTAAAAATGTTCCGGCACCGGGGCCGGGGGTTTCAGCCTATTCGGTGGCGAAAGCCGGGTTAACGCAGTTGGCGCGAGTTGCCGCTTTAGAGTTGGGTGAATTAAAAGTGCGGGTGAATGTGATTCATCCTAACGCGGTTTTTGATACCAGCATTTGGACGGAGGAAGTGTTGGACAAACGGGCCAAACATTATGGCATGACGGTGGAACAATATAAAACCAATAATGTGTTAAGGACGGAAGTGACCTCACAAGATGTAGCGGCATTGGCTTGCGCGATGGCGGGGCCATTGTTTGCCAAGACGACGGGCGCTCAAGTGCCGGTTGATGGCGGGAATGATAGAGTGATTTAATAATATGAATGGTTAATGGTTATTTAATGGTGAATGGTGAATGGTTAATATAGCTAAGCCAGCATAAAATGATTATAAAATTCCGTATTAAAAACATATATACTTTAGACGTTCATATTTTCGGATTTTTTGGGCAACCATAAAGGATTGCCCCTACAAACCATGGCCAATGGGGCAATCCTTTGCTGTCGGGGTAATCCCTTGTGGTTACCCTCTCAAAAATCCGAACATAAGAACGTTAGGAGTATATGTAGGTACGCATAAATCTTTTAACATTTTTGGTAGCCCCGACAAAATGTTAATAAACTATAGATTAGCGATAGATTAGCCTTTCATTAACCATTCACCATTCACCATTAACCATTAACCGATATCGCATTAGTTTCTTAAGCCGGTGCCTGATTTTCATGCTTGCTATTACCCTCTTTCAGTTTGGCCACGAAAATTTTTCCCTCATCAAAGACGGCCTTAAATTTTTCCTTGACTTTTTCCGGCTCAAAATTGAGAAAGGTGCCACCAGATTCAAAGTGTTCGATAAACACCGTACCTACCGCGTAGGTGCCGGCACTGCCCATGGTAGCCATACTGAACATGCCAGACGCTTGTCCAATCACCGGTATGAATTTCATCATACTCGCAAGGGAAGCCGCCGCTGATACCGGCATCACTCCGCCCAACAAGGAGGCTATCAGCGATTTCACCATCTCTTTGGAAAACTCTATATCATACTGTTTGGCGAGGGTTTGTAGCATTTTGAGCTGGGTACCGGTCAGAGCCGCGATATCAATCACTGGCAAAGGTATTAAACCAACCGCCATTGAACCCATCGCATATTTGTTGACGGTATCCTGAGCGTTGCTGAATCTTGCCAGCTTTTCATCATCGGACATCTCCTTCTGAGTGGGAGTATCAGAATCGGTGTTATCGTTGGCTGTTGTCATATAAAATCCTCCGAATTGTTGCCAAAATACTTACTTTTTTAAAAAAACTGTTGACGAGGCGAGTCAAACCAGCCAACATAAGGCAACTCACAAAAAATAATATACCCAAAAGGGGCAACCATAAAGGATTGCCCCTACGGTCAATAATGATGTAGGGGTAATCCCTTGTGGTTACCCCAATCCCTTGTGGTTACCCTCAATCCCTTGTTGTTGCCCTTGGTATTTTATTTTTTGGGAATTGCCTAAGTTAATGTCTATCCAAAAACACCATTCGGTGCCTTTTCGACCAACTTAATTAATTAATTTTAACACATTAATAATCAACAGATTTAAAGAAATCCTATTTTTTAGAACTTGACTCGGATTTCTTCAATCAGTCATGATGAAATCCTTGAACTCAATAAACAACTAAATCTCATACTAAACCTATGCCTAAAATTACTTATCACGACGACAATCAACCCGAATTTATTATACAACCGAAACCAAGCGAAACCATCTTAGAAGCCGCTTTGCACAATGACATTGAACACTACCACGTCTGTGGAGGCCATGCCCGTTGCACCACTTGTCGTGTTCACATATTAACGGGTCAAGAACATCTCTCTCCGCGTACCAAGGCCGAAATGAGAATTGCCATAGATAAAAACTGGCCAGACAACATCCGGCTCGCTTGCCAAGCCAAAGCCCTAGATAACATCACCCTGAAACGGCTCGTGATCGATCATGTTGATGCCGAATTGGCTTACTCAGAAAACAGTACGAGCTGTTTCGCCAAAGAAGACGTATTGGCCGTGATGTTTTGCGACCTAGAAAAATTCACCAGTTTTTCCGCCAAACACCTGCACAACCCTTACGATGTCATTCACTTACTCAACCGATTCTACCAAGAAATTGGTGGGCCTATTGTTACCAATCATGGTATCATTGATAATTACATGGGGGACGGATTTCTGGCATTTTTTGGGCTTGGTAACAACCACAGCCCAACTGAAACTTGCTTAAATGCGATACGAGCCAGTTTACGAATGCTTGCCCGTGTCGAAGAACTCAACAAATACATATCAAGACAATTTTCTCACCAATTCAAAATAAGAATTGGTTTACACTATGGCCCCGTCATTCTTGGCGAAGTGGGCTATCATGCTAACAAAAAACCCACCGTGATCGGAAATACCGTCAACGTTGCGAGCCGCATCGAGAGTGCCAACAAAGAATTTAGAACACAAATCCTCGCGTCACAAGAACTGATTGAAACCGTTCAGAACCAAGTTCAAATTGGCCAAACCTTTACTACCCAACTACGAGGACAAAATCGTTTCCACCAACTTCATGAAATCGTTGGATTTAAAACACCTGATACCCAGTTTTTGGTTCAATCGACGCTAGAAAAAATGATGCCTTCCATAAACGATTGTACCCATCAGTTTTACCAACAACTGTTTCAACTGGCACCGAATGTCAAACCGATGTTCAACGGAATGGATATCAAAAACCGAAAAAACATGTTAATAAGTATGATCAAACTGGCCGTGCAAGGGATTAATCGCTTTAACGATTTCAAACCGTCCATACAACAGATTAATGACAAACACCATCACCTGTCACTGAAACCAACCGACTATGTCACGGCGGTAAAAGCACTCACGATGATGCTAGAAAAACACCTTGACAAAGAAGACTTCAATCCGGCCGTCAGACAAGCCTGGACCCAATTTTATGATAAGATAGCAACGGCGATTGCACAAATAGAAAACTAATGCAAGCGTCGAATGTGCCCCCCCAAAGCTGAAGCTTTGGACTCCAACAATTCCTCCTTTGGAACGTTTAGGATTATTGTAATATTCTTAACTTATTGATTTTATTATTAATATTAATTTAATAAAGAGAGTAAAAATATATATATCTGTAAAATCAGTAATTTGAATAAATATTATCGTTTAACTTTAGGCTGGAGCCCAAAGCTTTAGCTTTGGGCTACATTTACAAACGGAAAGGACAGGCAATATTCTCATCCGGTGAATCCTGATTCAGACATTATTTTCCCCAAAGCTCTATCCAACTGACACTCTGAAATTTATGGGCTACCTACCTTCTCGGCTTTGCCCTTTATTAATTGGGGAAGTTTGGGAAGTATTTTAGGAACAAGTGGTTTCAGATCAGCTAACCGATTGGAAGGCGCATGTAAAACCAAAACCGCAATGTTGAATGTTGGGAAATATGGGCGGTTTAGATTCTTCTTCTAAGAAAGCGATAACTTGTTCTCTTGACACGGTAGGAAATCCTTCCAAAAAATCATCAATGGATTCTCCGCCTTTGAGATAGTCAATCAAAGTTTGCCGCGGGACCCTGGTGCCGGCAAAAACCGGTGTGCCGCCCATCACATCAGGAACGGAAGTGATAATCGGTGGGCCTTCTTCAATTTGGAGTGGTGTTTCGGCAGGTGTTTTTGGTTCAAAGTTTTTTTCACCAATCACTACAAAAATATGATGTTGTCCAGGTTGAACGTCTATCGGTAATTGCAAAATAAGGATTCTATCCTTAGAAATCATCGCATTGGTTTCGATAGCTTTCATATTGGTTTCCTTTTCTGGGTTGAGGGTTTCGGGAAATCCGCACCGCGAAATTCCTGAAACAACCGTAGAGAAGTTGTTTTAGGACCGGTTTTAAAAAACCGGTCGAACGAAAAACCTAAAAAAACTTGATCATCGAGTAATCACAGCATGAATCGCTTGATTCGCATTAAACACAATGGTGCCATTCTCCAAACGATAACCAAAATAAATTCGCAATTTTCCGCTTGGAAGTTGACCACTATAAATATTCACCACCTGAAAAATCGGTAACCGTTCAATATTTTTAAAAGCGACCAAATGTTCTGGGCTGCCGTCCCAAAGGGGTATTGCATCTTGATTGTCAAGCATAAAAAAGCTTTCTGCCCCATTCACCGGCTGATAGCCTACCACTACTAAAATATCGGCAGCCTGTCCAATATGATCCGGATCGACGTTGATGACTCCTTTAATCAAAACCGAATCACTCGCCCTTAACAACACTTCTTGGCTAAAAGCACCCTGATTGACAGAAGTACCGCCTTGAAAAATCGCCTCCGTCTCAACCGCTTCTGCCGAATTGAAAATGGCACCAAATCCTAAACTCGGCAACTCCGGCACAGCCTCAGTCACTAACACCGTCGTACTGGCAGCCACCGCCTCATTGCTTGCCAACTTCGCCGTCACCGTATAAATCCCTTCACTATTCGTCGCCATCAAGCGCGTCGTGACTTCCCCATTAATATCGCTGGTTGCCAGCGTCGCTGACAGACTGCCCGACTGACCAAGCGGCGTTTTCAGTTCAAAGTCAACGACTTGCCCACCAATACCATTATTAAAAGCATCCAATAACTTAAAACGAATCCTAGCCGACGAATGGCCGGCGGACATCGTTTGATCAGCCCCCTCTATCACCTTCAATTGAGCCGCTGTGCCGGCAACCACGACCAAAGAGGTGCCGGTAAACAACGTGGTATCCGTCGCCACCGTTGCCGTCAGTGTATAATGACCCACCAAGCCTCGCCCTTTAAGACGAGTCGAGACGCGCCCATTTTGATCCGTTTCCGCCGTCTCAACCGTCAAACCGTTCGGACTGATCGACTCACCCAGCGGATCGACTAAACTGAAATCGACCGAAACACCAGCACTTGGATTGCCACCTTTATTAGTCACCTGAAAAACAATCGCGCCCGAATCAGAACCGGCGGGCACCATTTGCTGTCCACCAGAAATCAGCGCAATCGTCACATTGGTCAATACATCCAGAACCACTGCCACTTGAACGGTAGTAGACAACGCACTGTCAGTTGCCAAGGTCGCCGTGATCGTATAATCACCTAACACCTCCAGGCTCCTTAACAAAGTAGACACCTGTCCCTGGTCATTCGTCTGACCAGAAAACCTTGACAAGCCAGCAATCAATGAATCACCTGCCGAATCAAGCAAACTGAAATTCACTTGGGTACCAACCTTCGGTTTTCCATATTTATCAAGCACCTGAAACACTATCTGAGCCGAATCTGAACCGGCAGGCACTTGTTGATCAGCACCAGAAATCACCTCAATCGCCCTAGCATCCTCCAGAACAGTTATAGTCGTACTGACCGATTGGGTACTCTCGGTTGCCAATGTCGCGGTAACGGTATATTGACCAACAACCTCCACCGCCTTAATACGGGTAGATACTTGCCCATTGTCATCCGTTTTAGCGGCAAACGGAGTTAATCCAACGGTCTGAGCTTTGCCGCTGGAATCATTTAAGCTAAACTCTATTGAAGCACCAACCTTTGGCTTTCCATATTGATCAATCACCGAGAACACAATATCGTCCGACTCTGAACCGGCAAACACTTCCTGATTCTCACCTGCTGTCACCGCAAAAACGCTGGCATCTTTCAGCACCGTGATAGGAGTACTAACCGTTTGTATCGCCTCAGCGACTAAGGCGGTGGCAATCACAATATATTGACCAAGCGTTTCGGTGCTGTTAAGACGAGTAGCAACTTGTCCCTTTTCATCCGTCTTATCAGAAAAGTTTGATAAGCCAACCGCATCAATACTGCCGCTAGGATTCAGCAAATTAAAATTCACCGAAGTGCCGACAGTCGTTGGATGGCCAAATTCATCGGCAACGGAAAAAACCATATCAGCCGATTCGGCACCGGCGAACACCGATTGATTGCCACCGGAAGTCACCGTAATAGCGGCACTGGCGGTTTGCGATAACAGCCCATAAACCAATAGCGTGATAAAAAAACCATTTAGTTTGGATTGATAAATTATTAGCATAATTATGTCCTACTCATGAAAAATGAAAAAAACTCCAATTGGCCATTAAAAAATCCTAAAAAAGCAGAGTAGTTCAAATGAATTGACGTTTTTTTCGATACAAAGAGTGAATTTTGACGAAAATCATACCTCAAGATTTGCACCCATTTTTTTTAATTTGTTTGACCGGAAATAAATTATTTTGCCATTTTTAGGTTAATTTTATATAATTATTTCTGCAAACACCGGGGTCGTTGAATACTTCGAGTTGAGTTCGAGTGAAATTAGATAGATTTATTGCCAGCTCGAAATGACAACAGTGCTGGTGTGCCGGAGTGGAGTATAACAACTACAAATGAACAATCATCATATATGGACTTAACATATCTTATAGACAATCTCGTTTCAACACTGGCTTCCAAGCATGGCAAATTACCGTTCTCATTTTTGGTACATACGGTAGACGGAAAAACAATTCCGATAGGCGATGAAGCACCTGCCTTTGAGGTGTTCATTTGCAATCAAGCCGGCTTAAAAGCGATTCAATCATTAAACCAATTGACGATAGCTGAAGCCTATATGGTAGGCGATCTGGATATTCAAGGCGATCTGATCAAAGCGATTTCGTTTCAAGACGTTTTATCCGACAACAACTTGTGGATTAAAACGTGGCGGCGTGTCAAGCCGTTACTGATTGGCCGAAAAAAATGTAACCCGAATTGGATCGCCAAGCATTATGACTCCAACAATCTACAGTTGCTTGCCTCTGATTTGGATTATAACACCTTAAATGCAGCGTTGAATCATAAGCTGACAGGGCCGAAACCAAACGACGAGAAAAATCACTCAACGGGACATCAGGACTCACCGGAACAATAGCGACATTGACTGCAATCGTGTACTCGCTCGGCGAATGGAAACGTTTTTGCAGACGACTGATGATATTTTGACTAATCGCCATCATGATCTGTGGATGTTGTTTGATAAGGCGTTCAAACGTGGATTTGGATAATTTCACCAACTCACTATCGCGGAGTGCGTAAACGCTGGCTGCTCGGTTTTCTCCGGTAACCAGGGCCATTTCTCCAACGTTTTCACCTTGGGTGACTTCACCTATCAATCGTTCTTGGCCTTCATCATTTTCAACCATGACTCTAAGACGACCACTCACAACGAAGTATAAACTGTCTCCAATATCTCCTTGCTTAAACAGTAGGTTCCCGCGTGGTAGAAAAATCCACTCCAATTGTGTCTTAATATATTGACGTGTTGTCTCGTCAGATGAACTGAAGTAGCGGGACAAAATAGTCATTAATTGAGTGTTTCGCAAACGTTGAATCGTCAGTTCAGCAATTTCTTGCAACATGTCCGGAAACTGCTCTGCCAGTGTTTCAAAAACGGCTTTCGGCATTTTGAGCAATTGGGTATCGCTTAATGCAGCGATGCTGGCAGTCCGTTTGCCTCCAATGAGGAGTTGTATTTCACCAACAATCTCATTATTGCCAATTTCACTTAAAACTATTTCACCGCCATTTGGTTGAATCAAGAAAGCCTTCAAATGTCCGTTGAGGACAAGGTAAAGAGCGTCGCTTGGCTCTCCTTTTTGAAACAAAGTTTCTCCTTTGGGTAAAAAAACCGGGAGCAAATCAGAAGAGACCTTTTCTAAGATCAATTGCTCTACATTTTCAAATAAATAATGTTTTTTTAACAAAGTGACTAAATCTGAATCAGATACTTGAAAAAATGGGTTCATCAAGATTATTTCCTTGTCATTGTCTTAACCAGAATGGTGGGTTTCGCTATCGCTCTACCCACCCTACATACATTTATTGCTGAGATTGATGACGGCTCACCAACTCTTCCACCCAATGAGTATTCCGTTCTCTTTCCAGCACTTCACAGCGAGCCAGCTTCAAAACGACGGTCGCATAATACAACTTAAACGCCACCGCCATCAGTAGCAGAGGGATCAGCATACTGGAATGAATAGAAGGCTTTTCAGTCAACCAATCACTATTCGGTTGATGTAAAGTACTCCACCATTCCACCGAATAGTGGATAATAGGAATGTTCACTATCCCCACCAAAGCCAATACGGCACTGGCACGAGCGGCGGTGCGTTTATCCTCGATGGCCGAATTGAGGGCAATAATGCCCAAGTATAGGAACAACAAAATCAGCTCCGAAGTCAGGCGAGCATCCCAAACCCACCAAGTACCCCACATCGGTTGTCCCCACAATGCCCCGGTGACGAGAGCTAAAAAGGTAAATGAGGCACCAATGGGTGCCGAACTGGCAGCGATCACTTCGGCCAACTTCATTCGCCAAACCAACCCAATACCGGCCGAAATCGCCATCACCATATAAATAAACAACGACATCCAGGCTGCCGGAACATGCACATACATAATCCGAACCGTTTCCTTTTGTTGATAATCAGGCGGCGCGACAAACAGTCCAAAGTACAATCCGGCCAACATAAAAACCAAACAAAACCCTCCAAACCAAGGGATTAAGTACCCGGAAATCTGATAGAAATATTTCGGAGAAGAAAGTTTTTGTAAAAAAGCCCACATAATTGTCTCAATGAAAAGTTAAAAGTGAAAAAAACCCATTAACTCAAGCTAATCCGCAAAGCAGCCGCTGTAGCAAAGGGCGATAGTGTTAAAGAAAGGGAAAGTAAGGCCCCTAAAAAGTACAAATGTCCCGCGACTTCAAATCCTCTTGCCGCTTCATTGACAGCCCCGGCGGCAAAAATCAATACCGGAATATACAGCGGTAATACCAGCAACGATAAAAGTACCCCACCACGCCGTAAGCCTACCGTTAACGCGACTCCAATCGCGCCCACCAAACTCAAAATCGGGGTACCCAGTGCCAACGTGGCAACTAACGTTAGTATCGCATTATCCGGTAAAAACAATAACACGCTCAACAGCGGCGCTAATAATATCAGCGGTAAACCGGTGATAAGCCAATGCGCGAAAACTTTGGCCAGTACCAATAATGGCAACGAGTGAGCAGATAGGGAAATTTGTTCCAGTGAACCGTCTTCAAAGTCGGAGCGAAATAGACTGTCTAGTGACAGCATCGCTGCCAGTAGCGCTGCCACCCAAATTACGCCAGGAGCGATCCCCTGCAAGTTTTTTGATTCCGGCGAAATTCCCAGCGGAAATAGGCTAATCACTATAATAAAAAACAGCAAAGGGTTAGCCAACTCCGAGCGGTGGCGATAAGCTAAGATGAGATCGCGTTTTAATAGTATATAAAAAGCAGAAAGTTCAGAGGCCATAATTATTTTTAGAGCAAGAATTATTCAGACAACCAAGTTTTTTTCTAAAAATTGTTAGAAATGTAGTTGGTGTACAAGGCATTTTTTCGACGGTTATTGATTGATTGGGATAAATATTTGAAAACCTAAAATAATTCTCCCTTTGGTCGAACCTTTGGCTTTTGAGTCAAATAACAATCAATGACTTAAAGAAATGATCCTTATAAAAAAGTGTACTACAAAGATTGCTTACAAAAAAAGACCTTGTTAGTCAAGAAATCCGATTTTTGAACAAAATTTTCATAATTTTGGAACTACACTCTAATTTTACTATAATATTATTATTATTAAGAATAATAGCTCACATTACTGATTTAAAATACATTCAACATATAAAATATTTCAAAAAACTTTGACCGCAACGATGCTCTGCATTGTATATAGCGTTTCCCGATTGAATAAACGACACCTCCCCAGTTGGGAATGAGAAAAAAGTGGACGGGTTGTCGTCCATTCAAAATATTTTGTCAGTCAAAAGTTGATCCAGGCTTTAATAAGTGTCGTTTATTCAATCGGGAAACGCTGTAACTTATACGGCTCGCTTTTATTAAACTTGGTGAAAATTAAAATTTCCGACTTTCAAGCCATCTGGCTAAAGTTTTTATACACAGAGGCTCTT
>Ga0233403_10000434_pt1 | contig 19674 bp, 16 predicted proteins | sample Na_oxic_1_MG_FD_179866 | JGI IMG/M metagenome (GOLD analysis project Ga0233403, IMG submission 179866) | Seawater microbial communities from Saanich Inlet, British Columbia, Canada - Na_oxic_1_MG | ecosystem: Environmental > Aquatic > Marine > Inlet | place: Canada: British Columbia | collected...
ACACCAACTTTTAGGTAGGGCAAAAAAAAAAAATCAAAAACCTTCAACACAGAGTACACAGAGGTACACAGAGGTACACAGAGGTAAAAAATGAACTTAGAAAAGTTTTTCAGGCAAAAGTTCGCTCCGCAAACTTTTGCCTGCAAGTTTATTCCCGTGTTGAGTATAATGTTTCACTTAACAAGTTTTGCGCGCAAAACTTGTTAAGTGAAACCCCAGTGCTCGTGTGAACCTGATTCTCAAAATATAATATCAACCATTGGAGAAAGCAAGATGGCACTCTCATTAGCTATTCCAGATGAAATTGTTTGGGCAATCAAATTACCAAAGAAAAAAATGGAGGGCGAGTTAATCAAAGAAATCGCCTTTACCTTGTATGAACGGGGATTGGCTTCCATGGGCGTTGCGAGGCGCTTTGCTGTACTGAGCAAATGGGCCTTCATAGAAGGATTAGCAGAGCGCGGTATTCCAAGGCATTACTATGAAAGCGAACTGGAAGAGGATATTAACTATGCCAGAAGTTGTTAGTAATGCTTCACCACTTATTCATCTTGCCAAAATAGGTCAACTGAATTTGTTGCATGAGTTCTTCGGCGAGATTGCTATTCCGCGTGCTGTTTATCAAGAATGTATCATTGAAGGCGAAGAGCGTGAAGAGATTGCCATAATCAAAAGCGCAAATTGGCTATAAGTCTACAATGTGAATGATAAAAATCTCGTGACTGTGCTTCAATCAGAATTGGATAATGGTGAATCGGAAGCAATAGCCTTAGCTTTAGAAAAACGTGCTCATTTGATTTTGTTAGATGATGCCGAAGCGAGAGAAAAGGCAAGACTTTACCATTTAAAAATCACTGGAACCTTGGGCATTTTATTGCGAGCCAAAAAAGAAGATAAGCTTCAATCATTTGGTGACATGATTGAACAATTGTTGGCGACGGGGTTCTGGGTTGATGCGGCCTTGAAAAGGCGACTTTTCAAAGAAGCAGGTGAAATATAGCAAGTAGCAATATAGCAGCAGGGTGGGATCGCTATCAGCCCCCTTGGTAAATATACTTAGCATTGTCATAAGGTCGCGCTTTTACAGCTAACTAAAGCCAACAGCCAAAGCAGCCAACAGCTAAAGCAGTTGTCTAAAAGCTCAAGTCACCTAAAGGTGACTAAATACCAAAAAGCATTTTATTCTTATGGATTCTTTGGGATTTTTCGAGTGGGCAAAAGCGCAAATTATAACGGTGGACAATATAAAAACTCGCCATTGCTTGCTTGCCCACCTCTCATAAGAGGTTTTTAAATGCCCTGATAGAGGCGAGTCCGTCAACTTAGCTGATGGGCAACCTTCTGTATTGCCCCTACAAACATTATGACAACTGATCCTATTTTAAATACGCTTGAAAAAATCGTACATCTACATGATGGTATTGCTGAATCTTCACAGCCTAATACGCTGAATGTGTTATTGCCTGAAACGGTGGCTAAATACCTAGAAGTTGATGAGGAAGTCACTTTTACGACAACGGCTGATGTGCGAGATGGTTATTTTGTGACTTATAGTTCTGATATCCTTAAACAATTTGAAGCTTTGCTGCAAGAAAAAGGTTATGTGGCGACGCTTGGTGTGAAATATGAGGGCTATCTGAAAACAACGGGTTTTGAGAAAACGGTGACGAATGCTTTAAAACCTTTAAATGGTTTGATTCGGGTGCAAAATGCAAAAGAGAAAATCACGCCTTATTGGCTTTGTAATATGGCTTATGTTGGACAAGCCGATGAAAATCGTTTAGGGTTAGTTTCTTTTTTTCTGAATGCTTTGACGGGGGTGGCACCGATAGAGATTGGTGATGCGTTGTTATGGGAGTCTGATCGCATGGCTGTTGTTGAAGAGTCGCCTGAATTGAGTGTCTCTTTTGAGACTTTGTCTGGCATTATTGAAAACATTTCTCAGAGTTTGATTGAAGATGAACTGGAGAATTGGCAAAAAAGTTTGCGTCGCAAGCAACAGCGCGATGAAGATAGATTAACCGATTATTACAGTATTATTATTCAGGAAATTAAGGAAAAAATTGAGAAGAAGCATTTACAGGATGCGGATAAGCAGCGTGAATTGGATCGCATTGAAGCCACTAAAATGGAATCTAAACGTAAATTGGCTGATATTCGGGAAAGGTATGCGCTTAAAGTAGAGGCACAAATGCATAGTGCTTTAGTGGTTCAGTTACCGACGGTGCATATTGCTTGTGAATTGATTAGAAAAAAGCAGCGGCGGCCGATAACGGTGATTTGGAATCCGTTTTCTAAGCAGATTGAACCGTTGCGGTGTGAAGAATCGAATGTGCCGGTGTCGTCGTTTTATCTGTCTAATGATGATGTGAAAATTCTTTCGGCTGAATGTTGGCATTAGTTTTCAGTTTTTTAAAATAAGAAATAAACGCGCTTTGACGCTAAAGACGCTAAAGAAGCGTCAAAAGTCAATCTATACTGTCCACCGTTAGAATTTGCGCTTTTTTGGAAGTCAAAATCCATTTTAAGCGGCAAGTTTTTGTGCGAAAGGTTAGTCACCACCACCTGACTTGAGCTTAAAGTAATTAAAAAGCGCAAATTATGACGATGCTAAGTATAAATAAATCTTTGCGTCTCTTGCGTCTCTTGCGCCTCTTGCGTTATTTATTTTATAAATTGGGGATTTATCCCTAGGCAAAATCAATGCAATCTGACGATTTTTTTCACCAATACCCTTTTTTTTATGGTTTAATTGTTTTATTAATGTTATTGAATGCCTGTGCGCCGCAACCGCCTCGAACGTCGCCCGGCCATCTCAATACGAGTCAAATTCCGCCACCTAAAAATGATATTCCACCATTGATACAACAAAAGCCTTTTGTGCCGCCGCCAACCAAGTCTAAGGTACCGTTGGAAACGTATACTGTGGTGGTTGATAATGTGCCAGTTGATAAGTTATTGTTTGCGCTGGCACGCGATGCGGATTTGGATATCGATATCCATCAGGATATCAAAGGCACGGTTACGCTGAATGCGATCAATCAAACTTTACCACAATTGTTGGCGCGTATTGCGAAACAAGTGGATTTGCGTTATCAGATTAATGGCAAGTATATTATTATTTCGCCCGATCGGCCTTATGTACGGTTGTATACCGTGGATTATGTCAATCTGTCAAGAAAGAGTCGTAGTGAAGTGACTGTTGCGACACAAATCATCAGTGATCTCAGCAAAGTGGGTGGTAGTAGCGGTAGCCAAGGGGAGAATAATTCGATCAATCGGATTACGAATGAGTCAAATAATCATTTTTGGAAAACACTAGAAGACAATCTGAAGGCGATTTTAGCCAGTGATTCAAGCAGCGATAGCAGTGAGAAAGAGGCACAGGTGATCATGAATCCTGAAAGTGGCGTTATTACAGTTCGTGCTACTCACAAACAGCATGGGCAAATACAGCATTTCCTTGATAAAGTCACGGCGAGTGTACAGAGACAGGTGTTAATTGAGGCGACGATTGCGGAAGTGCGACTCAGTGATCAGTATCAAGCTGGGATAGATTGGCAACGCATTTCTGGCGATTTTAGTTATACGCAATCCATGATGGGGGGGAATGTGGGGGTGAGCCCTTTTTATTCTTTTGGATATAACAACCCTAACAGCCGATTTGGAAATGTTTCTGCGAATGTGCGTTTACTGGAGCAATTTGGCAGCGTTAAAGTCTTATCTAGCCCTAAAGTGATGGCATTGAATAATCAAACGGCGATATTGAAAGTCGTTGATAATCTTGTGTATTTTACAACAACGATACAAATAAAGGAAACTGAGACGAGAACAGACAGAGAATATCTCATGAAAGTCAATACGGTGCCAGTGGGTTTAGTCTTGAGCGTTACGCCACAAATCAGTCAAAATGATGTGGTGATGTTAAATATCCGCCCAACCATTTCGCGTGTTATTGGTTTTAAAGAAGATCCTAACCCGGATTTGGCAGATGCGGATACGGTTAATCGGATTCCTGAGATACAAGTACGTGAAATTGAGTCGATTTTAAAAATCAATAATGGTGATATTGCAGTTATTGGGGGATTAATGGAGGATGTGATTGATCAGAAGAAGAAGGGTGTGCCAGTACTTTCACAATTACCGCTTATTGGTGATTTATTCAGTTATCGTGATGATAATTATGCTAAAACAGAATTGGTGATTTTTTTGCGGCCAGTGGTTGTCAAAGAGGCCAGTTTATCGGGTGATTTGCAGGATTATCGGGTTTATTTGCCTAATCCGTCTCAGCCGGAGCAGGTGGCTCCAACGGGTTTGAATGATTTTTGATTTTAGGATAGGGGAATGGTGGGCAACAAAAACACGTTACCCACCCTACATAAAAATTCGATCTTTTCAATCAGCTCCTGATATGCCCTTCTCCCAACACAATAAATTTTTGTGAGGTTAAACCGGTTAATCCTACCGGCCCTCTGGCATGAAACTTATCAGTACTGATACCAATTTCTGCCCCTAACCCATATTCAAAACCATCGGCAAATCGGGTAGAGGCATTAACCATTACGGAACTTGAATCGACTTCAGTCAAAAACCGCCGCGCTCGACTCCAATCTTCTGTGATAATCGCATCCGTGTGTTGAGAGCTATGTAAACGGATATGTTCCACTGCTTCATCGAAATCTCTCACAATCTTTATGGATAAAATGGCGGCTAAATATTCGGTATCCCAATCTTCATCAGTTGCCGCTTTTATATTGGACAATAAGGCTTGTGTCGCCAGACAACCGCGCAATTCGACACCCACTGATTGATATTTATTGGCTAACGGGGGTAACACTTGTAGAGCAATGCCTTCTGCAACCAATAAGGTTTCCATGGTATTGCAAGTGCCATAGCGTTGCGTTTTCGCGTTATAGGCTACCGCGATGGCTTTTTCAATATCCGCTTTATCATCAATATAAGTATGGCAAATGCCATCTAAATGTTTTATAACCGGAATACGGGCCTCTTGACTGATACGCTCAATCAAGCCTTTACCACCACGCGGAATGATCACATCGACATATTTTGACAGGCGTATTAATTCGCCTACTGCCGCCCGATCAGTGGTTTCTATCACTTGCACCGCCGTTTTCGGCAATTGCGCGGCCGCCAAGCCGGCATGAATGCACTGAGCAATCGCTTGATTAGAATGAATGGCCTCAGATCCTCCGCGCAAAATGGTGGCATTGCCCGATTTAAGACATAAACCGGCAGCATCGGCCGTCACATTAGGGCGCGATTCATAAATAATCCCAACCACACCTAAAGGTACACGCATTTTGCCAACCTGAATGCCGCTTGGACGATAGTTTAAATCCGTGATCTCACCTATCGGATCAGGCAAGGCTATCATTTGTCGTAAACCTTCAACCATACTCGCAATGCGTGAATCATTCAAAGCTAAACGATCTAATAAGGCCGAATCTAAACCTTTCGCTTTTCCCGCCTCTAAATCTTTAACATTCGCAGCGAGTAAGGTATCCTGTTGTTGTTCTAATTGTTGAGCAATGGCTTCTAACGCATTGTTTTTACTCAGGGTTGTGGAACGCGCCAACATTTGTGCCGCTTCACGCGCATCTTGCCCTAATTGTTGCATGTATTCTTCTAAAGACATCCAATTATTTTCCTTTTATGTAATAGGTGTTTTTAAAAAACCTGACCAGTTTTGAAAACCTGTCAGGTTTGGGCCAAAATATTTATAAATTAATGATCTTGAAAAAGATTTATTGATGCGTATATACCACTGCTAAAAAACCACTACTTAAAAAGATGTATTAAAAAATAAGTGATTTGGACTTGATAGTAGCCACAATTCATGAAATACTACACCGTTTTTAGTTTTTAGTTTTTAGTTTTTAGTTTTTAGTTTTTAGTTTAACACTTTTAATTTATCATTTAACATTTAACGGCGCATCAAGCGACTGTTCAGTTTTGAATTTTGATGCGTTTTTAAAAACGACAGAGGTATTTTATGAAAATTTATCATCGGCTACGAACAAAGTTAGTCGTTGTGTTTTTTATTGTGACTTTAATTCCAGCACTGATTACGGGTATATACGCCATACAAGTGTCGAGTAAAAGCTTGCGTAAACATGCCTTGACGACACAAACGGAGCAAGGCAAACCCCTAGTGCATGGCATCACCTCCTTTTTGTCGGTGGTAAGAGGTGATCTCCTATTTCTCAGTCAGTCCATGCCAATGAAGGACTACTTGAGTCTGCGTGCCGCGATTGCCCTGAGTTCTAAATCAGAACCACAGGCAGAAACAATGCCGCCCGATTCAGAAAACTCGGCTTTACAAACCTTCCATAACATCTTAGAAAAAAAGCAACAGAACCTAGAACAGGAATTTCTAGCCCTGTCTCGCAACCGTCGGATTTATTACCAAATCCGCTATCTGAATGAAAAAGGAAAAGAAGTCGTGCGAGTCGACTTTGATGGCTTGAGAACGCGGGTTATTCATCAAGATAAGTTACAAGACAAATCGAATCGTTACTACTTTAAAAAAACGGTCCGTCTGTCAGGTAAACAAATCTTCGTCTCACCTTTGGATCTGAACCGCGAAAAGGGGCAAATTGAAGTGCCTTATAAACCCGTTATCCGTTATGGCATTAATGTCTATAACGACAATAGGAAAAAGGCTGGGATTGTGATTTTGAATATTGATGCCAGTCAGTTTCTCAAACGGCTAGACAATATCCGTTTAGTTGATAATCAGGGCTATTTTTTGAATCATCCCGATCCTGAAAAAAGCTGGGGAGGCAGGAGCGATTTAAACACAGGTTATGACTTGAAAAAGGAATATCCACAGCTCGCAAATAGAATATTGGGTCAACAAGGTATTATCAGTAACCGCGCTTTAACGCTTTCTTATTTGCGTGTTTCAGTACCCGCTTCACCTCTTTTTTGGACTTTGATTATCCAACGTGATACACACGAGATTCTCAAAAGTGTGACCGCCTTTCGCGCCACCTTTACCTTCATTCTCATTATCGCCATATTAATCGCTCTGATCTTTGCGTTATTCTTTAGCGCCAAAATCACTCGTCCGATTGAGTATTTAACTCGTGTTGCTGATGCTATCAGCAAAGGTGAATTGGTTGATAACCGTGTCGAAATCAAAGATAAAGGTGAAATTGGTCAACTGGCCCATGCGTTTGAACGGATGCGCGTTAGCATGATCAAATCTTTTGAAAGATTGCGTAGACACTCAAAGGCTTAATTAGATTATGAGTAGCACTACTTCGCTATTACCTTATTCTGACTTGATGGCAGAAATACATCAATTGTCATCAAAAGGACAAACGGGCACGCTCTTTATTACATCCGATGATGGTCATTTAGTGCGAATCGTGTTAAATGATGGGCGTATTACCTATTTAGTTTTTGATACCCTGCATCGCGGCTATGATGCCATTCCGCTGATCAATACCATCAAGTTTGGCCGACTACAGTTTGCCGAGGGTGTTTTTGAAACGGCTCAAGAAGTACCCTTACCCAGTACCAACGAGATTTTTAAGCTTTTTCATGGAAAAGAACAGGGTAATCCTAGCATAGCAGCCACAGTTTCGTCTGATATTTCTCCTAACCTGATTAAGGCAGCAGAACAAATCAAAAAGGCATTGGCAAATTACATAGGGCCATTTGCCGCTATTGTTTGTGATGAATATATTGATAATATTAACAACACTACGGGATTTCAAACAATAGATGATGTCATGATTATGATTGAGGTTGTTTCCATAGAAATTGATGATCCGGCAGCAGAAAATGCATTTAAAGTACAGAGTAAGAAGGAATTGATTCAGAAAGGGCTGCTTTGAGTCTGAATCAGAAATGATCGCATCTCAAAACCTAATTAATCAATCAAATAGGCCAATTTCCATGGGCCTATATAATTGTTCAAAAACAAGGGTATAGAAAAAAGCAGATTTATTTTGCCACGGAAAAACACGGAAAAACACAGAAATATTCCGTGCATTTCCGTGTCATTCCGTGGCTAATCTCTCAATTCTGTAATGAACAATTACCCAATTCCCATTGTTTGAACACCTCCATTGGTTTGGAGAGACTACCAAAACCCACTACCCCAATTTCAATTTTCAAATAATGTGATCCCAGCCACTTGTAAACTCAAACGCTGCAATTCATCCCAAGGGTTACCACTTGCTACCCCTTTTATCATACGTTCAATCAATACCGTTTTGTCTAAAAATTGTTGCCAAACATTGGGCTGTGGATATCTTTTAATCGCCTTTGAAACCGCATTTTGACGTATTCCCCAAATGCGATAAGTTTTAAACACTTGATTCATACGTTGTCCCGTTTTTAACGCATAAGTTATTTGACACAAATTGCGTATTTCCCGCGTCAACACCCACGCCACTAAAATTGGCTCAACACCTCCAGCACGTAAACCTTGCAATTGACGCACACAGCGTTGCACATTGCCAGCTAACACCGTATCCATCCAATCAAAAACTTCAAAACGGGCACTATCAGCCACCGCTTCAAGCACTTGTGCCGTTTCAATACGGCCGCTACCATACAATAAACGCAACTTTTCAATTTCTTGGGCACAAGCCAGTAAATGCCCCTCGGAACGTTCTGCAATAATATCAATCGCTTCTGCGGAGGCTTGTAAACCGTACTGGCTCATACGCCCCGCTACCCATTTCTGTAAATCTGAGACATTGATCGGCCACACTTGTATAATGACACCCCATTCATCTAGGGTAGTAAACCATTTTGTTTTTTGTTTACTCGCATCCAGTTTATCAGCCGTTATTAATAACACTGTACCAGGGGGCAGATTGCTGGTATACGCTTTCAATGCTTTAGTACCCTCATTACCAGGAGATTTATTACCTAAACGAATTTCTAAAAGACGTTGAGTCGCAAACAAAGACAGACTATTGGCATACTCATCAAGACTTGCCCAATTAAACCCGGTTTCTACGGTTAAAACCTCTCGTTCTGTAAAACCTTGCTTACGGGCAAAAGTCCGCAAAGTGTCAGCACATTCCATCATTTGTAAGGGTTCATCCCCCGTCAACAAATAAATGGCCGCCAACCCTTGTCGTTTAAGATGATTATTGAGTTCACTAGGTTTAAGTCTCATCTAAATTTCCTTCAGTTATCAGTTATCAGTTATCAGTTATCAGTTATCAGTTATCAGTTATCAGTTATCGCTAAATCAATTTAAAAACTGATAGAACGCTGATATGTCACATTTTGCGAAGCTAAATACAGTTTTTGCGCGCAAAATGTCATGATTTACGCAGATTAATCTTATCTTTAAATCATGATATTGTTTGTCTGTACATGAGTTTGGATATAATAACCAGATAGTGGCACTGATAACTGATAACTGATAACTGATAACTGATAACTGACTGATAACTGATAACTGATAACTGAATGATAACTGATAAAATGAACAAAATTTTGTTGTGCTTATTATTAGTCATCGCGTCATACGCAATGACTCCCACTTTGGTTGCTCAAGACTCTGACAGACATACTGTCAAATTATCACCGCAAATACGGGTGATGGAAAGAGAGCAAATGGTACCAACCATAAGGTTGGAAATGATACAGCATTTTCTCAATCGTCCAAGACTCATTACGCCAGAAGAACTTGAAAATGCCGGTTATATTATTGCTAATGCTAAACAAACTATCTTTGCAACGCAGGATAGTCAAATTTATGTCAATGGACTTGATAGCGACACTGTTGGCAGCCAATATATCATCGTGCGTCTTGGACAAGCCTATCTTAGCCCATTTGAAGATGAAGAAGATGAAGTATTAGCTTATGAAGCCGTTTACCTTGGAGAAGCGCAACTCATCGTATCCGATGAACCGGCCACTTTAAAAATTACCTCGGCCGAGCGCGAAATTAAAAACCATGATCGTTTATTGCCTATTGATGAACGTGGTTTCCAAGAGGATTTTAAACTTCATTCACCAACAACGCTGCAAGATGCCTACATCATCGCAGTCGTCAATGAAATTTTAACTATCGGTAAATACCAAATTGTCGTCATTAATAAAGGTTTAGACGAGGGTATAGAACGATCTCATCTACTTGATGTTTATAAAAAGGGCCGTTTAGTTAAAGAAAGCGTCTTTGACGAAGACATCACCTTACCAAAACGACGGGTAGGCACCTTGTTAGTGTTTCGCGTGTTTGAGCGCGTGAGTTATGCGTTAGTTCTAGAAGCGAGTACGCCGATTAATATACTTGATATGGTAACTGTACCTTGAAGCAAAATTTAAGTGAAGAATATTGGCTGGCCTTAGCGCGTGCCCCCAACCTTGGGCCAATCAATTTTAGACATCTTCTCAATCATTTTGGTAGCCCACGCGGCCTATTTGAGGCAGGACACAGGGAGTGGCGTTCCCAACATTTGAGAACCGATTTACGTCGTTATCTACAAAAACCCAACTGGTTTGCGGTTGAGAAAGATATGTGCTGGTTAGCACAACCGGGTAATCATTTACTCACCCTAGAGCATCCCAATTATCCGCCCCTGTTGCGTGAAATTTATCAACCCCCTCCCTTATTATTTGTACAAGGGAATTGTGCTATCTTAACCACGCTTCAACTGGCAATAGTGGGAACACGCCGCGCAAGCCGTGAAGGTATTCAAACCGCGCAAACATTTGCCCAACAATTATCTCTTCACGGTTTAACCATCACCAGTGGCATGGCTTATGGGATTGAAGGGGCCAGTCTATGGGGCGCATTATTGGGTAGTGGCAAAACCATCGCGGTAGCGGCAAGAGGATTAGATCGGACTTACCCAAGTGGACATCAAACACTCGCTTATCAGATTGCTCAGACTGGCGCATTAGTTTCAGAATTTCCCCCGGGCACACCCGTTAAGCGAGCCCATTTTCTACGTCGAAGTCGAATTGTCAGTGGCTTAACTGTAGGTACACTGGTTATAGAAGCCCCAGCACGTAGCAGTGCCCTATACACAGTACGCTTTGCAGCCGAACAAGGACGTGAAGTATTTGCGATTCCAAGTTCAATTCACAATCCATTAGCAAAAGGTTGTCATCAATTGATTAAAGAAGGAGCGAAATTGGTAGAAACGGTAGATGACATCTTTGAAGAATTACAAATTTACAGTGCTTTTATTCATTAGAGTTTATACCAATTTAACGCAACTTTTCACGCAAAAGTTTTTGCGCGCAAAAACTTTTGCGTGAACCTTCGGTGTGCTACGCTAAAAATTGATTTTATTAAATTTTCTATTTTGATAAAACTAATGAAATCAATTCGCGCCAAAATTTTTGCTTAAAAACTTTTGGCGCGAAACTTAAATTTAATCGGTATAATGTCTATTAAACTGTTTATCATCAAAAAACATTGAAGCCAAAAAATACTGAACAAGAATATTGGATCGCTTTATTACGTGCCCCAGGTATTGGGCCTGTCAATTTTGCACGTTTGATCAAGCATTTTGGTAGCCCAAGCGGCGTATTTGAAGCGGGGCGTGAACAATGGAAAGCATTGAATATGAAACCCGCCCAGATGAATTATCTGCAAAATCCTAATTGGGCAGGTGTCGAAAAAGATATACAATGGTTAGCCCAAGCTGACAATCATTTACTGACTCTCGATCATCCAGACTACCCCCCTTTTTTGCGCGAAATTGATGACGCACCACCTGTGTTATTTGTACATGGCGATTATACATTACTAAAAACGCCACAATTAGCAATAGTCGGCACACGACATCCGAGTAGCGAAGGGGAACAACTTGCCAAGGATTTTGCAGAATATTTATCAAATCAAGGATTTACCATCACCAGTGGCATGGCATTAGGCATTGATGGCGCAAGCCATTGGGGCGCGTTAGCAGGAACAGGTCAAACCATCGCCGTTGCCGGCACAGGATTAGATCGCGTTTATCCCGCCAAGCACCGTGAACTGGCCCATCAAATTGCCCAAACAGGCGCATTGATATCAGAATTGCCGATAGGCACACCCGTTAATCGTCACAATTTTCCAATCCGCAGTCGATTAGTCAGCGGTTTAAGTTTAGGCACATTGGTTATCGAAGCCCCAGAACGTAGCGGTGCCCTATACGCAGCACAACACGCTGCTAAACAAGGACGTGATGTTTTTGCCATACCCGGCTCCATCCACAATCCGTTAGTCAAAGGCTGCCATCAATTGATCAAACAAGGCGCTAAATTGGTCGAAACTGCCGCTGATATTCTTGAAGAATTATCAAATTATCATGCCTTAATCGCCCAAAATCGAAATCGTCGAAATCATCGAAATCAAATTAAATCAACGCCAAAAGCGAAACCAACAACCCCTAAACAACTTGATTCCTCTAACAAGTCAATTATTGAAGAAACAGAACCCTCTACCAATGAAAATCCAACGACAACAGCACGACAACAGCCAGAACAGCCTTCTATGCCTGCCAAAGTTGTCAACCCAAGCACGCTTGAAAAACCAAAAACCAACCCAGTTCCTCAACTAGGGGGAGAAGCCAATGATTTAGATGAAGACTATACCCGTTTATTGGAATATTTAGAGACAGGCCCCACTTCAATTGACAAATTAGTTGAACAATGTGGATTGACTGCAGCAGCAGTTTCATCCATGCTATTAATATTAGAGTTGCGCGGATTAGTAGCCGTCCAAGGGGGCGGACTCTATGCGCGAATAGGCTAAGGAGGCAATCCGTGAAAGACGATATTTTGGATGTCCTAATGTATCTATTTGAAAATTATATAGATGAAGATGAGATAGGATTGAATGATGACCCAGCATTATTAAAGCGGGAATTAATAGAAGCCGGCTTTTTGAGTAGTCAAGTCAACAAAGCCTTTACCTGGCTAGAAGGCCTAAGCGAACCGGCTAATTGGATCAACATCAATCCTCAAAGGACAGCCTCCATTCGAGTTTATGTACCTGACGAATGTGATAAACTTGATCTAGAATGCCGAGGTTTTTTACTCCATTTAGAACAAATAGGGGTATTAGATGCCATGAGCCGGGAATTAATTATAGATCGTGTTATGGCCTTAGATACCGAAGACTTGGAACTGGAACAATTGAAATGGATTGTGCTCATGGTATTATTTAATCAAGCTGAAAACGAAGAAGCCTTAGCTTGGATAGAAGATATAATTTACCAAGAAGAAAGAACCGGACATTTACATTAATAGGTTTCGCTTTCGCTAAAATCAGAAAACGCACTTTTTTTGCAACAGACGCTAAATCAGAAATATTACCTGTTTGCGTCTATTGCGTCTATTGCGTCTATTGCGTTTATCAAAAACAAACCACCCATTCGCCATTCCCTACAAAAAAGGAAGTGAACAATAGTGAGTAAATTAGTCATCGTTGAATCGCCGGCAAAAGCCAAAACGATCAAAAAATACTTAGGTAAAGATTTTGAAGTCTTAGCTTCTTTTGGTCATGTGCGTCAATTACCGCGCAAAAATGGTGCTGTTGATCCAGAACATCAGTTTGCCATGGATTATCAGCTCATTCCCAAAAATACGAAGTATGTTGAAGCAATCTGTAACGCAATGCAACATGCTGAAACCTTATATTTAGCGACAGACCCTGATCGTGAAGGTGAAGCCATTTCTTGGCACCTGCTGGAAATCCTGAAAGATAAACAAATCTTGCAAAATAAACCCTTCTATCGCGTAGAATTTCACGAAATCACGCAACACGCGATTCAAGATGCCGTCAACAATCCACGTACTTTGTTAATGGATTTAGTAAACGCCCAACAGGCCAGAGTCGCATTAGATTATCTGGTTGGATTCAATCTCTCGCCCTTATTGTGGAAAAAGATTCGTAGTGGCCTGTCCGCAGGCCGCGTACAAAGTCCAGCCCTGCGTCTCATTGTTGAGCGTGAACAAGAGATTGAGCAGTTTAAATCGCGTGAATACTGGGCCGTCAAAGCCGATTGCCAAAAAGCTCAAGAAGAGCGGCCACAAGCTTTCATCGCCAAACTGAATCTCTTTGAAAACACAAAAATCACCCAATTTAGTATTGGCAATGAAGAACAAGCCACCCAGATCAAAACCACCTTGCTTCAGCTTGCCAACGGCCAATTACAAGTGGCCAAAATTGAGAAAAAAGAACGCAAGCGTAAACCCTCACCTCCCTTTACAACGTCAACGTTACAACAAGAAGCCGCACGTAAATTAGGGTTTACCACAAAACGCACCATGCAAATTGCCCAACAACTCTATGAAGGCATCGATATCGGCAAAGGTGCAGTCGGACTCATCACCTATATGCGGACAGATTCTGTCAATCTAGCCACAGAAGCCATCACAGAAATCCGCGAAGTGATTACCAATCTCTATGGTCAAAACAATCTGCCCAGCCAGCCGCGCCAATACAAAACCAAATCTAAAAATGCACAAGAAGCGCACGAAGCGGTACGGCCTACCTCAGCTAAACACCATCCTGATGAGGTACAAAAGGCTTTGAAACCAGAACAACTCAAGCTCTACACCCTCATTTGGAAACGCACAGTCGCCTGTCAAATGATTGATGCCAAATTGGACACCGTTGCCGTTGATTTGAGCTGTAGTGAAGGGAATAACTTTCGTGCCACCGGCTCCATCATTAGCGATCCAGGTTTTCTGCTCGTCTATGAAGAAGGGGTAGATGACAAAAAGGCCAGTGATGACGATGACAAAATGCTGCCCCCCCTAAAAGTCGGCGAATCGATCACGCTCAAAGACATTCTCGCGAGTCAACACTTCACTGAGCCTCCCCCCCGTTTTTCAGAAGCCAGTTTAGTGAAAAGCCTAGAAGAATTTGGCATAGGGCGACCTTCCACTTACGCCAGCATCATTTCCACACTTCAACAACGTGACTATGTTACCTTAGACAAAAAACGCTTTATACCCACCGAAATTGGCAGCATCGTTAACAAATTTTTAACGGCGCATTTTCAGCAATACGTTGATTATGACTTCACGGCCAAGCTAGAAGACGAATTGGATGCCGTCTCTCGCGGAGAACAAGAATGGATACCGCTGATGGATAGATTTTGGTCAAAATTCAAAGGACGAGTTGATGACAAGGCCAAAACCGTGCAACGTCAAGAGTTTACCCAAGAAATCCTAGACGAAGCTTGTCCAAAATGTAGTAGTCCACTCAACAAACGCCTTGGCAAACGGGGACATTTTATCGGTTGTACCGCTTATCCAAAGTGTGATTACACGCGCAATCTTGAAGGCGAAGAAGCCAATAATAATGAGGCCACAGCGGCTCCCGAACCTGAAATCGTTGAAGGGCGAACCTGTCCAAAATGCGGTTCCGCTGTACACAAGAAAAAAGGGCCTTATGGCCAATTTGTAGGTTGTAGCAACTACCCCAAATGCAAACACACTGAACCGTTAGAGAAACCCATCGATACCGGTGTCACCTGTCCGGCCTGTGGAAAAGGGACATTGATTAAGAAAAAAACACGTTACAACTTTGCATTCGCCTGTTCTGATTGTAAATATTTAATGTATGGAGATGATATCAAAGTTGAACCTTGCTCCAACTGTAGTTGGCCTATCATGTCGCTAAAAACCACGAAAAAACGCGGCACCCAAAAAATATGTCCGCAAAAAGGCTGCGGCTACACCCAACAAGTTGCCACAGAATAAGCCTGTATGGTGGGTAACGGGTTTTTAAAGCCCATCATTCCCTAATTCGAGCTATAGAATATCTTTAAATTCATATTCATGAGAAGCTGTAGGGTGGGTAACGGGTTTTTGTTGCCCACCATTCCCCTACTATTTGCAAACAAGAAACATTCAATACATCATGAACAAAATAGCGATAGGCACTCTATTACTAGCGATTACCGCAGTAGCAGCCGACATGACGTTCCCAGAATTGAGATGCCAGATAGGTTTAGAAAACTGTTCAAAACCGCCCCCATCATCGACGACTCAACCCACCACTTCGACAACCCTGAAATCGGCAGGATTGCAATCCAGTACACAGCCTATGCACTCCTCCGCGGCAAAAGAGAGCATTAACGAAAGCTATTCGCAAGCAGAAGCTGAGATATGGATACCAGAAGACGGCAGCTTAGTGCCCAAAAACGTCATGATAAGCGGTTGGATAGAAAAAACCTCTCAACAACGTAGCTTTTTGATCATCAAACCGCAAGAATTTGAACAACTCTACCCTCAAGGCGAAATTATTCCTGATAAGAAGGGAGCATGGAAAATTAAAGGAATTTACCCCACTCCAGGCTACTACTACGAAACATTTGTCGTAGTCACACACAATCCAGACTCAGCCAAAAAACTGGAAAAGATTCGGACACGGCCTTTATCTACATTACCAAAAGAAACTGAAATCGTCAGTGAATTTATGGTTTTTGAACGCTCACCACAAACGACAGCCTTGATTGAACAACCGATTGAGCCCGAATATGAGGAATATGAAGAAGAGATTGAGCCCGAAATTGAGCCCGAAATTGAGGAAAAGAATGAGCCCGAAATTGAGAAAGAGATTGAGCCCAAAATTGAGAAAGAGATTGAGCCCGAAATTGAGAAAGTGATTGAGCCCGAAATTGAGAAAAAGATTGACGACAAAAATGCTCAGGCAAAAGCCAATATTACCTTCCCAGAAGATGGCACAGCAGTTGGAAAACGAATCATGGTAACTGGTTTACTGGAGAACAACACAGCAGAACAACGTAGTTTCTTGATCATAAAATCGCAAACCTTTGGCAAAAAACTCTACCCCCAAAGCGAGATATTTCCAGATAAAACCGGACAATGGACAGTCAAAGGCATTTACCACAGTCCAGGCTACAAGTACGAAACATTTGTCGTCATCACAAACAACCCAGAATCGGCTAAGCAATTAGAAAATCAACGAAATCGAGCTTATGGTTTAAAAACCATACCCGAAGAAACAGAGATCATCAGTGATATTATTGTTGTCAAACGGCAATAATTTCAGTTATCAGTTATCAGTTATGCGTTTCCCGATTGAATGACGTACAAATTTGATTTTGCGGTTTTTGGAATGCATGTTATTTTGCGGTTTTTGGCACAGAAGCAAAATAAATTTTGCACGGAAAGGCACAGAAGCAAAATAAATTTTGCACGGAAAGGCAGGGGTGCGATTAAAAGTGCGGGGGAGAGCATCCCAACTGTCCGCCGTCATAGATTTGTTGTTAGTCACCTTTAGGTGACTTGAGCTTTTAGACAACTGCTTTAGCTGTTGGCTTGGTGTGTCCCCGCACTTTTAATCGCACCCGAAAGGCAGCGAAGCAAAATAAATTTTGCACGGAAAGGCACAGAAGCAAAATAAATTTTGCACGGAAAGGCACAGAAGCAAAATAAATTTTGCACGGAAAGGCAGCGAAGCAAAATAAATTTTGCACGGAAAGGCACAGAAGCAAAATAAATTTTGCACGGAAAGGCACAGAAGCAAAATAAATTGATATCACTATGGCATCATACCAATACCCCTGTTTGCTTTATCATCAACGTCAAGAGGTGGAAAATACGCCAACCTTTTGCCTTTTTCATGCCCCCGTGACACAAATCTTAGAATGGGCAGATATTAAACGTTTAGAAGATGAAGCGGGCGCTCCCCAACGCCGAACCAGTCCAGCAAAAGTCACTGCCATTCAGCATTTCTTAACCCAAGAACCAAGAAACACGATTCCTACGTCAGTCATAATCACGCTTGATTTACCGGATAGTCAGGTTAAACCTTTAAGCTTAAATGACGACGATCCAAAAAGTGATGATTTAGGTTTATTAGCATTTGAATTGAGCAAAAATGCAGAAAAACCAGGCCTTATCATTGACGGGCAACACCGTTTATTGGGAATGAAAAAAGTTAATCCGCAATTCAATGTGAATGTTGTGGCCCTTCTGAATGCAGATGATACGGAGAAAGCATTTCAATTTTTAGTCATCAATAACAAAATCTCTCCAGTATCAAAAGATCATATTCGCGCTCTCGCCCTGCATTACGAGAAAAAAGAATTAGACAATCGTTTAAAAACGGCGCGGTTGCAGCTTGATCCGAATGTTGGGTTTGTTGGATTGGTTGATTCTGAAGAAACGAGCCCCTTTAAAGGCATTATTTCTTGGCCCACTAATCCAGAAAAACAAAGGATTGTTCCCCCATCAGCCATAGAAGCCTCAATCAATTACATTCAACAACAAAAGGTAAAACAATTTGAAAGCGATGATGTTTTGCTCGCGTTTTTCTACGCCATTTGGCAAACAATTAAAACGCAATGGTTATCACTCTGGCATAAAGAGTCTAAATTGCTCAAAAAAATGGGCGTTCTTGCTTTAACTCAGTATATGACGGATGCTTTGGTGGCTTCGTATGATTGGGGACAATTAGATATTTCTGATCCACAACAAATTGAAAAGCAAGTCAAAAAGCTACTGAGTTATCAAGCAAAAATGTTTTGGGAAGTCTCGTGGGAGCCAAGCAGTTATGATACTAAATCGGGCCGCGCGCTTATCGTTGAATCATTGGTACAAATCTCAAGAAACCTACGAGCAGATGATTTGTGGTATGCCGATGTTAAAATTGTAGATGTCACCCAGTTAGAGACAATGGTAAAAGAATAAAAGGGTGATTTGATTGGTTATTTCCTTCGAGTAGGGGCGAACACGCAAGGGCAGCCCCTACTGATATCTGAGAGCAGTGGGCAACGCCCACCCGACAATTGAATCTATGACTCAATGGCATTTAAAACAAGCAGTACGCTGCCTCAAAACCGGTGGCATTATCGCCTATCCCACCGAAGCCGTTTATGGTTTAGGCTGTGATCCTCTGAATGAAAAAGCCGTCACCCGTTTATTGGCACTGAAACAACGCGCTTGGCAAAAAGGGTTGATTTTAATTGGCGCTGACTATGCACAACTGGCCCCCTTTCTGGAACCTTTAACCCCAACTCTTGAAAAAAGAGTCTTTGCCACTTGGCCGGGGGCCGTCACTTGGTTATTGCCAGCAAAACCAGAAGTACCGCATTGGTTAAGAGGGCAATCAAGCCAATTAGCGGTGCGCGTTACGGCCCATTCAGGGGCTGCTACTTTATGTCAACATTGGGGCACGGCATTAGTTTCTACCAGTGCCAATCTCAGCGGCCGCCCGCCCGCTAAAACCGCTTTTCAAGTGCGGCGTGCTTTTGCACAAACACTTGATTATATTATGCCAGGACAAATTGGTGGGCGACAAAGGCCCAGTGAAATTCGTGACGCGCTAACGAATGCCGTGTTGCGAGGTTAGGCGATAAATCGCCTCTTTGTACAGGACAAAAAATTGACTTTGTTGGTCGGAGTGCAAAATTTATTTTGCGAGATTGGAGTGCAAAATTTATTTTGCGAGATTGGAGTGCAAAATTTATTTTGCGAGATTGGAGTGCAAAATTTATTTTGCATGCCGCAGTAAAAAGGATGCCGCCTACATTTATATTTTTTTGTCCTGTACATAGAAATCGCCTACAACTTTTTTTTTCAACATTCCAGGTTCAAGTTTTTGCGCGCAAAAACTTGAACCTGGAATAGAGCACACAGAGTTCCACAGAGTGCCACAGAGAATAAATATTTGATTTTTAATGAATACTTAGTATCTTCATA
>Ga0233403_10000435_pt1 | contig 19600 bp, 15 predicted proteins | sample Na_oxic_1_MG_FD_179866 | JGI IMG/M metagenome (GOLD analysis project Ga0233403, IMG submission 179866) | Seawater microbial communities from Saanich Inlet, British Columbia, Canada - Na_oxic_1_MG | ecosystem: Environmental > Aquatic > Marine > Inlet | place: Canada: British Columbia | collected...
GGTACCTATACCAACCAGTGGATCTATGGTAATTTGAATAATCTTTTCTGGGCTGTTGGCAGCGACTTCTTCAATGTCCATCCCGCCGGCACGAGAGGCAATGACTTTAATACGCGCCGAGGTCCGATCAACGACTAAACTTAAATAAAGTTCACTGTTAATGGCAGTGGTATTCTCAACGAGTACGCAATGTATGGGTTGTCCGGTGGCCCCGGTTTGGTGGGTTTTCAATTGCGTTCCGAGCAAACCTTCAGTTATTTCCTTTACTTGTTCCAAACTTTGAGCCTTTTTAACGCCGCCCGCTTTCCCACGTCCGCCAGCATGGACTTGTGCTTTAATCATCCAAGCATCACCACCTAAACGCTTTGCATTTTGTTGAGCTTCGTTGCTTTTAAAAGCGACATAGCCAGTTGGCACTGGAATGCCATAATTGGCAAATATTTGTTTTGCTTGATATTCGTGTATATTCATGATTGGCCCTGAGTCATTCGTGTTTGGATTGCATATTTTGGAATAAATAAATTATTTTGGCAAAGGGAATTCTATAAATAATGGTGAATGGTGAATGGTGAATGATGAATGGTGAATAGTGAATGGAGAATGATGAATGGTGAATGGTGAATGATGAATGGTGAATGGTGAATAGTGAATGAATAACTGAGTTTGCCTTTAAATATGGAATTCTCCTTGAGGGGATAGTTGTCCACAAAAGTGTTGTCCTGGCAAAAACCTTATCAGTTTCAAAAACCTCGAAATTTTGAATCTTATGATTTGGATGGCTATATTGTGGAATAAATCAGTGATTTTGGCAAAGGTAATTTTTTCAACGTAAGGGAAAGCGGTTAAAAATGCAGGATATGATTGTTTAACAAAAATTTTTATGGTGTTTTTACCAAAAACTGCAATTATTCGCTTTTGACGAATAGGTAAGTAGCAAATAATGTTAATACAACGCGATGCTCAACTTTTTATAAATTATTAAAAAATATAAAGTTTATTTCGGTGGGTTTCGCTTCGCTCTACCCACCCTACATTTAAAATCAATTAGTTATAAAATAAAGTTGAGCATCGCGTTAATACATATTGATTTGTTCATGAATTCTTACATCAATTTTAGGGTAGTATCAACGATCTCTCCCTCCCCCTAACCCCCTCCCGCTGGGCGGGGGGACCGTCCAGTGCCATTTTCCTATTGGTTAGCTATAACAAGATAGATAAAATTAACAGTCAAAATATTGTTTTTAAAACTATTTAATGACTCTCGTTTTAGCTAACCAATAGGAAAATAGCACGGCGCGGTTCCCCCTCCCAGCGGGAGGGGGTTAGGGGGAGGGAGAGATCGTGAACACAAAAATAGCCTCCGTTAGGAAAGATTTTTCTTGAAATCAAGAATCAAGCTTTTTGGAAGCATTGTGCGTAACATGAGTAATTAAATAAAAAACGCTATAACGCTATAACGCGTTAAACGCAAAAACGCTATAAATGCCATTCAGATTTTTTAACGTTGCCAAAATGCCCGTTCTAATAATATCTTCTGATCGTTGAGGATTCGGAATTTCCAGATACCTGGTTGCCCGGAACGTGTTTTGGAAAAATGGTTATAGGTGTTGTGCCATCCTGGTTCTATGAGCATCTTTCTTCTTTCAAAAACGATACCGGCTGGTGTGATGATTTCAAAATGGGCATTGAGTCCGGTTTTCTGCCATTGCGTTTGTTGCATCAATTTATCGGTGGATAAAAATCCTAACCGGTAAAGTTGCCGAGTTTTAATACGAATGGTTTCGATACCATGGCGATTGCGCTGGGTTTCATAGCGTTTTTCGGCTTCCAATAATTGGGCAAAATTTTTCCCGTCCGGTGTGCTTTCATCAATGTTAACTGTTGTATTAGAAATGATCGGCATTTCTAAATACAGTGTTTCATGTTGCGTGAGCAATAAACGCGTGTCAGCCGATAGATGAGCTATGTTGTCTTGCAGTGCTTGAGGATAAAGGACTATACCCTGTTCTTTCAATTGTCTGCGTCGATGAATTTCTTGGGCAATGAATGGAATAATATCGGCATAGCGTTCCACTAATCCACTTTGTGCAATTTGGAATAAATAGTCGCCAGGGATTTTTTCGCCGTCAATGGTGATGGCATACTTGGATTGTGGCACAAAAGGTTGTGGTATTTTTGCTTCTTTACGCCAAACTGGAATCACAATACCTGGTTGCCGTACCATTTTATGCCAAAAGGGTTGCAAAGAGTAACCCGCAAAACGTTCCAACTCTTCTAAAAAGGGAAAATGGCTTTGGGAGTAACCATATTTTCCATAAGCATATTTCATGAACTGTTCTAAATTTTTGTCGGTATTCTGCCGCAGGTGATAATCTAGCATTTTCATCACCAAAGGTGATTTAATGTAGTGCATAAACCGTTTGCCTTTGCCTTTGGCTTTGTATTCATGAATCAGTGGCAAGTTTTGATCTGGGAAAGAATGAATGGTTTTGAGATATTCATCAAAGAGGGCATTCCAACGTATTTGCTCAGATACAATGCCAGTTTTAGACGTGGCTACCATTTCAATGTAGGAAGCCCATCCTTCTAAAAACCAATGATCGGCTTGGTCACGGATAGATAGGCCGGTAGGTTGATATTCATTCATTGGATGGGCAACGCGATGTGCAAACAGTTCCCAGTTGCGTACATTATCGGTGGGCATTTCATAGCACATACCGTTGGACCAGACGGCACTCCAGATTTTTTTATTTTGTTTGGAACGGGGTGTCCAAACAATCACATAAGGTACGCCTGGATCAAAACCAAATTGCTCAAAAAAATATTGGTACATCCGAACCGATTTTTCGGTAATGGTTTTTTTATGAGCGTCAGACCATTTGCTAAAGGGATAAATCCCGACTTCTGTGTTTCCAAACTTTTGTTTATGCTCATCAAATGGCCCAGCAGCGAGACAAGATTTTAATAAGGCTTTAGAAGCTAACTGTTTAGAAAACTGATCGACATAATACCAGTCTTGCTGTTTGCGATGCGGTGTTATGACTTTCCATGCGGGTGGCACTCGAAAACGAATCCGGATATTTTTTAACGTAGCCATATTGCTAGGCATGAGGAAAATTCGCCCATCAAAACTGGCAAAGTCTTCGCTGATGTAGCCTTGGTGTCCATGCCGTCCAACACCACCTGGCTGGACGGTATAACGAATATGAAGAGGAATCTGACTATCAATAGATTTTAATAACCGAAATTTCTGTCCTTGAGTTTTAAAATCCAAAGTTTGTCCGGTGGGTGTCGCAATTTCTAAATCGGTAAATTGAATTTCGGATTTAGGGGCCATTTTTTTAAAGAAGATGATTTCTCCTGGGTGTTGGTAAAAGATCATTTCGACCGTTGCTGTGCCTTGCTGAGGTTGGCTTAAATCCACGGTGATTTCCCAATCACTCTTTGGCACTGTTTCAGCATAACTTGGCCCTTGGGAATAAAGAAGAATCCAGAGGAACCCCATCATTATTTGGAGCCATCGCTTTTGATTCTTTATTTGTCTGAGCATAATTTTCTCCGAAGGTGATTGTTAATGATTGCTGTGTAATTTGAGATTTTTTTGGGGTTTATTTTTCAGGTTGTTTTTGATGTTCACGATCTCTCCCTCCCCCTAACCCCCTCCCGCTGGGAGGGGGAACTGCCCGGTGGAGACTTCCAATTCATGATAAATTAAAAATCATATATTATATAATAATTTATAATCTTTACTATAGTAGTCGAAAAATGCCAATGAGCGGTCCCCCCTCCCAGCGGGAGGGGGTTAGGGGGAGGGAGAGATCGTGAACATCAAAAACAGTCTGAAAAATATCCGCAAAAAAAGCTCAAACTGTACAGCCAAAGGTTAGAGGGGATTTTTGGGTATCTTATTTTCACGGATGGGTCGTCCCCCGCACTTTTGGAAAAGAGGATTTGGAGGGATTTTACAATTCATTTATAATTATTACAAATACATCCAAAATAAATTTTGAACTCGGTAAAGCAATTTTTTTGAGTCCAAAATTTATTTTGGATGAATAGTCTATTTTTTCCCAAAATCGCCTTAATTAAAATTATTGGAGAAACTCATACATGCGTTGGTTAGATAAATTACCTTGGGATATGCTTATCATTGGTTCATTGTTATTAGGATTGGCACCTTTTGTTCCAGAACCTCATCTTTGGGAAAAAATGAGAATGTTATATTTGGGAGAATTAAGTCGTCCTATCGACATTTTTGATTTATTCATGCACGGTGCTTTACCCTTTTTATTGTTGATTAAAGCCGGGTATAGCCTACAAAAAAAAGCGTGATAATAATGAATGATGAATGCTGAATGATGAATAGTGAATGAATTTTAAGAATGTCTTTAAATCACAGATTTTTCATTCATAACGAAATATTAAGGGACGTAGCAGAAAATAACTTACACACTATCAACAAAATCAACAAATACTATTTCTTTAAGAAATAGCATTTGTAGAAATTTCTATTTCAAACGACGTATTTCACATAAGTTATTTACTGCCGTGTCCCGTATTACTGATAACTGATAACTGATAACTGATAACTGATAACTGATAACTGATAACTGATAACTGATAACTGATAACTGATAACTGATAACTGAATTAAATGCGGGCATTATTGATTAAAGGATTATTGCATTTATTTGCGTTATTGCCGATACGCACAGTGCATAGTATGGCTACATGGCTAGGGCAATTTTTGGCACAACATCCTAAATTTCGCATCACTCAAGTCACTCGTACTAATATCCGTTTGTGTTTTCCTCATTTATCAAATGAAGCCCAAGAAAATTTAGTTAAGCAAAGTTTAATCGAAACTTGCAAAGCGTTTAGCGAATTAGGAGCATTATGGTTATGGCGCATAGAACGTGTGTTGGGATTAGTGCGTGAAGTGAGCGGTGAAGAATGTGTACAACAGGCACTTGAACAGGGTAAAGGTGCCATACTTTTGACACCACATTTTGGGGCGTGGGAATTAGCGGGCTTGTATGTACTTTTGCGTTACCAATTAACGGCTTTGTATCGTCCACCTAAATTGAGCGGTTTACATGATTTAGTTTCTACCGCTCGTGGGCGTGTTGGTGGACGTATGATGCCTACTGATCAATCCGGTGTGCGTGCCTTGTATAAAACTTTGCGACAGGGAAAAGCGGTTGGTCTGTTACCCGATCAAGTACCGCCTGATGAGGAAAGTGGTGTTTTTGCACCGTTTTTTGGCATTCCGACTTATACGATGATTTTAGTATCTCGTTTGGCGCGTAAAACTGGAGCAAAAGTGATTTTTTCTTATGTCAAGCGTTTGCCACAAGGACAGGGTTTTCATGTTCATTTTTTTCCAGCACCTGTGGATATTGCCGCAGATAATTTAGCAGTGGCTTGTGCTGCGCTTAATCAAGGAGTGGAACATTGTGTACAAAGTTGCCCTGAGCAATATCAATGGAGTTATAAACGTTTTAAGCGTCGTCCGATAGGGATGATTTCGGTATATTAAGGGCGAATGGGTAATTGGTAATCGGGAATGAACAGAATTTAAATGGAAAAATATCATAAAATTGTCATTTCAAGCCTCGTTCCATTACTTAGGACTCAGGATTTAAGAACATACGAAACTAAACCTGACAGGTTTTTAAAACCTGTCAGGTTTGAGCGTTCAAATTTTGGAAGTTATAAAATTCTGAGTCCTTAGTTTCTAAGCTTAAAATGATAGCTTTAGTAATTTTTATTCATTCACAATTACCCATTCCCAATTACCCATTACCCATTCGCTAATTTAAAAAATTATGGCTTTACCAATTATTAAAACAGCAATTCCAAAACGTCGTTACCAATTTGGTGAATTTTCGTTGGTGGTACTTGGAGACATTGAAAGTGGTGATGGAGTTTTTTATCACTTTTTATTAGGGATTATTCCAGAAGGAAAAGGTACACCAGAACTGTTTATTAGTGCGGAAAAAAATCCGCCTAATCAACGATTAGCAGGAATTTACCAAATGCGTGTTATCGCTGAACAAACGAGCAAAACGTTGAATTGTTCAGATCGTTGGCAAGATTTAGATGATTTTGTTAAAGATGCGTTAGCATTAGCTTCTGAGTTGTTGAACTTGACTGATGAACAACCCGTACAAATTATGTGAATGATTTCCAAAGCTAAAGCTTTGGATTCCAGCCGTGCTGCTTTGGAGTCCAAAGCTTTAGCTTTGGCATTTTTCCTAAATTATTAACTGAAAAAAAAATGTCTCAACAATTTTTTTATAAAGCAATGGACAATCAAGGACGTATTGTCCAAGGGCAATTAACCGCTAAAAATACTAATGATTTAGAAGCACGTTTGATGCGCATGGGATTGGATTTGATCCATTTTCATACGAAAAAACCACGTCATATCCAAATTGGTAATGTGACTCGCCAAGAGTTGATTACCTTTTGTTTTCACATGGAAAATTTAAGTCGTGCTGGAGTACCTTTGTTGGATGGTATGAGCGATTTGCGTGATAGTTTGCCACAATCACGATTTCGTGAAGTCGTATCCAGTTTAATTGAAAATGTGGAAGGCGGGGCGCATTTATCAGAAGCGTTGACAGATTTTCCAGAGATTTTTAGTCAAGTTTTTGTCAGTCTAGTGCGTACTGGTGAAGAAAGTGGTCATATAAGTACCATCTTTAAGCATTTGACAGAAACGTTGAAATGGCAAGATGAAATGATTGCTAAAACCAAAAAATTGATGATGTATCCGGCTTTTATGGCAACCATTATCCTTGGAGTCTTGTTTTTTTTGATGATATATTTGGTACCGCAGTTAATCACTTTTATTAAAAGTATCGAAGGTGAATTACCTTTACATACTCGTATTTTAGTTTCTGTTTCTTATGTCTTTGTTAATTATTGGTATATTATTTTAATAGCACCGGTCATCGCATTTTTGCTGTTAAAATTCGCTATGACAGTCAGTTATTCTATGCGTTTCTTGGTTGATCGTTTGAAATTAAGGGTTTGGATAGTTGGCCCCATTTTAGAGAAAGTCATACTGGCACGTTTTGCGACTTTTTTTGCTCTATTGTACGGCTCTGGTATTACTGTATTAGATAGTTTAGATATTACTAAACAATTGGCTGACAATTTAGTGATTGAAAATGCGTTGCAACGAGTGAGAGATCAGATTGCTGATGGTGTGAGCATTACGGAAAGCTTTGAGCGAGTGCATTTATTTCCACCATTAATCTTACGCATGGTCACGATTGGTGAAACGACGGGTGAATTAGATAAAGCACTAGAAAATGTCAGTTATTTTTATGATCGAGAAGTGAAAGAATCTATTGATAGACTCCAAACCATCATAGAACCGGTAATGACAGTTATTTTAGGTTTATTATTAGGTTGGGTGATCCTGTCAGTGCTTGGGCCCATTTATGACAGTATTACTCGCTTTAAAACTATCTAAAAGTCAGTTATCAGTTATCAGTGAGCAGTGAGCAGTGAGCAGTTATCAGTGAGCAGTCTATGTTACGCACACACAATAAATTGTCATTTCAAGCTTCGTTCCATTACTTAGTTTCTAAGCTTAAAATGACAACTTAGTCATTTTTATTCATTACCAATTACCAATTACCAATTACCAATTCCCTAACAATGTCTAAACGAATTCTCTATTTGTCAGATTACGAATTACGGGCCCTCGAAGTTAAAGGCAAACGTTTAAAAGAAATTCAACGTTTTCAAGTCAGTAAAAACGGTCAAACACAATTTGCCCATTATTTAAGAGACGATATTAAAACGCCTATTTTTTTGTTAGTAGATGCCACTCAAGAAAAAAATCAAATTGAACGTTTGCCACATGTGTTAGGTTCTGATCACCAGAATTTAGTTACCCATAAAATGAAGCGGCTGTTTGAAAACACAAACTATACTTATGGCGTTGTTCAAGGACGTGAAATGGAAGGACGACGAGATGATCAGGTATTATTTATGGGACTCAATAATCCAGCTATTTTGCAGCCTTGGTTGGATATGATACAAACCCATAAAGTACCACTGGCGGGGATTTATTCCATGCCACTATTAACACAACTATTGCTAAAACATCTACCCAAAGCCCATAATCTCTTATTGGTTGCCCATACCCCACAAATCAGTTCACACAGCACCACCGGACTGCGCCAATCCTTTTTTGTGAATGCTAAATTACATTTTACTCGCTTGATTCCATTAGATACCAATGATCCACAAATTTATGCCAGCTACGTTTTCAAACAAATTATTGCTACACAACGCTATTTAGAAAATGAGCGTTTGTTGGTACAAGTCGAACCGTTATCAGTAGTAATATTAACGGATACGCTTTTGCTAAATGCGATTAAAACCGTTACCCCAGATTATGATACGTCCACGCTCAATTTACATTTTATCGATAATAATGAATTAACTCACAAAATGGTGATACGAACCGACGAAGAGAGTTTGTACTTATACCATTTTGTCGCTGTTTCTCTCTCTCGCCAATGGACTATCAAAAATCATTATGCCAAACCGATAGATACGCGCTATTTTCTGTATCGCAAAATACGACTCGCACTTTATTTCACTTCATTACTGATTTTATCAGGCACAGCTTTTGCCGGTTGGAGGATTTTTGAAGAAACTAAAAATATCCAAAAAAAAGGTTCACAAATTAAGGATAGAATCGCTCAACGTCACTTTGAAATAAAACAATTACGCAACCAAGTGCCATCTGGTTTTCCATCAAATATTGAATTGGTTCGCAATGTGGTTGATGTAGGACTTCACCTCAAAGCCCATCAAGCTATTTCACCACAATCGCTATTTTTAAAACTTAGCCAAGTCTTAAATCGGCAACCGGCGCAGATTTTTCTGGAACGGTTAGAATGGGGAATTGGGCATTCAAAAGCAGAAATTTTTCAAGTGAACCCAAAAATGGAAAGACGGACTGATAGCGAAGAATCTCACTCTTCTTCAACAAATCAAACCGAGGAATTTGATTCGACTAAAAATTTCATTGAAGGATTGAGATTGCATGGTAAAATTCATCCTTTTGACGACAATTACCAACAAGCCTTGCGTCTGTTTCAGCAATTTGAAAGGGCTTTACGCCAACAACGTACTGATTGGAAAATAGACGTTATACGATCCCCAACGATTCCCAAAATATTAGGTGGCAATACTTCTATTGAGACAAATACTTCTTTTATCGTCGATATTCTGATTAAACACAGCTATCTTCATAAACCATTATAATTGTTAATTGTTAATTGTTAATTGTTAATTGTTAACTTAAATATTACACACCAAATTTCTCAAACCTTCCTTGTCATTTTTTGCAGTGCAAGAAATTTTAACAAAATAAAGATTTCTCGCTTCAAACGAAATGACAAGCTCTGCGACAATTTTTGAAACATTGTGCGTAACATGAGTTGTTATAGAATTTACCGATTGGATAAAGTGCAGTTAATATAGTTTAAGTTATTCATTATTAAATATAAAATACTATAACGCTATAACGCATTAAACGAAAAAACGCTATAATTATTATGACGCACACTCTTTCGACAACCAAAATGATAACATGACTATTGATTGGACAGAATTACTCAAAGCATTGATTATATTAGCTTTAATCATCATAATAGGCACTATTATGATAGTATATAGTCTGCATGAAAAAATCCAGATGAAAAACTGGGAACAGGAACAACAAAAGGAATTTTCTAAGGTAGAAGGAGAATATTGGGGCTTGCAAGATACTTTAGAAATTGTCAACCATAATTACTTAACTAATTATAAGCGACTTAAAAAAGAAGGGTTTTTTACCGAAAATCCAAATATCACGATAGATGAACAACGTTTTAATCTGGATCGAGAAATTCAGAATAAATTACTTTCTCCCTTAAAACAGGAAAGAACATTGTTTGCTTATAAACCTGAACTTTTAGAAGCAAAACAATATATTATTTCTGATATTCCAATGATAGAGTCATTTAAAACTTATCAAATACCGAGCCATTTGGAATTGGAATTATTTCATGAAGGACATTTTCTGATATTTTTAAAAAGACTCCAGAATTTTTGGGAATTCCCCGGATTATTTTATCTTCAACATTTTGATATCAAAAGACTTAGAAAACTCAAAAATACCAAAGATATCTCTAAACCTTACTTTCAAGCAAATTGTGTTTTGGTTTGGTATACATCTCGGTTAGAAAATGACTAATAAATTCTGCTTATTAACGTTACTATTTTTGTTATTACTTAACTTTTCTCAACCAGTAAAGGCAAGCGATTTGCTACGTTTATTTACTACACCTAATGAACGTGCAAAACTGGATAAGGCATTGGAACCCCCACCTCGTATAACGAAAAGTATTAAAAAATCAAAACCATCTGGACCTCAACCCCCGCGTTATATTACTTTCAATGGATTAGTAAGACGTAGCCAAGGACGTTCAACGGTTTGGATAAATGGACATAATGATTTAAATCAACCTGGATTTAAGGTAAAATTAGACAATTTAGCTCAATCAATCGTATCAATTCATTTATCTGGTACCAAAAAAACCTTTCCATTAAAACCGGGACAAACTGTTGATACACTGGATGGCACGATTAAAGACAATTTTGACTCTTCATCCATTATTGAAGAATCGCCTTAATAGTCTATAATTAAATAATAAAACTTGAATTTCAGTCCTTTCCTAGAATGAGGGGGAACACACGGGCAATGGGATATTTTCTGATAAAAAAATTTATGAAACGTCATAGTCACTCACAAACCGGAGCCGCATTAATTATCTTCCTCACCATCATGGTGTTAGGAATATCCGCTATTTTATTGTCTGAACTTAATACAAACAACGATTTGATGCTTGATGATCAAGCACAAACCGCACAAGCTTTGGCACAGGCAAAGGAGGCGTTGATTGGGTATGCCGCAAGTTATTATGACACGGTTTATTATGACCCTGTTTCTAAAACTAAGAAATCAAAATATTTGTATGGTTTTTTGCCTTGCCCTGATGTTGATCATACTAATCCAACCAAATGGTTTGAAGGAGAAACGCATGGAACCTGCGGTAGTAAAAATGAAAGTCAATTAGGCAGACTACCTTGGGCATCTTTAGGATTGCCACCTTCACGAGATGGTGCTGGGGAATGTCTATGGTATGCCGTTTCTGGCCCTTACAAACATGGTCCCCAAACTGATATGCTCAATGAGGATACCAACGGCTTATTTGAAGTATTACGCTCTGACGGTACAACAACACCTTCAACCATCGTTGGAGAAACACCACAAGACAGAGTAGTCGCAGTCATTATTGCACCTGGTAAAAGATTAGAAGATAAAGATAACGCTCAAGATAGATATCTTGAAAGTGGTGCCGAAATCTGTGGTGGTAATTACACAGCTTCTAATTATTTAGACAGTTATGCAAGTGTCAACAATGCACAAATTCAAAAGGATAAGGATAAAAATTTTACTAATAAAGCCTATGAATTTATCATCGCCCAAGATAACTCTAGTCCAATTAATGATCAAATCGTCTATATTACTCGTGAAGAATTGTGGAGTTATGTTCGTAAGCGTACTGATTTTACTAATAAAAAAGATACGGGCATGCGAATTTTAACTCTAACAGTAGCCCGATGTATTGCAGGCTACGCTAATAATTCATTAGTAGATAGACGTTTACCCTGGGCTGCTCCCATGAATCTACTTGATTATAGTGAGGATAGCCAATATGATGACCAAAATACTTTATTATCTGGAAGATTACCAGATATAGTGGATGATTCAACTACTACAGTTAATTTAAATTTAATTACCGGTTGTAGTTCTATCACGTCAGACGATGAACTTTCAAAATTATGGCAAAATTGGAAAGATCATCTTTTTTATGCTGTTGCAGAGGCGCATAAGCCAAATGCAAATAATATCACACCGGTATGCGATAATAGTGATGTCAATTTAGAAAATGATTGCCTGACAGTCAATGGAAATTTATATGCAGCAGTCGTTATGTTTGCAAATAGTCCACTACCGTCTGGCAAACAAGATAACAGTCAACAAGTCCGTGATATAGCAGATAAAGCTGACATTACCAATTATTTAGAACAAACTAATGCGACCAATACCGGGGGAAATGGAACTTATCTGCAATGGGATATATCTGACGATGACGATGAAACCAATGATATTAACGATATTTTATACTGCATTCGTGGAAATGATTTAAATGTCATAGATTGTTGACCTCCACCATAGCAGATATAAAGAGAGGAATTTTCTGAGGTTAGGAATGAGAATTTAATACCCAAAACTAAAACCTGACCGGTTTTTAAAACCGTTTAGCTTCAAAACTTATTTAATTCTCATTCCTAAATTAAACACAAAGAAAGGTGATAACTATGAAACACCAAAAAGGCTTTACCCTAATTGAAATAGCAGTCGTACTAACGATTGTCGCCTTACTCATCGGGGGACTATTAATCCCGCTAACCACCCAAATTGATGTGGCCAAAATCCAAAGTACCGAAAAAACCTTGGCCCAAGTCAAAACCGCGCTAACTCGTTACGCAGTAGCCAATAATCGCTTACCTTGTCCAAGTGATAATCCAGAGGTAGGTATTGAAGTCAATACCGTTGCCAATTGCACAATAGAGGGTAATTTACCCTGGGTGAATTTAGGCGTTGGTCGATACGATGCGTGGGGAAATCCCTTGAGATATCGTGTTGTTCAACAATATACCGATCACATTGTTGAGTCAAATGGTGACTTAAATCGTGACTTAAACCGAGATAATTTATCCCCGACCTCTAATACACCCAGTGTAAAAGATGCCCAAGGTAATAATCTTGTTAATGCCAATGATCTCGTTGCGATTATTTTATCTGATGGTAAAAATGGAGAAACTGAACAACAGGCACTTCGAGAACAATTTTCTTTCAATATAGGGCAAAATACTTATCTATTTAAGGGATTAAAAGGAATAAGTGACTTACTTTTAGCACCGGCTTTTGCCAGGGAGGGTGGCGGCATATTTCCCCTACCTTCAAGTGATGATGTTTACACCAAATGCAATGCCGTTCCAGATTGTGATGATCTTCTGAACGTGATAACAATACCCCATCTTCGTGCTGAAATGAGGCAAGGGCCAACTACAATCATGGTAACCTCTTCAAAGCCAGTACTGGATGATACGGTTTATAATACGCCAACTACGACCAACAACTCCTCTGATGACACATCAGGTGGGACTGACGATCAATCTGGTGATTCATCCAATGATACGTCGAACTCAGATGAGACTGGCGATCAATCTGGTGATTCATCCAATGATACGTCGAACTCAGATGAGACTGGCGAGCAATCTGGTGATTCATCCAATGATACGTCGAACTCAGGTGGGACTACTGACCAATCTGGTGATTCATCCAATGATACGTCGAACTCAGATGAGACTGGCGATCAATCTGGTGATTCATCCAATGATACGTCGAACTCAGGTGGGACTACTGACCAATCTGGTGATTCATCCAATGATACGTCGAACTCAGGTGGGACTGACGGGCAAACCGACTATGATGACACAACCACTGATGGAAGCGGCGAACAAACTGACAATCCCTCTGATGAAAGTGATGAGCAACCCGCTGCCCCTTGCATAGGCAGTAGTTTTGATCAGTGTCTTTATGGGCAACCATAAAATTGGTCAGATCAAGTGTTAGGGAGCCATAAATACCCTGATAGAGAAGCAGAAATTGTTGAATGAATAAGGGACACGGCAATAAATAACATATATAAAATACAAATGCTATTTCTTAAAGAAATAGTATTTGTTGATAGTGCGATAGTTTTTCAGATAATTATTTTCAAAAGGGCAAACACGCAAGTTCACCCCTACGTGTCTGCCCGTTGTAAAATTATTTATCTGACTTGAGATTATTTCGGGAATTTCTTCGTTATTCCTGAACGCCATAACTAAATTATTTCATGCCGATTCCTAAGCTAACACAGGTGGTAATTCTTTAGTCAAAGCATTTTTTTCAGCGATTTTTGCGCCTGTGAGAACAAAGCCAGCTAATTTCTGTTCTTTGGTATAAAATAAAGCTTTAACATCTTTTTCATCAGCTTCAATTTGCCATTCTCCCTCAAGCCCTATCTCCGGGGGCGATACGACCATAGGACAAGCAGGGGTTTTTACCACTACCGGCATTGCTGGATAAGTTACCGCTGTTTGTTGTCCCGCCAAGGTTTTCGCTAAAGCACGTCCAGCACTCATCAACGGCATCACAAACGGTAACAATAAGCCTTCAACTTCCGCACAATCACCCAACGCATAAATATCATCGGCACTGGTTTTTAAATACCGATCCACGACAATCCCACGATTGACTGACAAACCGGCAGCTTGTGCTAATGCTAAACGAGGACGCAAACCAATGGCTGACAATACCACATCGGCTTCTAAAACCGTACCATCCGTTAGTGTTAAACGATAGCCTTTGTCAGCCGCATCAACGCTTTTGACTCCTTTTTCAAAATGTAAGGTTACGCCTAATTCTTGCAACCCTTGTTGCACCGCTTGTGCGACTTCTTTTGGCACTAACCGCCCTAACGCATTTGGAGCAATATCAACCAAACTCACCGAAAAACCGGCTGGTTGTAAATCATTGGCAAATTCACAACCAATTAAGCCAGCACCCATAACGACAACTTGTTTGGCATTTTCTAAAGCGGTGCGAAATTGCGCGTAATCATTTAAGTCATTGACTGATATTACTTTATCAGCTGCATTACCCTCTAAAGGAATGCGTATTTGCTCAGCACCATAAGCCAATACTAATTGACTATATTCAAAATTTTTATCACCCGCAGAAACGAGATGTTGATCTGGCACAATTTGAGTCACTGGCGTTTGTGTGATGATTTCAGCATTCAGTTGCTCTGCCATTTTCGTTACTGGTGTTATGAGCAAACTTTCTGGGGTTTTATTTTGGGCAAACGCATTGGACAACATCGGTTTAGAATAAAAATGTCCGTCATCTTGCGTGATAATTCGCAAAGGACTTTCTTTATCCAATTTGCGTAATTCTCGCGCTACTGTATAACTGGCTAATCCAGTTCCAATAAGAGTAATGGGTGACATAATATAATTTTTCTCCTCTTAAAAAATATACGGTTTGCGGTCATAAACTTAACTTTTTTGTCATTAAACGTCGTAACATTAGTAATGGTACTTGCGACATTCAATGACAAAAACACAATTCTTACCCGTTCACAGTATATTTAGAAAATACCTTTTGTACAAGACATTAAGGGACACCGCAGAAAATAATACCAAATTGACTTTCCAAAAAGGGGGTTGGAGTTGTTGAATGGGATTGTAGGATATGGGATGAATGATTCAATGAAATGTATGGTATTTAGGGAATTCCAAAAAATAATCCTCCCAAATATAAGTTCAAGAAATCCTATTTCTTAAAGAAATAGGATTTCTGATGCTCTTTAGATTTTTTTGAAAAGGAGAATTTATTTTTTGGTTTTCCCTTATTCGTTTTTTGATCAAATTTAGCCTTATTCCTTACTCATTACTCATAGAAGCAATCCCATTCAACGACCCCAGTGCCAAAAAGACACAAATAGTATTTCTTCAAGAAATACTATTTGTTTGTTGAGGAAAATTTCTGATAGTCAACAAGTTTTTATTTAACTTTTAAACCATTTTTTGGCTAAATTAAGTTTTTTTCAATACTTCACGTTATTTGAGGTGATTCAGAATAAGGTAATCCTAATAATTCCAATGCATAATCTCTCACCATTTCGTCTTCATCGTCGGTTAACCGTTTCGCTGTTTCTACCGCTAATTCCGGGGCAATTTGGTGTAATTCTTCTATGGCTGTTGCTCGAACTTGATAGTCAGTATCATAAGTGCCAGCCACTAAAACGATTTTGGCCATTTTCGGCTTGAGTTTAACCAATCCGAGCAAGGCTTCTCGGCGCACATCTTCTTCATCATCTGAAACACTAACGCGAAGTAAAGCTGCAATCACTTTCACCGTTGGGTTACCTAATGTCACTAAATTAGCAATAGCAGCTAAACGTGAATAACAGGGTATCAAGTATTCCGGTAGAATATTATTGTTTTTATTAATATATCGTTCTTGTTTACCAATTAAATAATCTATTTCTCTATCTATATCCATTTCAATCGTCCTCCACCAGGTTTTCGAACACGGTCGCCATTCAAGACAGTTTGTTCATACTTAGCTGCACGAATGAATCTCTTTCTCAACTGGCTCAAACTTAGCTGCTATTGTTTCCAATTGCGATTCGTTACGCCAGCAAGGGCTTTCAACTGCCGCTCATCTTTAATTTCTATGATTGTTTCTTTTTGTGATAACATATTACGCTACCTTTTTTGTTAGTTTTGACATTTACATTTATTATTATACCACAAAGTACGTTTTTTTATTTACGGACAACTCTAATCTCTTGTCTCATCATTTCCTTTTTTCGTTTGGAGATGTTTCTTTTATTCCAAATTACCAATTACCAATTACCCATTTTATCAATTCAAATGAATGACAGATTCCCCCCTCTCAAAGCTAATCTATTAGTCGTTGATGACACCTCGGTTTACTTACAGATGTTGAGCAAAATTTTGACTGAACAAGGATATTCAGTAACAACCGCATCAAATGGGCCTCAAGCTCTAGCAAGTGCGAAACAAAATCCACCAGATTTAATTTTACTAGATGTGATGATGCCTGAATTGAGTGGATATGAAGTTTGTAAACGTTTAAAAGCGAATCTCAAAACTCGTCAGATTCCCATCATCTTTATGAGTGCCTCGAATGAAACTGAGGATAAACTCAAAGCATTTGCCGTAGGTGGCGTAGATTATATTACTCGCCCCTTTGAACCTGCCGAGGTAAGGGCCCGGGTTGAAACCCATTTAAGTTTGCGGAATTTGCAACAAGAACTTCAGCAGAAAAATGAACGACTTCAAGAGGAAATTATTGAACGTCAAATAACAGAAGAGGCCCTACAAAAAAGTAATAATCGGTATAGTAATTTAGCCGAAAGCATTCCCGCCACGATTTTTCAATATGGGTTTCATCCCGACGGTTCCCAAACCTTTTTATATATCAGTCCGGCTTGCCAAAAAATTTATGGGATGGAACCGCAAACCATTGAGGAAAAACATATTTCTATTACCCATCATGCTCATCCTGATGATAAATTGGCATTGGAAGAATCGCTTCGTTCCTCAGTCAATCAATTCACCCGTTGGCATCATGTTTGGCGAATTGTGGTTGCTGAGCAAATCAAATGGGTGCAAGGTGATGCTATTCTGGAAAAACAAGCCAATGGTGGTATCATCTTAGATGGACAATTGATGGATTTTACCGAACTGAAACAAATTGAAGAAGCGTTGCGTGACAAAAATACGGATTTAGCCAAAACGCTCCAACAATTAAAAGCTACCCAAGAAGAACTGATTCATGCCGAAAAAATGGCAGCACTGGGACAACTCGTCGCTGGCGTAGCCCATGAAATCAATACCCCACTGGGGGCAATTCAATTTGCCGTCGATAATCTCAAGACTTTTACAACGCAAATACTTCCTCAATTACCATCATTTTTTCGCGCCTTGCCCGAGTCTCAATCCCAAGACTTTTTGGCTCTTTTACGCAAAGCGCAGGAAAACCAAGAAACCCCGTTATCATTCAAAGAACAACGTCGTTTAAAAAGAAGCTTAATCCCTCAATTTGAAGAACGAGGTGTTGAGAACGCCGCTAATGTTGTTGATACATTAATCGAAATGGGGATTTATCAATACCTTGAATCTTTTATTCCGCTGTTAACGAGCCTGGACCATAAAACGATTTTAGATATCGCCTATCATTTGGTGAGCTTACAACAAAGTACGCAATCTATTGCGACTTCCTCCAAACGTGCGGCTAAAGTCGTCTTTGCGCTCAAGACGTTTGCCCGTTTTGATAGTGCCGGTGAAAAGATAGAAACCAATCTGGTTGACGGGATTGAAACCGTTTTAACACTTTATTACAATCAACTCAAACATGGCGTTGAAGTCAAACGCTCTTTTGAAACGGTGCCCCCGGTATTGTGTTATCCGGACGAACTGAATCAAGTTTGGACCAATCTAATTCACAATGCGTTGCAAGCGATGAATTACCAAGGCACTTTAACCATTGCCATTAAACAACAGGATAATCAAGTTCTGATTAGTTTTACTGATAGTGGTACTGGTATTCCAGATGAGATTAAATCGAAAATCTTTGAGCCATTTTTTACCACAAAACCCGCCGGCGAAGGTAGTGGTTTAGGTTTAGATATTGTCAAGAAGATTATTGACAAACATAATGGTAAAATTGAAGTAGACAGTGTGGCGGGTAAAACAACATTTACTGTGCTGTTGCCAATATAAATACGGAAAATTGGGGGTACTTAAAAGTACGGGAGGTTGCTAAATGTCGGTTTCCAATCGGTTTCCAAAATTTATTTGGATTCAGATTTAAAATGAATTTCAATCCAGAATTAATATTATCCAGAAAAGTTTTGTTCGGTTAGAAAACCTTCGAGGTTTTTAAAACCTCGAAGGTTTGAGAGTATATAGCAATCCTAAATGAGTTATAAAGGAGTGACGCGGAGCGTCACGGATGGATTCCAACGCAGGAGCGTTGGAACCAGATACAACCTCGAAGGTTTGAGAGTATATAACTCAAGTTGCCACCTATAAACTCACGATTCATTATAAATCAATTTGTTACCTCAGTAAGGTTTGGAACGAGCAGAAAAACGAGAATAATAAAATCAATCAATTAGTTATAGGTAGCAACTTGGGTTATATACCTATAGCGTTTCCCGATTGAATAAAGTACAGTTAATATAGTTTAAATTATTTATAATTCAATAGAAAACGCCATAACGCTGTAACGCAATAAACGCAATAAACGCAAAAACGCTATAACCCATTAAACTCGAAAACGCTATAATTATTATGAAAAACAAAGCCGTCATTTTATGTGTTGATGATGAAGTTGTCATCTTAAACACCTTAAAAAAACAACTCAAAAATGCGTTTGCCGATAAGTATGACTATGAAATGGCTGAAAATGCTGATGAAGCCTTAGAAATTATTGAAGAAATGGATGAAGACGAAACAGCTGTTCTCTTAATTGTTTCGGATTGGTTAATGCCGGGCATGAAAGGGGATGAATTTCTCATTCAAGTCCATCAGAAACATCCACGTATTATTAAAATCATGCTGACGGGACATGCTGATGAGGTAGCTGTTCAACGGGCCATTGAACAAGCTAATTTAGCCGAATGTTTACATAAGCCATTAAATACAGAAGAATTAATTCAATCCATTCAATCCAGTTTAAAATGGCTCTCTGGTAATTTACGTGGTACGAGTGTATAATAAAAACAGTATTTTACAACAAACAGAAACAAAGGAAAGAAGCATGACAACAATGATTCCAGTTACACTAGATATAGAAGGTTTAGAAATA
>Ga0233403_10000437_pt1 | contig 19537 bp, 12 predicted proteins | sample Na_oxic_1_MG_FD_179866 | JGI IMG/M metagenome (GOLD analysis project Ga0233403, IMG submission 179866) | Seawater microbial communities from Saanich Inlet, British Columbia, Canada - Na_oxic_1_MG | ecosystem: Environmental > Aquatic > Marine > Inlet | place: Canada: British Columbia | collected...
ACGAGCGGAAGGTACCGGGCTTGGTTTATCTATCACGAAGAAACTCGTGGAAATGATGGGTGGGGAATTACACGTTCACAGCACACTTGGAAAAGGTAGCACATTCTGGATGGCACTAGATTTACCGAAAGCGTCAGACTTGGTGATGTTGAATAAAACCGAAGAGCCGGTTATTATAGGTTTTGAAGGCGAAAGTCGTGAAATTTTAATCGTTGATGATAAAGAAGAAAACCGTGCCGTTTTAATTAATTTATTATCCCCTTTAGGCTTTGAAATCCTCGAAGCGGTTGATGGTCAAGAATGTGTGGATAAAACGTTGAAACACAAACCTGACTTGATTTTAACTGATTTAGTTATGCCCATTATGGATGGTTTTGAAGCCTGCCGTAGAATCCGGCGCATTGAGGAACTCAAAGATATCATTATCATCATGATTTCAGCCAGCGTTTTCGAGTGCCATAAACAACAAAGCATGGAGGCCGGTTGTGACGATTTTCTGCCTAAGCCGATTCGCGCCAAAGATTTGTTAATACGGTTGGAAAAGTATCTGAAACTTACATGGATTTACGAAGAAACCAGTGGTATATATGAAAAAAATGATGAAGCCGGCTCAAAACTAGAAACGGATGAATTAGTAGGGCCATCTAAAGAGCAGGCAACCGTTTTATTTGATTTAGCTATGAAGGGCAACCTTAAAGGCGTTGTTAAACAACTGGATAAATTTGAACAACTTGACCAGAAACTCACCATTTTTGCCAACCAAGTCCGTGCATTAGCAGATGAGTTTGACGAGGAACAAATTTGTGATTTAATTGAACAATATATAAAATGAAATTTGATTGTAATGGATTTTGAGGGCGAACACTTATGTTTGCCCTTACACCAAATTCGGTTGGGGTTAACATAGGTAAACCCTTATTGGCAAATTAAAACTACCATAATTCCTTGCTGCCCCAAAATTCGTTATAATCAGAAAATATGATTGTAATGGATTTTGGGGGGGCGAACACTTATGTTTGCCCCTACAAATACCAAATTCGTAGGGTTGACATAGGTAAACCCTTATTGGCGGATTAAAACCACCGTAATTCCTTGCTACCCAAAAATCCGTTACAATCAGAACAAAATATCTATAATTTTCTTAAGGGTTGAAAACCAAAAAATGTTATTTGAACTGTACCCGAGGAAAAAATAATGAATATCGAAACGCCTCAAGATGTACTCTTAATTGTTGATGACGTTACGGCTAATATCAAAGTATTATCTTATTTTTTGGAGGACAAAGGTTTTGAAATCTTGATCGCCCAAAATGGTAAACGTGCCATTAAAAAAGCCGAGTACGCCCATCCAGATTTAATTTTATTGGATGTAATGATGCCGGAAATGAGTGGCTTTGAGGCTTGTCGTGTTTTAAAATCTCAAGACAGTACCAAAGACATTCCCATTATTTTTATGACGGCATTAGTAGATACGGTTGATAAAGTCAAAGGGTTTGAATTGGGTGCGGCAGACTACATTACCAAACCGATTCAACAAGAAGAAGTTTTGGCACGAGTCAATGCCCATCTTAGTTTGTACAAATTACAACGCCAATTACAAACTCGCACCATCGAACTTGAACAACGCAATTTGCAGTTAGACGCTTTTGCTCGCACCGTTTCACACGATTTGAAAAATCCCCTCAACACAGTTATTGGTTATTCCGATGAACTAGTGGAAGTTTATACAGAATACCAAAAATTTGATGATGAATCAGCAGAACAATTGAAATTGGTTGCCCAAGCTGGGCATAAAATGGAGAGCATTATCAATGCATTGCTTTTACTGGCAAAGACATCTAAATCCACCGAAATAGAAATGCAACCACTGAATATGACGGACATTCTTGCCCAAGTTAAACAACAACTTACTTATACATTCAGTGGTTGCCAAGCACAAATCATCCAGTCCAACACTTTTCCAACAGCTAAGGGTTACGCCCCTTGGGTAGAAGAAATATGGGCAAATTACATTAGCAACGCTATAAAATATGGAGGTAGTCCACCTCGTTTAGAATTGGGAGCCAATGTGCAAGACGATGGCATGATACGTTTTTGGGTGCATGATAATGGAGAAGGGCTATCCCCGGAAGCCCAAGCCAAATTATTCACCCCATTTACCCGTTTACACCAAGAATGTGGTGAGGGGCAAGGGCTTGGTTTATCAATCGTGCAGCAGATTGCCGAAAAACTCGGTGGAAAGGTTGGGGTGGATCGTTACAATGGTCAAGGTAGTACATTTTACTTTACACTGCCAGCAGTCGAACTTTGAGAGATGTAATCGGGTGCATTCCCTTATTGAAGGGTAACATTACAAGAACTACAAAGATTGTATATAATAAAGGATTTATAATAAAGGATTTACCAGAAGAACTATAGAAATTCCATGTAACTTTGAGATATAAAATGCTGTAGCTGTGGGCTAAAAATCCCTTTTTATAAATCCTTTATTATCTTGACAATGTCACCCAAATCATGCAGCAATGGTTTGGGCGAGTTTTAGAAATCCGATTTTTCCAAAAAATCGGATTTCTTGAACTGCTTAGGGTTTCCGCGATGTTTTAGAAATTCTATTTTTGGCAAAAATCGGATTTCTTGAACGACAATGGTTTGGGCGAACTTTTGGCGAAAGTACTTAATTTATTTACACACCAACGTCAATGAGAATTTGTCTGATTTTGGTAAAGCGGAGATTGATTTTACTGGTACCACTAGTTGAAGTGCTTATGGCAGACATAAAATCGTTATCATTGAGCATCATCTCCCTAGCTGCTTTCATGATAGCTGGTCTATATGGTTTCAGAGTTTGCCAATCATAATCGGCAAGGGCATTGCCCCAAGTTTCAAACAAGGCACGATTTATAGGATACGTTTTATTATTACCTGCTGGCCATTTTCTGAAAGCACGAGAACCAAAAATTTTACGGGCGTTGTCCATGGCTTGCTCAAATTTTTGGGCAAGTTGTTCTAATTTTTCATCAGTGAGTTCATTATCTATCTTGCGGGTAATTTCGGTGAGAAAGGCATTCATGGTGTCATGAGGCACGTAGTCTTTTTCTATGCTGTCAATAAGGTAAAACGCACAGAAGCGCAGAATGACTTCACGATCAACCATTCTAATATGATTATGTAAATTACCTTTCGTTGCCTCATAAAAAGTTTGCGTCGCCGCGAGTTTCTTTAAGAAATCCCGTGAACGTTGTTTGCTCATACAATGACGGATTTCTTGGGCGTTTAGGTGACTGCCACCGGTATTTATTCTCTTGAAAATATCAAATTTCACCCGATCCGGAGTTTGGGGATCAACAACATTAGCAATAATTTGGGTAGCGTAAATACGTCTTGCCCACAAGGTGCTTTCGAGGTCTTGAAACGATTTTTTTCCGACTTCAGATTGTAGGTATTCAAGTTTATCCAGTTTATAAAAATGTGGGTCATCTTTTTGGGATTTTACGAAATCGTAAATAGCCGATAATCTTTGGAGCCCATCAATTACGAGCATTTTGCCATCGTCATCAGCGGAAAAGTAAAAGGCTGGCAGTGGGATACGCAGTAACAGTGATTCAATGAGTCTTGATCTTTGCCGATGATTCCAGACTTTACGTCGTTGGAAATCTGGTGCCAGTTCTAAATCCCCTTCATCAATCATGTCAAGAATATTGCGTAATGAAAAAGCTTTTGGATCGACGCGGATAAGACTTGGATCCCACGGAGCAGATATAATTTCTTCTTCATTTTCAAACGTTTCAAGTTCTACCCCAATTTTCTTATGGTCTTCGACTTCTTCAATTATTTCCCCCGATTTTGGCGGCATAATCGTCCTTTTTTTGTTAGTTATCACTCCTCGACGTTTTCTCGTTACCTAAACAATAACTACAAGGATTGTATATAATAAAGGATTTCTTCGCGGCATATTCGTCATTCACTCTTTCGATTATCAATAACGGTGATATAATCAAGACATGTCTTCGATTATCGTTTTGTCAGATAATAAATCCCTTCTTACATACATCGCTTTCCGTTGTAGTTATTGTTGTTCGATAAAAACGTCGATGAGTATCAAGTTATTTTTCAAAAGAATATACTACACGTACATTTGAAAAACCGGTAGTGCTAAACCGGTAGTGATATAAACCTGACCGGTTTTTCCAGAGAAATCACTACTTTTTTAGCACTACCCTTTTTACTATTTTTGACTGGTGTATAACGATGAGTGCTGGAGCGTGATATTATAAATTTTTTATCTTTAATAATCAATAAGTTAATTAATTTATTCCCGAGGGTGGATACCACTTATTTTCCCCAAAATTGATATCAGGTAATTGTTAATGAAATACAGTTTGTCAAATTTTCAATCATTAGGCTTCAAAAATATAAGAAAAAATTTTCAAAATAGCCACTTTTTTTAATATTTCAAAAAATTTACTTTGAAAATGTAAAAAATAAAATGATAAAAAAACAATAACTTAGTTAGCTTCTCTCGACGGGGGATATAAAACAGATTTGGGCGGATTTCCGGCAAAAGCCTCCTAGTAGAAAAAGGTTTCAAAATACCAACTTTAGATTGTAGAATGTTAAAAATCCAATGTCTTAAATAATAGCAGCATATAGTTTTTCAAAATTTTGATTGAGTTCCATCAAAGGTACATCAAGATTATTCTTCAAAATAATAGACATTATACCGATTTAACTTAATTTCTCCGGAGTGTGCAAGGTATGCCTAGAACGAAGGAATATCGAACATTATTTTCACTTCTCCAAATAAGTATAGCCTACTAATCCCGCTTCCAACTCGCGCACATAAGAATGACGTTGTTCTGCCGTCAAAGGTGCCGCTTGTAAGCGTTTACGATAGGTATTTCGTAGCAAGCCAGTATCAAAATTGACATAATATAACATCGTTTGTACGGTGTCGCCTTCATGGGGTGCCACTAATTCGTAATTGCCATCCGGCTTAATATGCACATTGACGGAATAAGTATCCCCAAACAAATTGTGCATATCGCCTAATCTCTTGATAGGCACCGATTAAAAAAATACCTAATAAATAAGGCTCAGCGGGGTTAGGTACATGTACCGGCAAACTGGTACTCACTCCATCATTGTTCACATAATTTTCAAATTGTCCGTCAGAATCGCAGGTTAAATCTTGCAAGGTGGCGCGACGTTGCGGATATTCGTTGAGGCGGTGTAAAGGCAGTATTGGAAATAATTGCTCTATTGCCCACGCATCCTGCACGGATTGAAAAATAAGGAACGTGCATAAAATTAATTTCCACAGCAGTGCCAATCAAACCTTTTAGTGTTTCAAAACCTGTCAGGTTTAGTTATCGATTTTATTTCATGCACATTCCTAAAGGAATTAAAAAGGAAAAGGGAGAAAATTAGATAATTCACTATTCACCATTCATAACTCACCATTCACCATTCACCATTCATAATTCATAATTCACCATTCACCATTCACCATTCACCATTCATAATTCACCATTCGTTGCAAAGCCATTATCACTGCCTGTTCACGAATACTATAACGATTTCCACGAAAATAGTTAGGCTGCGCGTAGATATTGTTTGGAAAAGCGTAGGCAATCCAGACGGTGCCAACCGGTTTATCCGGGGTTCCGCCGCTTGGCCCTGCAATACCACTTATCGCTACTCCCACTTGGGCTTGACTGTGTGTTAAAGCTCCGTTGACCATTTCTAACACCGTTTGCTCACTGACGGCTCCATATTTGGCTAAGGTTTGGGGACGCACATCTAACATGTCTTGTTTAGCAGCGTTGGAATAGGTGATAAATCCACGTTCAAACCATGCCGAACTGCCAGCAATTGCTGTTATCGCTTGGGATAGCCAGCCGCCAGTACAAGATTCTGCCGTGACTATGTGCCAGTCATTTTGTTGTAAATGTGTACCAAGTTCGGTGGCATATTTTTCTAACTTTGTTTCCATTAAATTCGGTGGCTGAGCCAATTAAATATTTTGTCTGATGTACCTTTGATTTCATTAATCAAAATTCTGAACTATGATTTAATGATTGCATGATAACTATAAGTATTAAAGAAATCCGATTTTTGCAAAAAATCGGATTCCTAGATTTCGCCTTAAAATCGGGTGAAAAAAAACTGCAAAATCGCTTCAAATCCAGTTACAAACTCCGTCCAGCAAATTCACAATTAATCATTCACCATTCACCATTCACAATTAACAAGGGCCACAAATCCGATTATTTCTATCTCGAAATTGACAAGTGTATTCATCTTTAGGTTCCCCATATCTGCCAGTCATGGGATGACATAATTTAGTTTTGGGAAACCATTCACCATTCTCAGTCATATAACAGTCTTTAGGAATCCGAGTTTCTTTGCCATTATAGACTTCAAAAACCGTAACCGTTTCCGGAGCCACCTGACGTTTTTTGAGGAAATTGGTTAGTGTGCAAATCTTATCTGCAAGATAAGAAATTTGTATTGAATCATCATCTTCAACAACTTTGATAATAGCTTGGTACGTGTATGGTATTTTTTTATCATATTTAGAGCCAAATATTTTGGTTAAAAAATTCATTTTATATACCTCTTTGATGAAATCCAAAGCTATTGCGAAGGGTTCCAATGTCTCAGTGACGAATAAAAGGCCCTAAAAAACGCGCTTCTTCTGTAATCGTTAATTCTGGATTATCCCGCGCAATTAATTGGAATGTGATTGTCATGCTGCGTGTTAGCAAATTCTTGGGATTTGCGGTTAAACGTACTGGCAACGTTATTACACTTCCACCAGAAACAAAAATATCTTGGTCTTTTGTCAATTGCAGCCCTTCGATACCGTTCGCTATTACATCATAACTATGAGGCTTATTGTCTTTGTTCATAATCTTAAGACGATAAACGTTTTCAATCAAACCACTTGCCGTTTCGATAAACAAACTATTGCGATCACGAATCACATCCACTTCAACCAGCGAACGTGTACTGATGGACATACCTATACCAATGAAAATAGCCAGTAATATGCCCCCATAAACGAAAATCCGAGGGCGCAAAATACGGGTGGGTTTGCCGTCGAGGATATTCTCGGTGGTGTAACGAATTAAACCTTTAGGATAATTCATTTTGGCCATGATTTTATCACACGCATCAATACAAGCAGAACAACTTATACACTGATATTGCAAACCATCGCGGATATCAATGCCAACCGGACAAACTTGGACGCACATCGTACAATTAATACAATTACCTAAACCTTGCGCTTCATAATCAGCACGAAGTTTACGCGCTCCTCTTGGCTCACCACGCTGGTTATCATAAGCGATGATCATAGTATTCTTATCGAACATCGCACTTTGGAAGCGAGCATAAGGACACATATACATGCAAATTTGCTCTCGCAACCAACCGGCATTACCATAAGTAGCAAAGCTATAGAACAATAACCAAAAAGTTTCCCACCCACCAAGATTAAACATCATGATTCCTTGGGTTAATTCGCGGATAGGGGTAAAATAGCCAACGAAAGTGAAACCAGTGAAGAGGGCAAAAGCGAACCACAAAACATGTTTAGTTGCCTTAAGACGAAATTTGCGAAATGAAAGTGGGGCTTGGTCAAGTTTAATTTGTTTGGCCCTATCGCCGGTAACGAGGCGTTCCATCCACACAAACGCATCCGTCCAAATAGTCTGAGGACAAGCAAATCCACACCAAAGTCTCCCGGCTAAAGTGGTGAAAAAAAACAAGGTAAAAGCCGCAACAATCAATAAAAAGGCCAAGTAAATAAAATCTTGCGGCCAAAAAGTGAGACCAAAAACATGAAATTGACGAGCCGGCAAATCAAATAAAATGGCTTGACGCTCATCCCACTGTAGCCAAGGGAATAGGTAATAAATACTTAATAACGTAACACCACTTAACGCTTTTAGGCGCGAGAAAAATCCAAAAGTGATACGAGGGTAAGTCTTTTCATGTTTAGCATAAAAGGTTTGTTCATCTTTGGAGGATACGCTTTTACGTTTAGTATCTGATGATTTCATACGAATTTTAAGTACCTATTTTTAAGTTCAAATATACTGAGAGTACAACGAATTACGAAATAAACGAATTTTTTGGGTTTAAGTGTTCGAGGTTAAAATCCGGAGTTCCGCGAGATGATATCCCTTTTTTTACTTTTTTCAAGTACACTCCATGTCATCCGGAAAATTTCTATCACTGTTTGACGATTCTAGGAATGACTTGCCAATTTTATCAAGATTTTCAAAAAACGCCAAAATTATTTAAGTGACTGAATTCATTATATACCTTTATAAAGCGTTGACTTTAAAAGCAAAAAATAATTTATTGAATTTTACACCTATTTTAATGAGCAATCCTTGTAGTTCTTACCGGTGATTGTTAGAATGACGAACCTCATCAAAAATGGCGAGGTTATTAGCTTTAATTCTTAATTCATAATTAATCACAGCGATGACGAAACCGAACAAATGGTGCGGTTTTTACTGTCGGGAGGTAATTTAGTACATGTGTAGGAAACTTAGTTTAGGATTTGCTATTTTGCTTGGTACGCAAGTAGCAATAGCAGAAAAAAGCCCTTGGAGTGGCGACGGAGAATTGGGCATTACTCATACTAGTGGTAATACCACAAATGAGAATACCATTGCCAAGTTAAAAATCGGCTATACACAATCTTCGTGGGAGCATGAAGCTAAACTGGAGGTTTTGCGTACCAGTGATGATGACAAACTTACTGCTGAACGCTATGGTTTAGACTTCGAGAGTGATTACAAATTGTCCGATGTAAGTTATTTATTCGGCAAATTCAGATATGAAGACGATAGCTTTAGTGGCTATAAATATCAAGCTTCGTTGATTGGGGGCTATGGGTATAAATTATTTGAAACAGATATTACTAGTTTAAAGCTAAAAGCCGGCATCGGTGTAAGGCTAAGTGAATTGGAAACTACTAGTGAATCTGACGCTAGTGAAGCTGATGACCAAGAAGGTATTATTGGATTTGGGCTTAGTGAATCTGACACTAGTGGAGCTGATGACGACCAAGAAGGTATTATTGGATTTGGGCTGAATTACAGTCGAAAAATTGGTGCCCATAGCGAATTTACCCAAGACTTTTTGGTCGAAGCCGGTAGTGAAAACATCTACAGTGAGTCTGACACTGGGTTGAAAGTCAGTATCACGGAGAAATTGGCCCTTAAGTTGTCGCTGTCAATTAAAAGCAATAGCGATGCTCCTGCCGATAAAGAAAAAACTGACACTGTCAGCGCGGTTACTCTAGTTTATAGTTTTTAAGGTCTCGTGTAAGTTAGTGTAGTGGTCAAATTAATCGCTGGACGGGGTTTGCAACCCCGTCCGTAACGTTTGAGTTAAAACTCATTTTCCCAAACACCTATACTTGTTCAAAAGTTTTGAGGTATTATCGGGGTTTCGGGAAATCCGCTTCGCTCCATTCCCGAAACAAATATCACAAATATCAAATTGGCGAAGGTATTGTATTATAAGAGGAAATTAAAAATTATGTTCCGCCTTACCCTAGTATGTTTAATTTTGATAACCCACGTTCACGCCGCGCCAACCCCAGATGTCTCAAAATTGTTGCGTGAATGTAATCAACATTTAAAAGCTAATCGTCTAACGAGTGGTGATGGGGGAACTGCTTTAGAATGTTATCAAGAAGTGTTGAAAATGGAACCGACTAACGTTAAAGCGTTAGCTGGTTTGGAAAAAATTGAGGCGCGTTATGTAAAGTGGGCCAAACGTGCTTTGGAAAAGGGGCAAAAAGATAAAGCCAAGCGTTATTTAGCTAGTTTACGCGTGGTCAATCCCGAATCACCAAGCTTGGCAGAATTTGATGCCAAATTGCAACCACCTTCAAGCGTCGCATCAAAACCATCTAGTGAGGCGGTTGTTACAGAGTCACCGGCTGATAAATCTGTTGCCTCATCAAAGCCTACGGAGTCTACGGTTTCCCAACCATCCACCGATGAATCCGCTACACCATCATCAACCACCGAAGAACCACCGCCCCCTCCCAAAAAGGCACAGATAACGGATGTTGGGCAAATTTATGAATTAATCAATACCACCGAATGCCTAACATGGCCCTCTGACGATATGAAAGAAAAAGGTGGTAAAAATGGTTGGGATAAGTTCTATCCCAAGAAGGGTGACCTTGGCATGATCGTTAAAGAAATGAAACATTGTCATTTGGACGACAATGTATACATAGTGGAAATGGAGCAGTATTATGTGCCTATCTCCAGTACTGGAGCTCAGATTATTAATTAATGATGAATTATGAATTATGAATGGCTCATTAAGAAAGTTATTTCATTAAATTTTTAAAACGCCAAAGAAATCCGATTTTTCCAAAAAATCGGATTTCTGGCTGAGCCATACAAAAATTCTGAACATCTTTATAGTGGTTAAATATTTATAATTTCATAATTCACCATTCACCATTCAATTCACCATTCACCATTCATAATTCACAATTAAAAACAAAATGTCCTTATTCAAAATAATAGTATATTGTTTAATAATGTGGGTGAGCGCAGTTGGTTTATCCACAAATGCAGAACCGGTGGCTGATCCTGAAACGACTTCAGCAATTGCCATAACACCACAATTGCTTGAACAACGGCACCAAGAGATAAAAAAAGTGCAAGCCGCATTAAAACCGGCTCGGGCTGCTTTGCAAACCGAAGAGCAAGCTTTCCCGAAAAACGTCGAAGGGTTAATAACTCTTGAAAAAATTACCCCCGAAATGTTAGACGAAGTGGCTAAGAAACAACAAACTGCTGAGCAACAGCTAGAGGAATTGCGGGTAGAACGCCAAACGGCTCAAGATAATCTGGATAAACAAACTGCAACTCTTAAAAAATTGCAGACTGAATTAGAAGAACTCACCAAATTTCCGCGTGCTGAACTCACCGTAGCCCACAATCACCAAATCTCTGAAGTTGAGAAGAATATTACCTTGCATAAACAAGCTATTGAACTTGAGCAACAATATTTCAAACTGCTCAAAGCTCGGAGTGAAGTAGCAATCAAGCAAACTGTTATTGCTACAGATTGGCAAGGGCAATTGAAAAGTGAGCAACAAACACGTTTGATTAAAAACCGGGAACAAGAAATTGTTAAAACCCAAACGCTTCTTGAACACTATCTGGAAATTTTGCAGACCACACAAAAAAATTTGCTGGCCAAAATTGTAGCGTTGGAAACAACTGATGCTACATTTGATATGTTGAAAGAGCAAACTGAAAAAGCTACTTTGGACAAACAATCAGTTGAAGTACAGGTTAAAAAACTTGACTTAGAACGCCAAACAGCGGAAAACAATTTGGACAATCTGTCTAAGTATGTTATCGAACAAGAGGAAAAACTGGAAAATCTCCGCAAAACGCCGCCGGTTGAACCAGCACAACAACCACTACACGAGAAAAGGATTGCTATATTAGAAAACTATATTGAACGGAAAAAAAAGCTGGCGGAAATTGAAGGACAACAGTTTGATATCATTAAACAACGTATTGAACAAGCTAACAAACGCTTAGCACTTGCAACCGAATGGCTCGAAAAATTACAAGCGGTATATCGAGTTCAACAAAAAAAAGAATCAGAGAAGCAAATCCAACAGGAGCAACAACGTTATCTAGCCATGGCTGCTGAGCTACGCCAAAAGTTAGAATTGATACCGGCATTGGCGGAAAACTCGGCTCAGCGTTATTTGCTTGAAATGCAAATTCAAGAGGCTAATGAACTGGCACAACGGGCTATGCGCCAATCAAAAACTGACCTTTTTAGTGAGCAACTTCTACAGTGGCAAAAAACGGCTAAAGAGCAAAAAGAAACTACGGAGGTTTATGAAAGTCAACTTGAGAATACTAAAGAGATTATTAACGAACTCAATATCTTACTCCAAAAATTCCAAGTTCAACAAACTAGATTGGAAAATAAAATTACCGTTTTTGGAGAACAACAGACGGTAGCTAAGGAACAGGCTGCAACTCTAAGCGGTAAACCGGCACAAGATTACAGCCGAGTTCAAAAGTTATTAACCAAACTTAAAGCTATTTTGCAACGTGAATTGAACCAAATACCGCCTTTGCTAAAAGAAGGGAAGGAATTGCTGACGTTACTTGAAACAGTTTATACCGAAAATGTACGCCGCGCCCTATTGAGACAACAAAAATTGCCTTCAAGTATGGCTGAATGGCAAAGCCTTTTCAACGAAATCAGTACCGTACCTAGTCTTTTCCTCCAACAATTGCAATTGGCCGGACGCGGTTTTAAACAAGCCTTTGAACAAACGAGCCAGCAACGCCGGCTTATTATCGGTATTGCTACGCTGATTTGGTTAAGTTTCGTGATTTTCCTATCTAGCTTGTATACACGGTTAACTCGGCTAAAAAAACGCAATCATTTTGTCGAACAATTAATATTATGGTTACATTTGTGGCGGTTAAACGCTATAAGCATTGCTATCACTGGAGTATTTCTATTACTTATTTGGCTAGTGCAACCGAATCAACAAAGCACCTCTGTTGCCTTGATTTTTTTATTAACTTGGTTAATTAGCAAACTGCTCATAAGTTTGTCGGGGTTGTTATTGATTCCCAAAACTAAATTGAAACTATCTGGTTTTGCGTTGTCGGTGTCCAACATTAAATCCTCCGATATGACAAAGCTCTATCGGCAAATACGTTGGACTGTTATAGTATTAGGTATCTTGATTGTCACGATTGGCTTAATATATCTGGAAGGCGAAGCGAAGCTTTCTTTAAAGCTGCTTGACTTAGTTGCCAGTGTATTTATGGTTCTATTGGCTCTGGCAATACCGCTATTTATGCGAGTGCGTAGTCTCATACTAACTCATCTCAGCGGTTATTGGCGACTGATAACTAACATTATTACCTTAATATTGCCCGGAATCATTTTGGTAGTCTCAATATTAGGAGTAACCGGTTATGTGGTTCTTGGTTGGACTATAGCTAAATACTTGAGCGTATTTTTGTTGGTGTTGAGTAGCTGGCTAGTTGTTGAAGGATTCTTTAGTATTTTTATTACTTTGTGGAAAAATTCGGCTTTACAACGAGGAGGAGAGCATGGCTCGCTATGGGCCGAAGACCTAATCCCCTTAATACGCAATTTGCTTGGCTTAGTTCTATTTGGATTAGCTGTCATCATGTTCCTTTGGTTGACCGGCTGGTACGAAGATGTTGCAATCAAAGAAAGTGTGGGGAAGGTATTTAACTTTGCTTTGGTAACTTTTGATGGTGGCAACCAAATCAAACTGATTGACGTATTATTGGCAACCCTAATTATTTTGGTGGTATTTTGGTTTGGTGGTTGGTCACGCCGGATTAGTTATCGGTTGATTTATTTAAACATCACGGATACCGGCATACGGCATAGCCTCTCGGTATTTACTCAGTATATAGTGATTGTAATTGGGCTACTAATTGCCTTAAAAACTATCGGCGTAGATCCAACTGCTTTAACTATGTTTGCTGGTGCCATTGGTGTTGGTCTTGGTTTTGGTATGCAAAACGTCGTCAACAATTTTATCAGTGGGGTCTTATTGTTGGTTGAACGCCCGGTGAAAACTGGCGATATTCTGGACGTTGCTGATAATAATGAAGTCCTTGTTAAAAAAATTGGGATTCGCTCTACAATTGTCGAAACTACACAGAATAAAGAACTCATGATACCCAATTCTGAACTTATCTCGAATAGCTTTGTCAATTGGACTCACACTGATCAAATTGTACGCACCACTTTGTACATTAGCATTAACTATGATTACAGTCCACATTCAGTGGAAAGGATCATCAAAAAGGTGCTGGATGAAATCCCGGAAGTTCTCAGTAAACCTGAGTATGAGATATTTTTAGACGATTTTAAGGAAACCAACATGGTATTTTGCTTTGAATATTGTATTGATGTGCAGTATTCAAATGAGCCAACGGTAAAGTCAGCAGTATTGTTTAAACTTTGGGATTCATTGAAAGAAGCTGGCATAAGTATGAAAGTTCCAGAACTGTTACAAGGTTTGCCTTCAAGCCGGCTTCGTCCAAAATAAATCTTTTGGCTGGACGGGGTTTGCAACTGGATTCGAGGTGATTCAGCTAGAAAATTTTCACCCTTTTCTTGTCTGAATCAGAATTTTCAGAATTTTAGAATTTTCAGAATAAATACTTAATTCAATTCTACTTTGTCAGATTCAAAATAATTTGTAACTACTCAGGTAATATCCGGCATCTAGTACAACGGATCGGGGGAGTGATCGGATTGGTGTGTGATGTATCTCTCGTTATGAGCCGGTAGGGGGTTGCCTTTGTTCGATAAGGTGAGCTACAGTCACGAAGCCAGAAATCCGATTTTTTCCAAAATAGGATTTCTTTTGAGGTTTTAAAAAATTTTCACGAAGCCAGAAATCCGATTTTTTTCCAAAATCGGATTTCTTTTGACGTTTTAAAAATTTAATTAAATAACAAGATGTTAGCAATTAAGGCAAAAACTGTTCCGTTCACTATTGAGCAAAATTATAAATAAAATCTAATAAAATCTAATAAATTAATTATAATGTGACAAAGTAGAATTAATGATTTTAGGTTTTATTCTGAAAATTCTAAAATTCTGAAAATTCTGATTCAGACAAAAAAATTCACAATTCACAATTAAAAACGAAATGTCCTTATTCAAAATCGTAGTATATTGTTTAATAATGTGGGTAAGCGCAATTAGTTTATCTGCAAATGCAGAACCGGTGGCTGATCCTGAAACGACTTCAGCAATTACCATAACACCACAATGGCTTGAAGAACGGAGCCAAGAGGTAAAAAAAGCCCAAGCCGCATTAGAACCTGCTAGTAAAGCCTTGCAAGCCGAAGAGCAAGCATTCCCGAAAAACGTCGAAGGGTTAATAACAATTAAAAAAATTACCCCCAAGATGTTAGAAAAAGCTGCTAAGAAACAACAAGCTGCTAATCAACCGGTAGAAAAACTGCGGGAAGAACGCCAAACGGCTCAAGATAATTTGGAGCAACAAACTGCAACTCTTACCAAATTGCAGACTTCTTTTGAAGAACTCACCAAATTTCCGCGTGCTGAACTCACCGTCGCTCACAATCAACAAATCTCTACAGTTGAGAATAATATTGCTTTGCATAAACAAGCTATTGAACTTGATCAACAATATCTCGAACTGCTCAAGGCTCAGAGTGAAGTAATAATCAAGCAAGCCATTCTCGCTATAGATTGGCGTGGGCAACTGAAAAGTGAGCAACAAACACGGTTGATTAAAGAGCAGGAACAAGCAATTGTAAAAACCCAAACGGCTCTTAAACACAATCTGGAAATTTTGCAGACTACACACAAAAATTTGCCAGCTAAAATTGCGGCTTTGGAAACAACTGAGGCTACCATCGACATATTAAAGGAAAAGGCGGAAAAGGCTGTCTTAGACAAGCAATCGGCGGATGTTGAAGTCAAAAATCTTGATTTAGAGTATCAAAGTGCCGAAACCAATTTAGACAACCAATCTAAATACATCGTGGAACAAGAGAAAAAACTGGAAAATCTCCGCAAAACGCCGCCGGTTGAACCAGAACAACAGCCGTTACATGAGAAAAGAATTGCTGTATTAGAAAACTATATTGAACAGAAAAAAAAGCTAGTGGAAATAGAAGGACAACAGCTTGATATCATTAAACAACGTATTGAACAAGCTAACAAACGTTTAGCACTTGCAACCGAATGGAACGAAAAATTACAAGCGGTGTATCGAGTTCAGCAAAAACACGAATTAGAAAAGCAAATCCAACAAGAGCAACGCCGTTTTCTATCGCTGGCTGCTGAACTACGCCAAAAGTTGGAATTGATACCGGCATTGGCGGAAAACTCTGCCAAGCGTTATCTGCTTGAAGTGCAAATTCAAGAAGCTAATGAACTGGCGCAACGGGCTATGCGCCAATCAAAAACTGGCTATATTAATGAGCAACTTCAGCAATGGCAAAAAACGGCTGAAGAGCAAAAAGAAACGACGGAGGTTTTTCAAAGCCAACTTGATAATACCAAAGCTATTATTACCGAACTCAATACCTCACTCCAAAACTTCCAAGTTCTACAAACTCTATTGGAAAATAAAATCACCATTTTGGGAGAACAACAGGCAGTAGCTAAGGAACATGCTGCAACTTTGAGCGGTAAACCGGCAAAAGATTATAGCAAAGCTCAAAAGCTATTAACCAAACTTAAAGCTACTTTGCGACGTGAATTGAATAAAATACCGCCTTTGCTAAAAGAGGGCAACAAACTGCAAAAGTTACTTGAAGAAGTTTACACAACAAATACTCACCGCGCCCTATTAAGACAACGAAAATTGCCTTCCAGCATGTCTGAATGGCAAAGCCTTTTCAACGAAATCAGTACTGTACCGAGTCTTTTTCTCCAACAATTGCGATTGGCGGGGCGCGGTTTTAAACAAGCCTTTGAACAAACGAGCCAGCAACGCCGGCTTATTCTCGGTATTGCTACGCTGATTTGGTTAAGTTTCGTGATTTTTTTATTTGCTTTGTATACATGGTTAACTCAGGTAAAAAAACGCAGTAACTTTGCCGAACGATTTATCACTCGAATTGAAAAACGCAGTCATTTTGTCGAAAAATTAATTCTCTGGTTACATTTGTGGCGGTTAAACGCTATAAGCATTGCTATCACTGGAGTCTTTATCTTATTTATTTGGTTAGTGCAACCAAATCAACAAAGCATCTTTGTTGCCTTGATTTTTTTATTAACTTGGTTGGTTAGCAAACTACTCATAAATTTGTCGGGGTTGTTATTGGCTCCTAAAATATCTGGTTTTGCGTTATCAGTGCCCGACATCAAATCCCAAAAGATGATAAAGCTCCATCAGCAAATACGTTGGACTGTTATAGTATTAAGTATCTTGACTGTTTTGATTGGCTTAATACACCTAGAAACCGAAGGTAAGCTTTCTTTAACGCTGCTTGACTTGGTTGACAGTGTATTTATGGTTCTATTGGCTTTAGTAATACCGTTATTTATGCGAGTGCGTAGCCTCGTACTAACGGCATCCAGCGATTATTGGCGACTGATAACTAACATTATTAGCTTATTATTGCCGGGAATCATCTTGGTAGTCTCAATATTAGGAATAACTGGCTATGTGGTTCTTGGTTGGACTATCGCTAAATACTTGAGCGTATTTTTGCTGGTATTGAGCGGTTGGCTCATGGGCGTTGGACTCCTTAGTGTTTTAATTACTTGGTGGAAAAACTCAGCTTTACAACGAGGTGAGCATGGCTCGCTATGGGCAGAAGACCTAATTCCCTTAATACACAATTTGCTTGGTTTAGTTCTATTGGGATTGGCTGTCGTCATGTTCCTTTGGTTGACTGGCTGGTATGAAGATGTTGCTATCAAAGACAGTGTGGGAAAAGCACTTCACTTTCCTTTGGTAACTTTTGATGGTGGCAACCAAATCAAGCTAATTGACGTGTTACTGGCAACCTTAATTATTTGGGTGGTATTTTGGTTTGCAGGTTGGTCGCGCCGGCTTAGTTATCGGTTGGTTTATTTAAACATCACGGATACCGGCATACGCAATAGCCTCTCGGTATTTACTCAGTATATAGTGATTGTAATTGGGCTATTAGTTGCCTTAAAAACCATAGGAATAGATCCAACTGCTTTAACCATGTTTGCCGGTGCCATTGGTGTTGGTCTTGGTTTTGGTATGCAAAACGTCGTCAACAATTTTATCAGTGGAGTCTTATTGTTGGTCGAACGCCCGGTGAAAACTGGCGATGTTCTAGACGTTAGCGATTATAGTGAAGTCCTAGTTAAAAAAATTGGGATTCGCTCCACAATTGTCGAAACTACAGATAGTAAGGAGCTCATGATACCCAATTCTGAACTTATCTCGAATAACTTTGTCAATTGGACTTACACTGATCAAGTTGTACGCACCACTTTGTATATTAGCATTAGCTATGATTACGATCCGCATTCAGTTGCAAAGATCATCAAAAAGGTGCTGGATGAAACCCGGGAAATTCTCAGTGAGCCTAAGTGCCGGGTTGTTTTATCAGAGTTGAAGGAAGCCAACATGAAATTCCGCTTTGACTATTATCTAGATATGCGGTATGCAAGTGGGATAATGGTCAAGTCAGCTGTGTTGTTTAAAATTTGGGATTTATTGAAAGAAGCCGGCATAAGTATGAAAGTTCCAGAACTGTCACAAGATTTGCCTCTTAAATAGCCAAAACCTCGGAGGTTTTTCGTTCGGGGGCCAAACCTCAATGCCATATCGTAACGGGCAGACACGCAGGTCTGCCCCTACAAACCCCACGTATTTTTGGGCTGTAGGGGCGAACCTATGTGTTCGCCCTAGTGTTCGCCCTAGCGTTACGATATGGCATTGGGGCCAAACCTCCGAGGTTTTTCGTGAAATTATTTATTTGAAAATACAATTCTTGATTTATTTTTTGATAGCAACCTTTGCTGGCAGTTGTACCATAAAAGTTGTACCAACACCTTGGGTGCTATTCACTAATATATTGCCGCCCATTGCTTGGCACAAATGTTTACTGATAGGTAAACCCAAACCAGCACCATCAAATTCTCTGGTACTTGAGTTGTCAGATTGGGTAAAAGGCTCAAAAATTACTTTCATTTGTTCTGGTGCGATACCAATCCCGTTATCAGTCACTTGAAAAGATAACCAATCTGAATCTTTACATTCTGAAATAGTCAAAGGAAAACTTTTTATTTCTTTCCTCATATCCTCAGAATCAAGAGGGATTTTAGAACGGGTTATTGTAAATGTAATCGTGCCGTGGGAGGTGAATTTAGTAGCATTATTCAATAAATTAAGCAATATTTGTCTTACCTTGTTATAGTCGGCATACATCATGCCCACTTCACCATTGCAATCGACGTTGAGTTGGTTGCCTTCGTTTATGACAATGGGTTGAATGGTTATCACAACCTCTTTGATGAGACGAACGATGGCAAATTCGGTTGGATAAAGTTCCAACTTATCAGCTTCTATTCTTGAAATATCTAAAATATCGGTAATAGTTCCTAACAACTGTTTGCTAGCTGTTTGAATCCTCTCTATATATTGTAATAGATCATCACAACCATCATTATCCACAACATCTTCTTGAATAAGATCAGTATAACCAATAATCGCATTTAACGGGGTGCGTAACTCATGGCTCATTTTCGCCAAGAAAGTACTTTTGGCACGGTTAGCAGCTTCGGCTATTTCGCGGGATTGCAATGCAAGAGTTAGTGTCATCGAGGTGTCTTGATGAGCTTGTTTAAGTTTAAGGTAAAGCTGTAAATTTTCCAGTGCCGAAACACATTGCCTAATCATAATATGAATGAGTTTACGGTTGGCTTCAGTCAAACATTGAATACCTTCTAAATAGACAAAACCTATGGCATTGTCTTGT
>Ga0233403_10000438_pt1 | contig 19529 bp, 13 predicted proteins | sample Na_oxic_1_MG_FD_179866 | JGI IMG/M metagenome (GOLD analysis project Ga0233403, IMG submission 179866) | Seawater microbial communities from Saanich Inlet, British Columbia, Canada - Na_oxic_1_MG | ecosystem: Environmental > Aquatic > Marine > Inlet | place: Canada: British Columbia | collected...
GCGGCTATCATTAATGGCGAACTTCGATATGGTACATTATTTCTTCTTATTGAACGGGGTGAAATCAACGATGCAAGAAAATAAGAGTCTATCAGATATTGAGGTATTTAATACTCTTCAAAAAGACGTTAACAAACATCCTCAAGATATTCAATCACAGGTACTGCTAGGTGCAATGATGTTTGAACCCTTTCATAAAACGGAGCAAGCCATAGCCATCCTAGAAAAAGTCATTGAAATAGAACCTCATAATGTTGATGCCCTTTTTTGGTTAGCTAAGTGTTTCTTTCACGACTATGTGGATGCGGAACGCGCTAAGGATATTTTACAACAAGCACTTCATTTAGATGCCAAACGTGCTGATTGTCTTTGTTTAATGGCATCGGTAGTGACGGATTTAGGCTTCTCCCTTAGGGAACGACTTGCTTATTTAGAACAAGCTGTTCAACAAGCACCTGACTGGATAACACCGCGCCAATACTTAGCTCAAACGCTGATGGAACTGGGTGAGATAGAGAATGCTGAAGTAGAAGTGATGACGGCCTTGTCTTTTGTGGATGCTCAAACAAAGATTCAGTCTTCAAATCCGGTGGAAGAATATTACGAATCGGCTGTGACGGGACGGATATGGCCGAATATTAAAGAAGAATTGACTCAACTTTTGCACTCTATCAGGACAAAACGTCATTCAATCCCAATTGTTCATGCCAACAAGACAGCGCAAATAACAGTAATAATAGTCGGCGCACAAAATAGAGATAAGTTAGTTGCTGAGTTATGGTGTGAAAACGAACAATGGGCGACAATTTCACAGGAACAAGGAGAATTGAAACTGGAGATTTATCCCAAATCAAATGGTCATGCTTGGAACTTGAAATATGAAGAAGCCGTAAAAGTGATCCAAGAGGCCAAAAGTAAATTGCTTGAACCCAATCCAGTCAGTATTTCCCGTCATACTCACTATGAACATAGTGTAGCAGCCGCGTAAAGGCTGGCGTGTGATTTATTTTTCAACATCTTGGTGGTTTATTAACCGTGCTTAGGAAATTATACTTAGCACCGTCATATAATAGCGACCTATTGACATCTAACGGCCAACAGCTAAAGCAGTTGTCTAAAAGCTCAAGTCACCTAAAGGTGACTAACAGAAAAAGCGCAAATTATAACGGTGGACAGTATAGTACAACGGATTCGCGGATTGAACGGATTGGGGTAAAGGCTTATTTATTGACTGAGTGTCTATTTCAGATTTTTGATAGAACGCTGATGATACTGATGATGGCCTGATTGACGCTGATTTTTTAATCAGCGTTAATCAGCTCAATCAGTCTAATCTGCGTTCTATCCTATCAAACCTGTCATCACCCAGATTGCACTAAACACCATACAACAAAAACGCTGCCCAATAAACCGGATTGCTATAACGCCCTCCCTTTTTGATAAACTGACGCTTAGTCGCTGTCAAGGCTTCGATTTGCCCTTGCCCCGCTTTCAATTTCTTGAAAAAACTCACTATAAACTCTGCTGTGACTTTATCCGATACGGCCCATAATGTTAATAGGGTATTTTTATTGCCCGCGACATAAAACGCATAAGGCAATCCCATCACGCCCTCCCCACTCACCACTTTTCCAACGCCCGTTTCACAGGCCGATAATACCATCAAATCACTCTTTAAATCATAACCCGGCCATTCGCCGGCCGTGACGTAACCATCAATCCCTGCTGGATTATCCACTTGCCCTAACACTATCGCAGATAAAGCCGGTACTTGTGGATTCAAATAGCCATGTGCCGAAAAAAGCAGATAACGATATTTGGCCAAAATCCCAAATTGATTGAGACGTTGTAAATTCGCTTCACTCGCCTCGGCCTCTTTATAGATACGCAACCGATGGCTTTTAAAGTAAAAGAGTTTTTCTAAACGTTCCAGTTCCTTTTTCGCACCGGGCAGATTTTTCCAATGTAAGTTAAGTTGCCTAAATGCCCGTTCATAACTTTGAGGATCAGAATCACGAAGCACCAAATGACGCGCTATATTGAAATCAACTTGACTAGGTGGCTGGGTAACAGCAGGGGGAGCTTGATACAGCGGCGCACCCATTGCCAATAAAGTGCCTCGATTTGTGATAGCCTGATAAGCCTTCCCACGTTCTTGCAACAATTTCAACACCGATAAAGATTGTACATAGCTGATGTCATGCTTCGCAATCACTGGTGCCTCTTCCCCTTCAAAACGCAAAGTCTCAAACGGTATCAAAGCTAAAGGCCCATCTGGAGAAATAATCCAACGTCGTTTATCCCCAATGATCTCTTTTAGCGGTGCCAACAACTGCTTTCCAAGTTCACGACTCAGGGTGAGTCTATCTTTCTGCGGTTTATCACACAAATCAATCTGTCGCCCTTTTAGCGGTTCTGAGTTTTTTTCAAGAACAACCTGTTCAGCTTTAACTTCTCGTCTGTTCTGCGGTTTATCACACAGATCAATCTGTCGCCCTTTAACGGCTCCAAATAAAGACAATTGGCGACGATAGTCTGCTACATCGTCTATCAGATTAGCCAATCTGCCTAAATAGTGCGCTGTGAGCTGGCCGTCATGTTGTAAAGTGAAAACAAATACATTATTGAAGTCATTGACAAGATAGCTAATGAAGACGGCATCTTTCGGTAAATAGTGCGCCCCTGTTTTAGCCTCAACAATCTCCACTTCGCTGAGTTGAGCATATTTCGGGTATTTTGCCATTAAATCTTGATGGAACCTATTAAATTGGTTCACCCATTGATTTTTTTTGGCCTCTAAATAGATTTTTTCTTCTAAACGCTTTTCGGCTACCGCTTTTGCAATCCGATTATTGAAATAGGCGAGACGCGCTTCATAGTCTTGCAATTGTGCTTGCTCGTCAGCAGTGAGGCCGCTGTGTTGGGCTGCCTGTTTATGTGTTAAAGATTCCAACAAAGTACGCGCCTTGCTCATTTCCGCTATGCGAAACGCATCAAAGGGGCGAGATTGCTTAATATATAAATAGGCCAGTGCAGAGTAATTGATTACCCGTTCTTTAAATAAGGTTTGGCGGCTTTCAGACGATAAATCACTACGGCGCAAGCCTTCTATGCCTCTCACGAGTTGTTCAAAAAGCGCAATGCTTTCCTGAATATCACCTTGTTCTTTATATAAAGTGGCCAAATTACTCAAGGCCGATAAGGTTAATGGGTTTTTATCCCCTAACACTTCCTTAGATAAGCGATAGCTTTTTTCAAGCAAAGGCAAAGCTTCCGCATTGCGGCCTAAATATTGATACATGCTGCCCAAATTATTCAGACTGGTAATGGTTTTCTGCTGTTTTTCGCCAAAAGTCTCTTTCGCTAACTGATATCCTTGCTCAAAAAGAGATAAAGCTTGTTCTAAATGGTTTAACGTTTTGTGAATTTCCGCCAGATTATTCAAGCTGCCAAGGGTTAAAGGATGTTTCTCGCCAAAAGTTTCTAGGGCCAAACGATGTCCCTTTTCAAATACCGCTAAAGCCTCATTATGACGGCCTAATTGTCTATAAATCACGCCCAGATTATTAAAGAACGTCAGCGTCTGAAAATGTTTTTCACCTAACTCATTCCGAGCTAAACGATAGGCCTTTTCAAACAAAGGTAAAGCTTCCTCTAATCGGCCAAAATCTTGATACAGCTTCGCCAAATTATTCAGATTAGCCAAAGTTAAAGTATGTCTGTCGCCTACTGCTTTTCGAGCTAAGCGGTAAGCTTTTTCAAATAAAAACAAGCTCTTGGAGAATTGACCGGATACTTTGTAAATGCCGGCTAAATTATTCAGGATAAGGATGCTTTGCTGGTGTTTTTCGCTATAGACTTGTGAACTATAGCGATAGACTTTTTCATACAGAGACAAGGCTTTGTCTATATCGCCTAACCGAGAGTAAGTGGTTGCCAAATTATTCAGAACTTGGATACGCATGATTTGGACAGTTTCAGCGGATTCTTCATCCGAAATGGCTTGGATGACAGCTAGATTTTGTTCGATTAAATCCAAGGCTTGGTTAAATTGCCCTAATTCATAATAAATCGTAGCCAAATTATCCAAGTTCATCATCGTAAAGGCATCTTTTTCACCAAAAGCTGCCTTGGTTAACGAGTAGCCCGTTTGAGCCACAGACAAGGCTTCCTTTAATCTACCTAAGTCTTTGTAAATCCAAGTTAAAATAATCAGATTGAGCGTTTTGTTAACCTCTAATTCGGCCTGAGTTTTAAAAAAGCGATAGCCTTTTTCAGCTAAAGGTAAGGCCTCATTTAAGTTGCCTAATTTTTGGTAAGTCACTGCCAAAATATTCAGGCTGTATAGGGTATTGACATCTGTTTCACCCAGTATCTCATTGCGGGTATTGAAGACTTTCAATGCCCACGGCAAGGCCTTTTTAAACTTGCCTTGCTGAAAATAACGAGAAATAGCCATATCATAAGCTTTAGTCGCGTTGATTCGTGCCTGTTCTTGCAATGTGGCCGCTTGTGTACATAAGGTGATTAAAACTAAGCAACAAATTATTACGATTTTTGTAAATGTCATTAGGATTTCCTAGCGAAGCCTCGCTTGGGTTGACGCAAAAGTTGAGGCAAAGAAAAACGGTATTTCACTATGGAGTGCAAAGTTCATCTTTTACCTCTGTGTACCTCTGTGTACCTCTGTGTACTCTGTGTTGAGGTTTTTTATTTTGTGTTGAGGTTTTTTATTTTTAACACAGAGAGCACGGAGTACCACAGAGTTCCACAGAGGTTTGTTTACAATATCCGCACTGTTAACACACCTTCTGTTGCACAAAGGTTGTCTACGACGGTTTGTGGTATTTGATTATTGACATCAACCAAAGTACAAGCGAGATCGCCGCGTGAACGGTTTAACAGGTCTATAATATTGAGATTGGCATTTGCTATCGCGCTGGAAATACGCTCAATCATGTGGGGTACATTGGAATTGACAACCAGTAAGCGATGTCCGTCGTTACGTTGCATTTCCATTTCTGGAAAATTTACTGAATTATGCACGGTGCCATCTTCTAAATAATCTCGTACTTGATCGGCTACCATCACGGCGCAGTTTTCTTCTGCTTCATGAGTAGACGCGCCAAGGTGGGGCAAGGTAATTACTTTGTCTTGGTTTTTCAAGAGATTATTAGGAAAATCACAGATGTAACCTTTAAGCCGTCCGGCCTGAATGGCTTCGCAAACTCCGGCATTGTCAACAATCCCTTCACGGGAGAAATTAAAAATCATTAAACCTTTACGGGCATTTTGTAAACGTTCGGCACTGAGCAGGTTGCGCGTATTATCGACAAGAGGCACATGCACGGTGACAAATTCTACTTGTGATAACATGTCTTCAACGCTTAAAGCTTGTTTGACGTGTGCCGACATTTGCCAAGCATTTTTAACGGTGATGTGGGGATCATAGCCGATCACTTTTAGGCCTAATGCTTGAGCGGCATTAGCCACTTTGACTCCGATAGCGCCTAAACCTATAACCCCTAAGGTGCGGCCAGACAGTTCAAAACCGACAAATTTCTTTTTGCCGGCTTCAACTTGTTTAGACATTTCGGCATCGTTACCTTGCAAATTGCGGACGTATTCATAAGCGGGAAATAAATTGCGGGCTGCCGAAAACAAGCAGCCTAAGACTAATTCTTTGACGGCATTCGCATTGGCACCGGGGGCATTAAAGACTGGTATGCCGCTGGCCGTCATTTTTTCAACGGGAATATTGTTCACGCCGGCACCAGCACGTCCAACTGCTTTCAGGGTTTTGGGGATTTCCCAATCGTGCATTTTAAATGAACGCAGTAACACGGCGTCAGGGTGTCCGATTTCAGAAGCTACTTCATAATGATCACGCGGTAAGCGTTCTAAACCTTTTACCGAAATGTTGTTTAAAGTCAATATCTTATACATTAGCCCTTCCGTTTTTCAAAATCATTCATAAAATCAATCAATGCTTGTACGCCTTCTTCTGGCATGGCGTTATAAATACTGGCCCGCATACCGCCGACAGAGCGGTGCCCTGCTAGAGTCACTAAACCGGCCTCTTTCGCTTCCGCTAAAAAGCTTGCGTTTAAATCTGGATTGTTTAGCGTAAAGGGTACGTTCATCCAAGAACGATATGTGGGATCGACTGGGTTGTTATAAAAGGCGGAACCGTCTATGGCGGCATATAAATGCGCCGCTTTGCGCTGGTTGCGTTTACCCATTTCCTCTAAACCGCCCAAGCCTTTGAGCCATTTAAACACTAATCCAGCCAGATACCAGGCATAAGTAGGGGGGGTATTATACATGGAGCCTGCATCAAGGTGGTTTTTATAATTGAACATGCTTGGCGTGTTAGGCAAGGTGCTGTCTATCAAATCCTCACGTATAATGACAATCGTTAAGCCAGCCGGGCCAAGATTTTTCTGTGCGCCGGCATAAATCACCCCATATTGGGAAACGTCTATGGGGCGCGACAAAATCGTTGATGACATATCTGCCACCAGCGGTTTATCATCGATATCAGGGATGCTCTGAAATTCTAAACCGTTAATGGTTTCATTCGGTGTGTAATGAACGTAAGCGGCATTGGGATTCAATTGCCAAGTATTCGGTTCTGAAATTGTGGTAAAGTTATTGGCTTGTGAATCAACGACTACATTCACTTGACAAAACTTCTTGGCTTCTGCGATAGCTTTTTTTGACCAGATACCGGTATTGAAATAATCCGCTTCATTGCCACCACGCAACAGATTCAGGGGTACCATGGCAAACTGACTAGAGGCGCCGCCTTGCAAAAACAAGACTTTGTAGTTTTCTGGTATGTTTAATAATGCGCGTAAATCGGTCACGCTTTGTTCAGCAATCGACATAAATTCTTTACCGCGATGGCTCATTTCCATGATCGACATGCCGCTGCCTTGCCAATCAAGTATTTCGGATTGCGCTTGTTCTAAAACCGGTTCTGGCAACATAGCGGGGCCAGCACTAAAATTAAATGCTCGTGACATAGTTGAGTTTATCCTTAATGGAAAGTATTGATGTTCGATTTTGCCACGGAAAAACACGGAAAAACACGGAAATATTCCGTGCTTTCTGTGTCATTCCGTGGCTAATAGTCTTTAGCAAAAAAGCGCGTTTATATTGATATTCAATCGCTTACGCACGTCTCAATGACAATGTGAGATCACCTAATCTCAGTGTTTGTCCTAAATTCAACTTCGCTGGCTTAAAAGGTTCTAAGATCATACCATCTACCTTGGTACCATTTAACGAGTTCATATCTTCAATATAAAGACTGTCCTCTTTATAGCTTAATCGCGCATGGCGACGAGAAACTGTGTCATCACTGAGAACGAGTTCACATAAGCTATTTGATCGACCTATTGTTAAACCTTGTTTCGATTTTCGTAACGGTATATCATTGATCACTAACGAAATAATACGTCCGTCTCGATTAAACCCTGACAAGACTAAACCACCTTCATGAGTTAAGTTTGTGTTCATTGTTTGATAGGAAGAATGTTTCTTTAAATGTCGCAATCGTTGCGTTTCATTTTCAAATGTTTCAAATTTGAATGCGGGTCTGAATGGCACCCATTGATGGTAACGAATGACCATCACGATGATAACGGCGATGATAGCCAACACAATAGCAATAATCACAATCCATCTATAAACAGCAGAGGTGTCCTTATCCTCTAATAGACAGGCGTTTTTGATTTCTTCAAATGGAATCTGTTGCGCTTTTAAAATCTCTATCAGATAAGAAATATGTGACGCATAAACATCTGTGGCCTGATCAACTGGAGATTTGGGTGTAATAGAACTGATTGTGCCGGCAGTATTGACACCAACAACCTGTCCACAGGCATTTATTAAAGGCCCACCATGGTTACCCTTATTAATTTCAGCACTATGCTGTATCATGCGAAACAGAGTTGTCTTGTTTTCCCAAGTTGTGTACATTAAGCCGCTGACTGAACCTTTTGTCACACTAAATTCTAAAACCTTCTCTATTCCATTTAAACTATCCAAACTTTCCCCGACAAAAGGTTCTATAGCCGGAAAACCGAGCGTATAGATTGTCATCCCTTTGTTGGGTTCAACGCTAGATAAGGGTAAGGCCTTCCGGCGTAAGTTGGGAACGTGTAAAATAGCTAAATTTTTGTCTTTAGATGCCCATTTTACTAGGGCTTGTTTGAAATAGGCTTTGTTGACACCGCCATCGGCAATTAATAATTTCAGGCTTTCTGCTATAATCTGATAATGCGTCACCACGTCTTGTGTTTCATTAATAACAAAGCCTGTACCTATTTTTATGCCAGTTGGGCTGATACTGACTATTCGCACGACACTTTGCTCAAGTTGCTCAAAATTTGAGGCGTGGCTGGTAAAGGAAATAGTCAGGAATGCAAATAAGATCCATTCAAGCACTTTATTCATGGCTGATCCCTTATAAATTATAACACGTTGTATTATCATTTTAGTAGTCAGTCCATAAGATTAAAATATTAATTAGACTGATTTTTAACTTAATGTTCACGTTTTGCTTTGATAGCGTTTGGTATCTTGTAAGTGTGTGAGATATCCGAAATAAAGTCAGAAAAATCATTTCAAAACGAGGGGTAACACGTCGAAAAATCCAGACAACAGAATGATTTTATAGGGGTTTTCCTGTTCGCCCTCTTTTGGCTCATCTGCATTAGCAAAACCATGCAAATTTTTATCCTAAAATAGAATAGCGAATAGCGAATAGCGAACCGCAGAATGTTTTGAGTAGCTAAACAAAAGGCAATAACAACAATAATTTTTTATTTGAAGGATTGATAAGGGCTTTGTTTTATCGCAAAACGGATGCTATATAGGTATACTGCCCACCATTATAAGTTTTCGGATTGGGTTAGTCACCACCACCTGACTTGAGCTTTTAGACAACTTTTGAAAGCTGTTGGCTGTTGGCTTTAAATTAAAAGTATACTCAACACGGGAATAAACTGAACTTTTCTAAGTTTATCTTTTTCCTCTGTGTTCCTCTGTGTTCCTCTGTGTTCTCTGTGTTGAGGTTTAAATATTTTGTCCTTTTTGCCCTACATAAAAGTTTAAGTTGTGCCCGCGTGCAGTATAATAGCGACCTTATGACAATGCCAAGTATAAACACTTAAAAGATTTGTATGGAATGGATTAATCCTTTTTTGTCAGAATGCCTGTTGTTAGGTAACTCCAAAAAATTAAAATACCCACATCTTTAATCAATCTTCTTTCATTCTCTGCGGCTCTGCGGCGAAGCTGGAGCATAAATTTTGTTACAAATTATTTGTGTGCATAGAGTAGTGTGGTTGCCCTGGGTATTTTATTTTTTGGGAATTGCCTTATTTTATTATAAACTTGACTTCATTTGACTTTTCAGTTTTTCTTAAGTATCTTTGCACAAATTATTGGTTATGTTTACGATTGTCTCAAAATACTCACATCACCACATACAAGCTCGTTTATTTTAACAGCAAGCGTACAAATAATAACGAGTGTCTCAAAATGTTTAAAGAAAAATGAACACGAGTTGTGAATGGTACTCTTTATAAAAATGAAAGTCAAAAGGTACTGATATTAACTCCTTACCTTTTTGCGCGCAAAAACTTTTGCTTGACGCTTGAACACAGAGAACACAGAGTACCACAGAGTGCCACAGAGAATAAGTCATTTCCTTGCACTTTGTACATTATATTTGTTTGTATTTTGTTATATTTAAATCAATCCTGTCATCTAATCATCAAAAATACCCGATTCTTCAGCTATGACTGTTGTTACAGAAAATTTTAAAAACACCCTGCCGATAGGTTATCAATTACAAGAATATGCTATCCAATCTATTCTTGGACAGGGGGAATATGCTATTACTTATCTTGCTCAAGATACCAAGCTCAATTCTCAAGTTGCACTCAAAGAGTATTTTCCTAAAAAGTTAGCCACTAGGGAAAATAGCTATAATGTCCAACCCAAATCTCAACGATATGAAGACAATTTCGCTTGGGGTTTGGAGCGTTTTCTTGAAGAAGGGCAAAAGCTTGAAAACTTTCAGCATCCTAACATTGTACGAGTATTACGTTGTTTTGAAGCGCATTATACCGCCTATATTGTCATGGAATATGAACTTGGGCAAAGCCTGTTGAGTATTTTAAAACGCAGAGAAAGGAGCCGGGAAAGGTTAACAGAAGCGGAAATCATGACATTTTTGCCACCGTTATTAGAAGGCCTACAAGCAGTACACGAGACAGGTTTTCTACATCAAGATATTAAACCTGATAGCCTCTATTTGCGTGACAAAAACAACACACCCGTTTTACTTGATTTTGGGGCTGCACGCTATGCTTTAGGTTCTTTACTCGGCCGCATCACAACGATTGCTACTCCCGGTTATGCTCCATTTGAGCAATATCAAAAAGGCCACCAAGGCCCATGGACAGATATTTATGCCTTAGGGGCAGTATTGTACCGTATGATTGCTGGCACTTCCCCACCAGAAGTGTTAGAGCGGATTGATATCATCAAACGACGCTATCAACCCGATCCTTTAGTGCCTGCGATAGAAATCGGTCACAAACAGTATTCTAAGCCTTTTTTGAAAAGTATTGATTGGGCCTTGCAAATTGCAGAGGAAGATCGTCCCCAAACCGTTCAGCAATGGGGCATCACACTTTGGCTTCAAAAACCGGGGAAAAAATTCAATTTAACTCAATTATATCAATATATTATGCTAAGCATTAAACAATTCAATAGGTGGCTTTTAGGCAGTCTGATCCTCACCATTGGATTAAGTGTAGGCTACGTGTTTTATACGGAACAAAGCATTGCTAAGTTACAGCAACAAACTCAAGTATTACAAATATTGCAACAGCAATCAGAAGCCGAGAAAGCCACCTTACAAAAAGCCCTTGAAACCGCACAGGGGCAAGTTGAAAAAGCACGTCAAGTGATAGAGACTAAACAGCAGTCTTTAACACAATTACAAAATCAACACAATATACTGCAACAAAGCCTTGAAAAAACGCAATGGCAACTTAAAAAGACATGGCACCTTAAAGAAAAACGGAAAGCAGCGGGTGAAATCATTCAAGATCGCATAGCAGACGGCTATTATGGCCCTGATATGGTGTGGATACCTACTGGACGATTTCGTATGGGGGATATTCAAGCTCAAGGTGAGCATGATGAGGGGCCCGTGCATTGGCTCACTATCAAGGGTTTTGCAATCGGACGCTATGAAGTGACTTTTGCTGAATATGATCGTTTTGCGAATGCCACAGATCGAAAAAAACCTTCTGATAACGGTTGGGGGCGGGGGAGGCGGCCTGTCATTAATGTGTCGTGGTACGATGCCACGGCTTATGCGGGGTGGTTAAGTCAAGAAACAGGCCATCAATATCGTTTGCCAACCGAGGCTGAATGGGAATATTCAGCTAGGGCTGGGACGGTGACTCAATATTGGTGGGGAGATGAGATCAATTTTAAACTCGCTCATTGTTATGATTGTAGCAATCAATGGGCTGGTCAAAAAACAATGCCTGTGGGCTCTTTCGCAGCCAATTCCTTTGGTTTACATGATATGGTAGGCAATGTTCGGGAGTGGACTTGTTCAGAATATGAGGAAAGATATACTGGCAAAGAACAACATTGCATGATTCACACAAAGCGTTTCGGCTATCGTGTGGAACGGGGCGGTTCTTGGAGTCATCAAGCAAAAGAGATGCGTGTCTCTTCTCGTCACAAAAACTTAGCCGAAGCTCACTACAGTAATGTCGGTTTTCGAGTGGTTAGGGAATTGTAGAGACGCGATCGCGAAGCAAAAAACTTCAACAACTTCAACACAGAGTACACAGAGGTACACAGAGGTACACAGAGGTACACAGAGGTAAAAAATGAACTTAGAAAAGTTTTTCAGGCAAAAGTGAGCGAAGCTGTACTTTTGCCTGAAAGTTTATTCCCGTGTTGAGTATAAATCGTGCTGTATCAAAGAGACGCGATGCCTCGCAAATCTACAAATCGTGTCATTCTTTTCTAAAAAGTCGCCGTAATACGTTTGCAAAACCACGCTTACCTGTTGTTTTTTTGACGCTGTTCTCAGGTATATTAACCACTAAAACGGTGGTGTTATCTTGGCCTAGTTTGTCTTTCTTCTCTACCGCTGCCAACAATTTCTTGACTAATTTACGAGCGGGTAAGGATTGACTTAAAATCTGGCTTATTTCTTGTTCTGAAAGGGTGAGTATACCATCACTTGCTAATAGAATACGATCTCCAGGAACTAATTTTAAGGGCATAAGGGATTGATCAATCAAATCAATTTTGGTTCCCATGAGTGCTGAACGTAGCCAATGACGGTTTGGATGTTCTAAAGCTTCATTGGGGGTGATAACACCACGTTCTACTTGTTTTTGTAAAATGGGCATCATCGAATGATCGGCATTTAAGCGATGCAATTGCTCCGCCTGATAAAGCCACAAAGGGGAATCGCCTACACTAATCCATTCCAATCCTTTTTCATTTAAAGCGACTCCAACCAGTGTGCAGCCCATGCCCTTTAATTTTTCTTGTGCCTGTATTTCTAAGGCTAACTGGTCATTAGTTTTTTGTAAGGCTTCCCATAATCGCTTTAAAGTACTACCCGATAGTGTGCGATAAGTCTCTATAAAAGTTTTAACAGCACAACGGCTGGCTATTGCACCACCTTGATGTCCCCCCATTCCATCTGCTATGACCATCAAAAAATCTGAAGCCCTACTATTATCAAAACAAAAATGATCTTCTTGATGATTACGATCAGCTTGAATACAGTCGCCTGAGTGGTTTTTGTGTCGATTGATAAATGGTTTTGCCACTTGATGTCTTTATAGGGGTGTCGTTTACGAAAAGGGCAACCACAAGGGATTGCCCCTACGATTTTGAAAAATGTCAAAAAAATAGGCCTTAAGGGGCTTCGCGCAAAATGCGCTTTGCAATGGGAAGGAAACGATATTGATCATGCAATTGCTGAAATCGCTCTTTTTTGACAAGCCAACCGCCTTTGGATTCTTTATACACAATATCCCCCTCTGATTGACTAATCCACTTAACATAACGTGGCTCATCTTGTTGATGTGGTGGAATCTTGTCTAAGGATTGTTGCAAGGCGAGTAAATATAACCATTTCAGTTCAACAGCACTCTCAAGTTCCACTTCCGAATGGGCACGACTGAGAAAATGACATAAATCGACTAAATCCCCAAAACTGGTTTGACGATTCTTCAATTTATTCTGAGCCACCTGAATGTAAGCTTGTCCGCGTTTATCAGGTTCGACAGGCAGCGTGTATCTGCCATAAACCCAGCCCTGTTCTTCGTTATCAGGTGTCTGTACTTGATACCACACTTCTTCGCCTTGAAGTGTCATTTCTAATTCTGAAACAATTGTCCCAATCTGTAACATGCCCTTTTTTGGAGCGCGATGTCGTGGTTGTTGACGTAAACGTACTCCGGCTGCGCTCATAATTCTGAGCGTCCCTTCGGGAAGCTGTGCCTTTGCAGCCGCAGCGAAGGCTTGTGCTTTTTGACGCGCTTGATGTTCAAGTTGTGCTTGATCGGCTGTTGGAGCAGGCAGAGGTTCGACGTTTTTAACTTTGGGTTCAGGCTTGGTGTTTTCACCCTCATCATGTTGAGGTTTTGCCGGAATAGCCCCCTGTTCTTGCGGAGCTTGTGGAGACATTGTGCTAGTCACTTCACGTTCTTGTCCCACTGATGCTGCACTATTATCAATACCGGCTAACACAGCGGCATTCTCACGTTCATGTCGCGCTTTTCCAGCCTCAGCCTCAGCTTGAAGACGTGCTTCACGCTCTTGGTAAAACAAAAAGCTACCACCAACCAAGATGGCTAATAATAGCGTTACACCAACACCTGTTGCAAAAGGCCTTAGCCAACTCGACTGAGCAGCAACAGGGGGCGATTTCGTTTCATCAGTTTCAACAGATGACATAGATAGTTCCTCTAATTTTAATGTTAATGATGGATTGAAGAAGAGTTTGTCGCGCAAAGCTTGAACGTTTTGCGGCCTCTTCTGTTCATTGAGTTTAAGAGCCCGATCAATGGCTTCCAAAAACGAGTGAGCATAACGTGCCTCACCCACTTTAAGGGCCGGTTTTAAGGGATCGGATTGATTATGCATAAGGGCTGCCACTCGCTCAGTCGCATCGGGTGGGATTTGAGCACTGATAAGCTGATACAAAACAGCGCCTAATGAATAAATATCTGTCCAAGCACCTTGCTGACTCCCATCAGATTGTTCATAAGGCGCATAGTTTTTTGAGCCTATCATCATCATTCGACGACTACGGCAAGCTAATTCATAACGCGCAGCGCCAAAGTCGATTAACACTGGCGTATTATCTTCATTCCGTATATTAAATATTAGCCGGTTTAATGTCTTGATGTAAACAGCCAGCTTGGTGTACGGATGCCAATGCGTCTAATAATGGGGCCACAAAGTTTATTAATTCGTCTTCTGTCATGGTTTTACCTTCCAAAAAATGGGCAAGATGATGTCCCAATTCTTTTCAGTTATCAGTTATCAGTTATCAGTTATCAACACCTTGCTATCCCCTATTGGAAAGGCCAAGATATTTATTTAGACAAACTCTATTTTTCAACATGCTCGAATGAAGTTTACAGAATATCATAAAGTACCACAGAACATAATCTCATTTAAATCAGCATAACAATATCAATGATTGTAATGCCGTTTTAAAATACCATAAATAACATGGGTTTCTCATTATTTGAAAGGGCGAACACGAAAGAGCCTAAAATCCGTTATAACGAGAGAAATTTTATAATTAATAATTGATAATTAATATTTCAATGATTTCAGAAAACGCACTTCAACAACTCATCAGCCAAGGTGAAAGTTTACAAACCGAATTTAAATCATCTAGAGTACATCCCGATGCGCTGGCAGCAACCTTTGTCTCATTCCTGAACACTAATGGAGGTATATTATTGTTATGGGTTGAGGATGATAAAACGATTAGCGGAATTGAGAATGTCGATACTGCTTGTCAGCGAGTAGAACAAATCTTGGCAAATAATATTACACCCCAAGCAACATATTGCGTTTGCATCTCGCTAACCGGGGAACTATCCGCAATTTTGAACCGGAAAGAGGCTATGAAATGCCGCTAGAAATGCTGCGCGAAGCCTTAGTCAATGCACTGGTTCATCGTGACTATTCACTTTCAGCCCCTATTCGGGTATTAATGTTTGATGATCGACTGGAAATACATAGCCCTGGTTGCTTGCCTAATAGTGTGACAGTAGAAAACATCATGGCCGGTATTCATGTAGAACGAAACCCAATTATCCTATTTTGCGATTAATTGGAGTGCAAAATTTATTTTGCGATTAATTGTTGCGATTAATTGGAGTGCAAAATTTATTTTGCAAAGGCCTGATTTTCGTCCAAATTTATTTTGCAAAGGCTATTTTCGTTCCAAATTTATTTTGCAAAGGCCTGATTTTCGTCCAAATTTATTTTGCGAAGGCTATTTTCGTTCCAAATTTATTTTGCGAAGGCTATTTTCGTTCCAAATTTATTTTGCAAAGGCCAAAATTGATAATGACCCTTTTTTTGGGAATACGCCCATTAAGCTGTTGTTTTAACTGGTCTACATTTTGACAGGGGATTGTGGCCAATTTGGCGAACAGTTGTTTTTCTTCAGGCTGAGTCACCTTGTTATCAAAATAATATAAGACTTGTCCAGGCTTTAAACTGTCAGCGGTGATTTCAAGTTGGCGCTGTTCACCAAAATCCTCTAAACGTGTCCAGCGTACTACGTTGGCATAAGCGCCTAAATAACAATTCTCGTCCAATTCTATCATTTCCCAAGGTTGTTCACTTGCTGTATAGTCAACAATAATGAGGGTTAATTCATTTTGATAACATTCGATTAAATGCTTCAGCCATAGGATCAGGTTACTTTGCTTGCAAAAAAAGCTCCGTATTTTGTTTCTGATTTTTTCAGGTGAGGCGATTTCTTCAATTAATTTTCCTAAAGAGACTTCTTCATAAGCTAATGCTTTAATTTCTAAATGACGGTGTTGATGATAAGCCCAACCTTTAATCTGTAGTGTTTTATTAAAGCCGATATCTTTGTCCTTTTGTATATGCACAATTGCGGTATTTTTCTCAAGGGGTGTATCCGTTATTCCACAAGTTTCCAAAAATTCGGGTTTAGGTGGAAAATAGTTGCCGGCCAGTTTTGTTTTCAAGGGTAAACGAGTGTTTTGGTAAAAGAACCACAATTCAACTTCAGTCACGGGGCATTCTTCAGCAATGTTCAGCGAAAAACGATGTAAAGGTTGGTACTCATTTAAGCAACATTCAAGCGTACATTCAGAATGGTTAATGGATATCGTTTCTTGGTGAGTACGCAGAGATAATTTAAGTTGACTGCGCTCAACAACGGGAATCTGCCCTTCCAATTTTTGAAGCGTTGCCCAAACCTCAAGAAAATAACGCTTACCGGGTTTCATTTCGGTTACTGTTGTCAGGGAAGTTGAGTTTTCCTCGAATAATTTTAATTCCAAATAGACTGGTTGGGGTTGTCTTGCCACACGCTGGGGCATATAGGGGGCATTGTCACTAGAGACTACCCGTTGCATGAGATTGGAAACAAAGTTGTTTAACATGATATCTTAAGTTGAATAAGATTAGTGTCTAGCAATAGTCGTCGTATCATAATGCTGTTGCCAATTCTTTTTCTAACAAACGCCCAACACGCTCATCATATTCAGCGTCTCCATTTTCTATCTGTTCTTGTAATAACACAACCAATTCAGAATACCGTTTACGTCGTTCCGCTAATTCTTCTTGTGTTTCATAAGCTAAGGTTTGACGACTTTCCTTATCCAAAGACGATTTATTCATAATATTGATGCTTTCATCATAACAGGCCGGTGCTTTTTTCAGTCGCGTCAAGGGGTTGAGGCTTTTGTTCAGATCAGTGGTTTGCGGTGTCATATTTTTTTGCTCTCATTGTGTGAATTGAAGATTAAATTAAATGATAGAACGCTGATGACGCTGATTATCATGATCTACGCTGATTTTTGTTAATGATAGAACGCTGATATGTCACGCAAAAGTTTTTGCGCGCAAAAACTTTTGCGTGACATGCTGATTGTCATGATCTACGCTGATTTTTGTTCAATTGAATCAGTGTTAATCAGGCCATTATCAGTAAGTAGCGTTCTCTCTATTGGGATTAATCGAAATGTCTTCAACCACAGCGCCTAGTGCATTCGCTAATTCAATTGGCAATTGGCTTTGCAACTGGGGTTGGGGGTTGAGTAATATAATTTGTAAGTTTTGCATGCCTTGAATTTTTTGGGCAACTTTGATTGCGTCTTCAATACCTTGACGATTTACCGGTGGTATGATACGTCTAGTATGACTGGCTTGTAAAGGTACATTACCGCGCCCGTCTGTGAGTACAATTAAAGTGGCTTGTTGTGCGGCATTGCGTCCATGTTGTAATGTGCTGCGGAGCGTTAAGAGTGCTAAATCGAGTCCATGCGCTAATGGGGTGGCTCTGCCGGGTTGGGCTTCTAAGGCTTCACTGATACGCGGTACTAAAATATTGGGGGCGGTGAGACGCTGGGCGCAGAGTTCTTGCGCTTTATGATCGGTTTTCGCACCGATTTGGATCAAACAAACGCTGGCACGATCAATATAGGCGCGACGTAAATGGGGTATGAGGCTGTTTTGCCAATCACAGGCCTGTAAACACGTATAATCTAATACGAGGAGCAATAAATGTTGCGCGGGCTGGATGCGACGATGGCTATGTAAGTCATGATGTGAAATCAATAGCGGTTGGCCGGGAAAATGATCATTGCCCCGTATTTTTTGACATTTGGCCGCTGCCAAGATTGTGGCAACCCAAGCGATGTCACGTAAATCATTTGTCCGTTGTGAGCCAATAATTGGGCCTCGTGCTTGAGCAGTACGCTGACGATAAGACGGTAACTTGAGCGGATTATCCGCATGTTGTATGGGGGCAGTATCTTCTGGATAAGCTGATAACGGTGATGCGGGTGGCGCTGGCAAGGAGATCGGTTCAGGAATCCGCTCTGTTTCAGTGGGCCTTGAAACGGTGATTTCGGCAAAGTCTTCCTCTTCGGGGAAGGTGTTTGGTAACGGTAAATTTAAATTTTGGGGTAAGGATTCTTCGGGCATGATGCCAGACGGCTCGTCAAAATGGGGTTCGTCAATCAAGGGTTGCAAGCCAATCAGTTTCGCGGCCGTTTTAAGATGTGCTGTGGTGAGTTGTTGAGCCCTGTCTAGCCGCGCTATGGCAGTGGCTAAACGTGCTAAGGCTAATTCTCGGCGTGGATGATGATCTTCAAAATAATCAGTGACTTGAGTGATAATCGCTTTGGGGATTTCAGGCCAGTGTTGCGCTGCTGTTTGTAAATGGGTGAACAGCTGTTTTGGGCAGTTGTCCTTGATTTCCAAACTCAGTGATTGGGTATTGGCAGCAGATTGAGCGGATAAGCGTAATGCGAAACGATCTAATAAATGGGGTGTGAGCATACCGATTTCACGACTTGGACAAGCGGCTAACCAAAAGAGGTTTGAGATTGGCCTGTCAACATCTTGTCCATGCCGTTGTAGGTGTGCCACTTCTGCCCCAAGCATGATCACCGCTGCCCTTGTGGCAACAAGACTTAAACGAGGTAAATCTGGGATTAAGACTAATTTTAGGGGGCTATTCTGATTGTTATCGTCTGTGAACAATTGCCCCTTTTGCCAATCCACCGTTTGCTTTTGGAAGGTGTAATGTCCCCAAATATCCTCTTCTGAAGTGCTTGAATTGAGGGTAAAACGAGTGACTTTTTGCTTTGTTACCACGGTGAGCATCTGACTGATTATATCGGTAACGGCGCGGAAGGTTGCGGGATCGGCATCAAATAGCAAGACACTACGCAATTGTTCGTCTAAACAAGCACAAGCTAATCCGTGTATTAATGGCTGTTGGAAATGAGATTTCATTTTTGGCTCTATATGGGATAGATTTAAAAAAGAGGCTGTGAAAAAAGGAATTATACTTAGCACTAACAGCCAACAGCTTTTCACGCCAAAGATTTTGCGCGCAAAATCTTTGGCGTGAAAGCAGTTGTCTAAAAGCTTAAGTCACCTAAAGGTGACTAACAGCAAAAGCGCAAATTATAACGGTGGGCAGTATAAGTAGAGCTTAATTTTAGTGCAGTAAAGCGGAAATGATCAGACCACCCCAGCCAACAGCTTTCAGCCGTTGTCTAAAAGCTTAAGTCAGGTGGTGGTGACTACATCCACACAATCGTCTTTATTAGCATCGTTATTATAACAAAATTGTCAATACTATTCACAATTATAATTTGCGCTTTTTTGGAAGTAAAAATCCATTTACATAAGCCCGTTTTAGCAAAAACGGGCTGCATGTTAGT
>Ga0233403_10000439_pt1 | contig 19487 bp, 22 predicted proteins | sample Na_oxic_1_MG_FD_179866 | JGI IMG/M metagenome (GOLD analysis project Ga0233403, IMG submission 179866) | Seawater microbial communities from Saanich Inlet, British Columbia, Canada - Na_oxic_1_MG | ecosystem: Environmental > Aquatic > Marine > Inlet | place: Canada: British Columbia | collected...
CTATATTGGATAAATTTCAATGGCTTACTGTATTTTGGACCAAATGGAGCTTATTTTCAATCTCATTGATTTTTAAGTATTTTTATAATAACTTAGTTTAATACTCAAGCTCTTGGCGAAGGTATTGTTAGTGAAGAGACTATTTTCTAATTTACCAAACATCCAAACATCCCGGTAGTAACAACACCATAACAGACCTTTGCACCCTGAGTAGAAGCTGCATACATTTCTGCTAAAGTCTGAGCCCAACCTTATACTTATTTGAGTTAAAATAGGCTTAATAATATCCTCACAGATGGTAACCTCATTGATAAAACTCATACTATCATTTAGTCGTTTTGTAATTTCAGAGAAAGGATAATCTGGTATTTCAATATCTAACATATCAATTATATCTTTATCTACAACTTCAAGATCGAATCTTGCGGCTACTTCTTCAATTGATTCAAATTTACTGTATGGAATTATTTTCTTTCAGACGAAATTTTGTTGTGGTGTTACTGAAGGTGGGTTGGGCCTAATGTCCAAGTTGATCGGTATATTCCATGGACGTAAATTATCTATCATCCCTTGCAATGAAGATTTTGATTGTGTATACCTTCAAAAAAACCATATTATACCTAAAAATGGCAACTGGTTTGTGAATTTACAATAATAACAATAGATTAATAAGACTTTGTCTTCACCCATCTAAAATATTTTTTATCTTATTTTCAATAAATTACGATCTAATTGCTATTTTTTAGATATAATATAAAAGGTGGTCTGTCCTCTATTTTTCTCTATTTTTCTGATCTTTCATCATTATTTTTTGAATTATAAAGATTTATTAAAGTTGCTATAAAAACACAACCTGCCAAACATCTAAAGAACCATTGAAAAAATTTTGTAAAATTTCCAATAGCAGGTGCATATAGACCTAATTCTTCTGGACTTGGAGGTGCTAACAATAATTCAGAAGCTCCTAGTAAAACTAAAGTTAATATACCTCCAATAATATATCCGTAGGGAATATCTACTATGGCACCCAATACTTTAACAAAATCATCCAAAAAACTATTTTTTCTGCGTCTTCCCATCAATTCACTCCAAAAAGAAATCATCAAAACGCTTCGATGATAACTCAGTATATATCACCGTGTTTCTAATATCCTTGTGACCCAAGTAAGCTTGAATCACTCTTGTATCACGTCCTTCTTTTGCCAGCCTATACCCGCAAGCATGACGAAGCATGTGCGGATGTACTGGAAATTCAATACCAGCTTCTTGTCCAAATAAAGCTATCAAATGTTGAACGCTACGCTTTCCTAAAGGTTTATTCCTTTGTGAAATGAACAGATGCTTACTGCCATTCGTGTCTTGTTTCAGAAGCTTGAGAGCCATTATTTCGACTGGCCTCAAAGGATGCGTACCGCTAACACTTCCTTTAATTCTCTCTACATAAATCGTCTCGTTTGCAAAATCAATCTGAGACCAGGTCATGTTTATGGCCTCAGATAGCCTAAGCGCATGACGATAGATAAGAAGCACTAAACAGTAATTCCTCTGTGGATAGTGCTTAGATTTTCTCGTGGCCTCCAAAAGTAAATCAACTTCGGATTCCAAAAGATGCTTTCTCATAAAGAAATTATTCCACCTAGTTTCTTTAAGCCTTTTTCAGCTATGATTGAATCTATTTTTTCTAAAATCGGTTTATATTTTGCTTTCGTTTCTTCATCACTAAAAGAATCCATAAAGCCTAGAAAAACATTTAATTTCAAAATATAAGGAATACTAATTCCGGTCCTATTTACCAAAAGTGTGACAACAAAATATTTTGCTGTTGTACTTACTTTATCTAAGCGGGACGCTGTAACAACTCTTACAATGCTTCCGTCAATTTCTTCTGATTTGAGCAACTCAAACTCATCAAAAAAAGATTCATCATTATATTCAACTATATACATTTATCAATTCCTAATTAAACATTACTGTTATAAAGCGCAATCTTATCTAATTCTCAATTGACAAAAATAGCGTAACGATAAAATGTCATTAAAAATAAGTCATTTGTAAAAAGATTGCACTTTCTACTTAAAAAGCGCACTCTTATTTTACGCTTGTAATTTTCAAAGCACAACGATTTTATGTAATATTCTTTCAATTTTTAAGTGACATCTAAAGTAACTTTTAAAGTAACTATTTAAATATTAGATAAAGTAACTATAATATGATTGAACAAAGCACTATCAATTTTGGGTAGTCCCTACAAAGCAATGCAGGTATTAAAAATCAATCATTTACAAATCATTGAACGGATTGGTAGGGTGGGTAAGCGGGCCTTAGACATTAGAAAAATTCACCACACTATCTCCCGCTTGCCCACCAAAAATAACCACCTCTATTAGTTTGTAGGGACTACCCAATTTTGTGAGGAGCGTGATTAGGGAAAATCCCGAAATTCTTAGGGAATTTGTAAATGAAAAACAGGAAGTGAAAACTATTGATTCTAAGGATAGGCCAACCGAAGGTAGGTTTATGAAGTTTACGCCTCGTCAGAAAGAGAGGATTGAAGCTTTGGCTTCGCCTCGTAAACAAGCAGAGTTAATCCGACAAGCAGTTGATATTGGTTTGCCTGTGCTTGAGAAAGAAATCTCTGAGCGGTGCTAGAGAGTAAAATTAATTTTAACTTAGTCTTGGAGCCGACTTAGCGGCGGCTCAAGAATGGTGTTAGGCATCCAATTCATAAAACACTACATAAAATCTGTGATGTAGGTGAAAATTAGTGCTGTTAATAGTCAACTTAATTTTAATAAGGAATAAATATGCTTCAGCGATTAATATTGATTTTAATCTTATTTATGGAAATCACGCCAGTTCATGCTAATCCTTTGTTAGGAGGATTTGTAAGAGACTATCTTCTTGGTAAAGCTCTGGATGGAATTATTGATACGGTGACTGGCAAGCCTGAAGTGTTTGAGTTAGATAAACGTATTATTGGACTTGAACAAAAAGTTGGGCATGAATATAGCCAACCACTTATTCAACTCAGAGAAAATACTGTATCTGGAATGACGATCCAACAATATTATGCACTAGTGTTTAAAACATTGGAAGACCTCGAAAAAGTTGTAGCTGAGAATTCACACCAAATCAATCAACTTAAAGAACGAGTGTCAATTCTCGAAGATCAAACCTACCGAGTTCAGGGAAACTCTCTTATTTCCAAGTTCGTGATAGCATACTTTGAAAATAGTCAATCCGAAGATGTTAGTTATTTTTTTGCTGATCGTGTTGATTTTTATTCAAAAGGCACTGTTTCAAGAAATACTATTAGGCAAGAATCAGTCAAATACGAAAAAAAATGGCCAAGTAGAACTTATAAGGTAGTTGGCTCACCACATATTGAAAAAGTTGGCTCTATGTACATTGTCAATACAATTCTTCGGTTTGCAGTCGCTAATTATAAACGAGCAATAACTGGACGTTCTGATAATATACTTAAAATTAAGATGTTTAACGGTTCTCCAAAAATCGTAAGCGTCCGCGAAACTGTAACCAGAGACTAGAAATAATTGGGGTCATAGTAAAATTATTTGAGTGTGGCTACTTTAGGACGACGGTTCAATAAAATCAATTGGTTATAGAGCTTACCATTCCACGCGCTTTCAAGTGTTCAAAATGTACATAATTAACTGATTTTTTAGTGTTTTTTATAAGTAACCGTGTGTGGTGCGTCGTTTCAAAGTAGCCACACCCAAATTATTTCTAACTTGGTCTTGGAGCCGACCTATCGGCGGCTCAAGAATGGTGTTATCCTGATGAAATGCTTCGCCCTTCCTGCGCTTCTCCAAGCCAGGTAGGGTGGGTAAGCGGGCGGCACGATCTCAGACTTTATCCACGATCTATCCGCCCGCTTGCCCACCATTCGCGCGTCCATAATGATGAAATGACTCACCCAAAAATTCTTCTTCAGGAAAACGAACCGTTTCACACCCCCAATCAGCAGGGTAAAAACCTTTTTTGACACAATCAAGGGATCAGAGTAGTTGATTTTGACTTATAATTAGTTTACAGAATCAATTACTCTGATCCCTTGATTCGGGCTATTTTCGTCAGTGGCTTTTATTCTTACCATTCCGCTGCAATGCTAAAAAATAAAATGCTTGAATTAGAATTGATTGATGATGCTTTTATTATCAAAAATCCTTTTCGAGAGCGGTAGGGGCAAAACTTGGTCAGTTTTATGCTATTTCAATGAAATTATTTTAGGGCACTGGGTCCTTCAATGGGATTGCTTCTAGGAGATAGGGGGAAGGGGGGTAGGGCAGCCGGGTAAGGTAGGGGCCGGTTATCCGAGTCACCAAAAAACGATTTAGATCAATTTTGTGATTGTGCTGACCAGTAAAACGCGCAATGCTTTATAGCGTTTTCGAGTTTATTGTGTTACCGAGTTATAGCATTTAATATTTAATTATCAATGGTTTAAACAACATTTAAATATACTATATTCAATCGGGAATTTTTTTAAAAAGCGCGAAAGTCAGGTTAGCGAAGCGTAACCCGACCTACTTGGCTTGGCTAAAAGATAAAAATAAAAGGTTTTGTTATGCTCCAAAGACTCTATATCCATAATTTCAGATGCCTAGAAAATTTTGAATTACATCTTAAAGATATGCCATCTGCGCTGTTGATTGGCAAAAATGGTGCGGGTAAATCAACAGTAGGCACTGCATTAGAAGTCCTTCAGCGCATTGGGCGCGGAATCAACCGAGTGGGACACCTAGTCCAGACTCAGGATTTTGCGCGTGGAAGAACTGAGGTTCCCATTCGGTTTGAAATCGAAGTATTAATTAACGAGAAATTATATCAATATACTTTAGCCTTGGAATTGCCCCAACATTTTGAAGAACTTAGAATTTTTGAAGAACAACTGAATGTTTCGGGTGAGCCAATCTATTCCAGACAAGGTGCTTCGGTAACATTAGGAACAGCCAAGTTTATGGTTGATTGGCATCTTGTTGCCCTTCCAATCATTCAGGAACGAACTGAGGCTGATCCGCTTCATATTTTTAAAACGTGGCTTGCGTATATTATCATTTTGGCTCCGATCCCAAGCTTGATGACCGGCGAATCCAACGGCGAAACTTTAAAGCCAAAGCAAGATGGCACAAACTTTGGAGAATGGTTGTCTGGGCTACTCGGTCGCTACCCAGCAGCCTACATGCAGATTGATAAATATCTCCGCGCAGTGATGCCAGATATCCAAGATTTTCAAAACGAGCTTATTGGCAAAGATTCCAAAAATATGAAGGTCCAATTTCAAGCCAATCAAGCCCATTTGCACGTTGACTTTAAAGACTTATCTGATGGTGAAAAATGCTTTTTTCTGTGTGCAGCCGTCTTAGCGGCCAATCAATCTTATGGCCCACTTTTTTGTTTTTGGGATGAACCAGATAGCTTTCTCTCTCTCTCAGAAGTTGGGCATTTTATCACCTCACTCCGACGCGCATTTGAAAGGGGTGGACAAATGTTAGCAACCTCTCACAACTCTGAAGCGATTAGAAAGTTTTCCAATGAAAATACCTTAGTTCTTTACCGAAAAAATCACTTAGAGCCCACTTTGGTAAAACGACTCAGTGATATAGCTTATCAAGGAAACCTTGTAGACCGATTAATTTGTGGTGATATCGAACGATGAGCATCAATAAATACCACAAACACCTTTTGGTGCTCCCAGAAGACGATGCTAATCGCCAGATTGCAAACGGATTTCTGCTTGATTCGACTCTGAATGCTCGTGCTATTCAAATTTTACCGCCGGCTGGTGGTTGGACAAAAGTGATGGATTCCTTTATAAACACTCATGTTTCAGGAATGTACCAATATCAGGACAGAATGATACTTTTGCTGATTGACTTTGATCAGGATGAAAAACGGTTGGATTATCTCAAAAATGAGATTCCAAATGATATGAAGGAAAGAGTATTCGTTCTTGGCACGCTATCTGAGCCGGAAGAACTCAAGAAGAACATTGCAAACCTTAATACTTTTGAAGCTATCGGAAAAGCACTTGCACAAGATTGTATCAACGAAACGGACAAAATATGGGGGCATGATCTTCTTAAACACAACAGAAACGAGTTAGATCGTATGATTTCATCCGTTAAACCATTTTTGTTTAATTAATGCTTGACCAAAAATAGTAGAGACGCAAAGAAAGCATCTCTACTTTTTTGAATGTTGGGTTACGCTTCGATAACCCAACCTACACTTAATAATTAACCGGTTATAAAAAACCATGAACACCTATGTACTGAATCATAAATTATCGGATATTTTGGAGTCCAAAGCTTTAGCTTTGGGCGTATATTTCCAAAGCTAAAGCTTTGGATTCGAGCAAAGTGCCGCGAAGAACTCCAAGCCAAAATCAATTTTGGACTCAAGCAAAGCTTTGCTTTGGGAGAAAAATACGATGAAATTGATTGATAACTTCATAAAATCTAGGTTATTGCGATATAAATTAGCCTTTTTCTTAACGGTTGTCATATTGATGGCCTGGATAGCCGTTTTTATCTTCTTAACGCATTCTCCAGATTGGACTTTAGTTTTTTCTCAATTACATATTTCGCTATGGGCTATTTTTACTGTTGGTGTGTTTTTTATCGGATTGAGTCAATGGACATTCGCTTGGCAAATCCCTGATAAAAGCAATTCATCTTATCTGTCAAAATGGCTGATTCATTTATTGGCAATGGGTTTACCCTTATTGCTGTTTTGGTTACTTTACCATCAAGTGTTAAATGCTTGGTGGAGCTTTGACGATCCTCATACTTTGCATTATGTGGATAGCATTGGGCCTTGGGCAGGTTTTTTTGAAGCGGACAAAAAATATGGTCTTTCTTATGTACCACTACAACCCTTATCTGCTGCGGTCGATTGGCAATTATTTGGCTTAAATCCCAGCGGATTTTATTGGCATCATTTATTGTCGGTTAGTGCGGTTATTTTATTAGCTTATGCGGTGCTAAATCTTTTTTTCGCGCCCTTGTTAGCGAGTATGATAGTGAGTTTATTTGTGGTTTGTGTACCCACCGCACAAGTGGTTCATTATCTGATGGTGCGCCATTATATTGAGGGATTAGCTTTAGCACTGATCGCCGTATGGTTCTATATAAAAGCGGTTAAACAGGAACAATGGACTTGGGCTATTTTAGGCAGTGTTTTTTATTTGTTATCAACCTTAGCAAAAGAGCTTTATATACCATTGGTCATGGTATTGGCTTTTTTACCGGTTAGTACGGTGAAGAGGCGTATACGTTTTTTAAGGGCTTATGTTTTTGCAGCTATTATTTACACGTTGTTGCGTCTTAAAATGCAAGGTGAGTATGTGTTGTCTAGTTATGAGCAAACCACCACTTGGCAAGATATATTGTCTTTTCCAACCACGTTTTTCAACATTATGGGTTTTCATGCGGTTTGGCAATGGTTACCTGTGGTTGGTATTGGCATTATTTTGGGCATCGCTCTCTTGAAAAAGCCGCTTTCGTTAGGTTTATCTAGCTTTATGTGGTTTTCTATGGTCTTCGCGCCATTAATACCTATTTTGTGGCGAATACCACATCTGTATTACTATTTATTTGTTTTTGCCCTGCTATTTTTTATCGGGTGTGGTATCGCTCTCAATGAATTGGGAAAGATGTTAGCACTATCGGTTTGGCGTACTTTTATCATCACCAGTCTGTTTTTATGTCTGCTCTTGGCTAATTTTTTACCGGGGCAACAAGAACAATTGCGCTTACAAAAACATAATCAAACCGAAAAAATTCAAGGTGAATTTCTGATGTTAAGTCATTCACCGTCAACGGTGTTAATTTATGATTATCATGTCGCTGGCAGTCTGATTTATTTACGAGATAAGGTGCTTGGGCATACAGAAGGAGTTAAGTGGTGTCCAAGAAAAGAGTGTTTTTGTGCTATCCGTTATCCAAACTTTATGGCGAAGCAATATCTTAATGGACAATGGCAAACTCACCAGCTATCAACTGCTGACTGTGATGATAAAAAAAATCAGCAAAATTTATCAGTGAAGCTTACTTTGAAATCACCGAGTATGATTACTTGGGAACTTGGACCTTATTCTCAGGAACAAGGAAACTATGAAGTTTCAATATCGTTAGACGAATATGGTCAATTGCTGAGTAGTCCGATGATTTTTAAAGTGCCACCACAAGGCGAATATAATTTTTTGGGTCAATCATTGCAAGACCCTTTAACAGTCAGAGTAAAATATCGATCAGCACAAGGTTGGGAAATTTTTTCTCCCCCTTTGATTTTGGAAGCTAAGCAATTGAATGATAAGGGTATAGTTGAAATAGTGTGGCAACGTTTTGAACAGCGTAAAACGGATTAACTCATATTACGCACAATACTTCCAAAAAGCTTGATTCTGATTTCAAGAAAAATCTTTCCTATACTGAGCGTACTTCAAATCAGTGAAAATTTTGAATCAAGAGAAATCCGATTTCTTGAAGAAATCGGATTTCTTCGACATTTTAGATTTTCACAAAATTCAAAGGCGAACAGTATAACTGAGGCTATTTTTGTATTTCAGGCTAAAGTACAGCGAAGCGAAACTTTAGCCTGAAAACGATTGTTCATCACAAGCTCCGTTACTTCTTTTCCCCCTCCCCCTAACCCCCGACCAAAGGGCTACTCTTTATACACAACTATTTAAATATTTGATTTTAAATATATTACTAATAAATTCTGTCAATTATAGAGAATGGAGAATTAGGGAGGGGGAAATTTGGCTTCCTTTTTAAAGCCAGTCGATTTAAAATATTAGACGAGAAAACAAATATCAACTATTTTATATCCGACATTTAGATTTCTAAGCTTTGCTTGAAATGACAAATATCACTCATATTGCAGGACTACCTTATAATGAAGGGCCCTAAATAAAAAGTTCAAAGTTTTTCGCTTTAGAAATATGTTGCAAATGATTCAACACGATAAACATAAAGGAAATTTATCATGAAAGCCGTTTTATTAACTGCCGCAGGTGGAACAGAAACCTTAAATATCACTGAAGTAGATACACCTCAATTATTATCTCATCCTGATTTTATTCGGGTACGTCTCCATGCTGCTGGCATTAATCCCGTTGATTATAAAATGCGAAATGGTGGTGGAATTGCACCGGATAAATTACCCATCATTCTTGGCTGTGATGGTGCCGGAGTCGTTGATGCGGTTGGTGAAGCAGTGACTCGTTTTAAAATAGGTGATGAAGTTTATTTTTTCAATGGTGGCATTGGCACAGATGAACCTGGCAATTATGCGGAATATACCCTTATTCACCAAGACTATGCAGCTGCTAAACCGAAAAATCTGTCTATGACGGAAGCGGCAGCTTTACCATTAGCATGGATAACCGCTTGGGAATCATTAATTGATAGAGCCCAATTGCAAGCGAATCAAACGGTGTTAATTCATGCAGGTGCAGGTGGTGTTGGATATTTAGCGATACAATTAGCCAAAAATATCGGGGCCCATGTTGCTGTCACTGTCAGTAATCAAGAAAAAGCCGATTTTGCCCAATCACTAGGGGCCGATCATTGTATTAATTATACTGAAGTGGATTTTGTTCAAGCCACGCTTGATTGGACAGCAGGGGCCGGCGCAGAAGTGATATTTGATACGGTTGGAGGAGAGATTTTTTGTCGTTCTATTTCGGCTACTCGGCTTTATGGCAAAGTTGTCACGCTTTTAGAATCGCCTTGCGATAGCCAAGCTATAAAAACAGCTAAGTTACGCAATCTGAGTTTGTGTTATGAATTAATGCTTACGCCCATGTTACAAAAAATACACGAGGCACGAGTCGCACAGCGGAAAATGATAGATGAAGCCAGCCGTATGGTTGAAGCTGGAAAATTGCAGGTGAAAGTCAGTCACGTATTACCCTTAGACAAAATTGCAGAAGCTCATCAATTAATAGAAACGGGACATACGATTGGAAAAATTGTGTTAACTTTGATATGAGAAATGGAACAGGAGAAAGGGGAATGGAGTTTTAATGTCCTCTCCCAAAAAGACGAACCGGGAATTATCTTGCCTTTGGGAGAGGTCTCTTTGAACGCAGATTAATACAACGATTGGGTTTAATTTATGTGTGGTATTTGTGGCGAATTAAGATTTGATGGTTCTACGCCTTCTTTCAAAACGCTGTCCAAAATGATGGATAGCCTTGCCCGGCGTGGGCCCGATGATTCGGGCCATTATATCAATGGGCCCGTTGGATTAGGACATCGACGTTTGTCAATTATTGATTTATCTGCTCGCGCTCATCAACCGATGGTGGATGAAACGTTAGGGCTGTCTTTAGTATTTAATGGCACTATTTATAATTATCAAGCATTGCGCCGTGAATTATTAGCGCGAGGGCAGGTTTTTACATCGACCGGTGATACAGAAGTCATTTTAAAAAGTTATGCCCAATGGGGCGAAGATTGTGTCACTCACTTAGAGGGTATGTTTGCCTTTGCGTTGTGGGATAGTGCTCAGAAAAAACTGTTTTTGGCGCGTGATCGATTGGGCATTAAACCTTTATATTTTAGTCAAACTTCAAAATTCTTTAGATTTGCTTCCACACTACCTGCCCTTCTAAAGGCTGGTGAAGTAAATACGGATATTGATCCAGTGGCTTTGCATCACCATTTAACCTTACATGCAGTAGTTCCAGCACCGCGCACCATTTTGGAAGGGGTACGCAAAGTAGTCCCTGGCACCTGTTTAACAGTATCAAGTCAATTGGGTACAGTGAAATCACAGCGATATTGGCAATTACAAGCTTGTCGTCCAGAAACACCGCGTAATGAAATAGAATGGATAGAAGCAACCCATGTTGCGCTTAAAGCAGCGGTTGATAGTCATCGTTTGGCTGCTGATGTACCGGTGGGTGTGTTATTGTCAGGCGGATTGGATTCGAGCTTATTAGTGGGGTTATTAGCTGAAAAAAGCAATATTGACAATTTATTAACCTTTTCCGTTGGTTTTGAAGATTCCCCGGAAGAGCGCGGTAGCGAATTTGAATATTCCGATCAAGTGATTGCCCGTTATCCAACTCGTCATCATCGCTATATCATTCCCAATGAACACGTTTTGACCCGTTTACCAGAAGCGATTGCAGCCATGTCAGAACCGATGGTCGCACAAGATGCAGTAGCATTTTACTTATTATCAGAACGGGTGTCACAAACGGTCAAAGTGGTGCAAAGTGGGCAAGGTGCTGATGAAGTTTTTGCGGGTTATTTTTGGTATCCGATGATGAATGCCACAGAAGGGAATGATTTAGAACGTTTTAGTTCGCATTATTTTGATAGGCCCCATCAAGAATTTCTCAAAACAGTTTATCCCGATCTGCATGGTGAAGATTATACTTCGCAAATTATGGCTGAATTACTAGCAGAAGACGGTGCTGATACTTTCTTAGATAAAGTGCTGCGTATGGATGTCACGACTTTAATTGTCGATGATCCAGTGAAGCGAGTCGATAATATGACAATGGCCTTTGGTTTAGAAGCACGAGTGCCTTTTTTAGATCATCATTTGGTGGAATTAGCTGCTTCAATGCCACCCGAATTGAAGCTCAAAGAAAATGGTAAACATCCATTAAAAGCCATTGCACGAGAATTATTGCCGGCTGCTGTGATAGATCGTCCCAAGGGCTATTTTCCGGTGCCGGCTTTAAAATATGTTCGAGGGCCGTTTTTTAAATTTATGCACGAAGTTTTGAATTCGGGTGCTTGTTGTCAGCGTCAATTATTTCAACGCGATTATGTTGATACGTTATTTGCAGCCCCAGAACATTATATGACTCCTTTGCAGGGTAGCAAGCTATGGCATTTAGCTTTGTTGGAAAAATGGTTACAAATTCATGTTGATAATAATAACTAAGGCGTGACGCTAGCACGTAGGTTGGAGTTCGCTTGCAAACTCCAATAATAGACATTATACCGATTTAATGACAAATTGTTGATTTTATTAAAATTTATATTTTGTGAAAAGTAATGAAATCAAGCATTTCAATTGAATCGGTATAATCTCTAATCATTCCAAACTTAACGTTTAAGACTAAAAAGAGTGATTGAGCTAACAAAACAAAGCTTAGATCATAAAGAAATGACCAAGCAACTTGAATCGGAAGGCTATCGAACTAAAGGTTTGCTTGGTGATGTGAAACCTTATCTGCAAAGCAATATTGGAAAATGGCAGAAGAAGTTTAAACAAAAAGGAAAGATTTGATGGGTGGGCCATAAAAAAGGCCCTGTGTCATAGAAAGACAAGGGCCTTTTTTATAGATTCCAGAGTTGATATGCTTTTTTATTAGGCACTTTTTAATTGCCCGGTCAAATATTTGTGAACGATGCTAGATAATAATGTTTGATAAGACATTCCTTCTTCTATAGCCTTAATTTGTATACTTCTAAAATCCTTTTGACTTATGCGAAAATTAACGCTGTGCGTTTTTGTCAATGTTTGTTTTGCAACTTCTTTATAGGTATCTAGGTTTTCTCCTTTTGATATCCACTCCCCACGATTGAAAGAATTAAGAATCTCTTGTTCTTCCATATCTAAATTATCATCTTCTTTAACCATTTTTGTCCTCCAGATATTTCTTTTTTGCTTCCCTATTAGGAATAACTGTCTTGAGAAAATAATACGCTTCCTCCTCAACATAAGGAACTAAATAAACATAAGATTCCGTTTTAACCACAAATATAGATTGTCTTGGATATTTTTCTTTATTTGGATGTTCATAAGTATCAAGCAAACCTCCATTTTCAATAAAGAAAACGATTTCTTCAAAAGAAATATTCCGATTTTCTTCATTCCATTCAAAAATTTTCATGTTTTAGATTGCGATTAACATTATTTGAATTAGCCAGATTTACGCTTAAATCTATCAAAATTAAGTATTCTGATCCTTTTAGCGATAGTCAATTGTCCGCTCCAACGCCTTGTTATCCTGAGTGACACCTGCCCAAAATGAAAATGTACTATTTTGAAGTAGCAAAAAAGTTTAAACAGATGATGGGTGGGCAATAAAAAGCCCCTTGGCTTGGCTTGTGCTTTGGGGCTTTTTATTTGGAATGGTGGGTTGTAGCGAAGCTTCTACCCACCCGAAGCTTGCTGGCTGGCTATCACCCGATTTTATCATTTTTTAAAGGATTAAACTTCTCAATTAAATACGATTCTAAAGACGATGTAAGATGTTTATCTTCATCAAAAGACAAAATTACAATCTTTGTTGAGCCATTTGCTTGCTTCATTCTTTCGGATTTTAAACATTCATGCAGTGCTCCCCCAACACCAGCTTTGTTTTTGCTTTTGCCGAAAGAAATTACTTTGTCATCATTTGTAATGATATATACTCCAGGCAAATTTTTAAATTTATCCCAATTTTGTGTCTCATTTTTATCAACCTCCCCCCAAAGTTGATTTTTGGTAAAAGTATACTCTTTGAAACAACTAAAAAGAACAGCTATTGAAATTACTTCATTTGTCATCATATTCGCTTGCCTTACAACATTGAGAATGACATTTAACAATTTATTATAAGACAAATTTACCCTCATATTCGACAGGCAAATTTGCCTTCATAGATTAAAAAATTTCATCAATTTGATTAAAAGTTTACCATTCGCATTCTAACACATCAAATCCAAAAACATTAACCTTTTAACGTGATTTTTTAAGAAACTTGGTTTCTAAAAATACAACTTATGACTGTTCCTTAAAAAAGGCTAGCCGGTGGAAGCTGATTTTTTAAATTGAATCGTTCATTTTTAAGTGATTAATTTCTAATGTCATTTTTCAGTGCATCAGTTTTCTTCTTTAATATACCTAGCTACGCTGGCTCACGCTTGCTAGTTTGCGTATGCAATAGAAATTACAAAATAAAAAGTAAAGAATGCCACTACCAATGAAATTTTGTTATCCAATATCCATTGTTTCTTATCTTCGGCTTTTGGAAATTCTCCTATTTTTTTAAGGTGATTCCACCAAGCGATAAAAAAACGTGTTACTAATGGTAAATAACCACGACTTTTTGCTAATTTTACTCCACATTCTACACAAATATCTGCATTTGGATTTGATGTTCCACCACAGTTCTGACAGAACATGGTTCCGTTTTTTGGTGGTACTCCACACTTGACACACATTACGGCTTGTTCAGCTACTTCAGAACCACAATTTCTACAGTACGTTTTTGGTTCACTCGGTAAACTTGGTGGTAAGTCTTGCTTGATGATCTCAATTTTGTACGACGCACCGGCTTTTTCTAAAGCTTGTTTATACTTTATAGCTTTGTTACGAGCAAAGTTATTCCCAATAACAACCGGTTTATCAAGTAACGTTCTAATTTGATTAGGTGTCTTCTTAAAGATTGCAGCAAGCTTTGCCTCAGTTTTTTCTCTATTGGAGCCATCAGCTATACCCAATAAAGTCACTTTGAATTTTTTTTCGCTTATCTTGATATTTGGTGTTTCTTGTGGTTTTGGCTCTTGCTTACTAATTTTGATGGATGGCGACTCTCTATATTTTGAAAGAGTTTCCGCCAGTGTCAAAATTTCTTTTCTGATTTTTTCTTTATGCTTCAAGGCATATATTACACCTGGTATACATGGAAAAAAGAATATCCAAAGTACCCAAAAAGGAGGTGTGATTGCTATTACTACCCACACACCTAACTGATTACGAAAACCACCATCATCAACTTTTACCATTACAACATTATCTGTTCTTTGTAATGTTATATTGAATGTGTATACCATTCCTAAAACACGTCTCAAAAACCCGGCTTTTATAAGTTTAACTTTATATTCAGGTTCTTTTCTTTTTTTAAAAGTAAACCCCTTAAAAGTCAACGTAAATCTTCTTTCAGTTAATAACTTTGCTAGTTCATCACCTAGAAATTCTATATTAACTGTACTATTCGGAAAATGACGAACTTCTACACCCATTTTATAAAACTCTCCTTTGAGAAAAAGCAAGCACGTAGGTTGCAGAAAATAGGGGACAGACCACATTTATTCGAGGCATTTATAACAAGAACAACGACGAGACATTAATTAGTATAAATGGAATAAGGATTATAACGTGTCATAATTAAAAGTGGTCTGTCCCCTATTTTTCTTTTTTTCTTATTAAACATATACGGCTTACGAGTTTTACTATTTCAGTTTCATCATCCATTAAGTGTCCTTTCTCTTTAAATGCTAACGTTTGAGTTAAAGGGTGCCGCCGCACCTTATGCGGCATCCAGTTTAAACGATTTGTTAGGCATATTAATCATCACTCATTTCCCCACAGACTACACATCTAGCTCCACTCCAGGCACCAGATGAACCGCATACAGGGCAATTAAAACTTGAATGAACGTTTTCACCCGAAGGCCTAGCTCCAATACCATAAGGGCCTTTAATAATTTTCATGCCATTATGTTCCGACAAAACCTCATAAAGAGGAGCTAGCTTGATTGATTCACCTTGCAAATTAGGTACACGCTCTTCAACTTGATATTCAATCAAGGGCTGGAGTTCTTGTATTATTTCGTCACCTAGCTCACCAGCTTCATTGGCTTGTTTAAGCACATTTAATGCACGCATGACTTGGCGTCTAGTAACAGTTTTTTCAGCTAGTTCTTGTGCTTTTCCAGATTTTTCAGCTGCCTGTTGAAGAATTGCTTGTATTAAAGGTGTGGGATTAAAGACTGTAGCTAATTTTTTTCGGTTACATGGACCACATGATGGCATCCAATTAGAGTAATTGTTCAAATCAAAATCTAAAGACAAACCAAAGCTAACTAGTGCTTTTTCCAATTCATCTTTATCTGAAAGTAAGCTTTCTGGAATTATGTGATCAACTTGCATTGATGAAAGATCAATTGGTTGCGAGCATAAATAACATTTTTCACCATGCGTTACATAAATAGCGAAACGTTGTGCATCACTGAATGAATATTTTGCCATTTATACCTGTTCCAATGTTTTTAATGCCTAACGCCTATGTTAAGCGGCACTTTTCATCGACAAACAAACCCAAATAATTGGGGTCAGAGTAAAATTAATTCCCTCGAAACAATAGTGGGCAATTATTAGAATAATACGGGGTCAGCTCGTAGGTTGGACTGACGAAGGAAGTCCAACAAATCTTGAAAATGAGTTTTTAGCTTTTTTGTTGGATGCAAGTAAGTGAACGAAAACCTACGAGCTTGAATCTACGCGCTACAAGCCAACTTAATCCCTAATTGATTAAATATTTTTAATAATTTGCCAATGCCTAAATGGCCTTTTTCTGACAACATAAGATACATGCTTTCTTCTTGGCTTGTCTTGGTTTCTTTTGTTGTTTGTGTAACGCTTCTTGTAGCTTTAATAACATTGTCTAATGCTATAAGAAATATCTCCGGATCATTTTCTTCTAACGCAGCATTCAGATATTCCGTAATATCCTCATTACTCTTAAGATAATCACTCGTATTATATTTAGCTGTTGGCATTATAGTCACTCCAATATTGTTTTGCCAATTTAATGTCTTTAGATTGTGTTGCTTTACTGCCACCACATAGTAAAAGGATTATTGTTTTACCTTCAATGGCATAATAAACCCGATAACCTTTACCTTCTGTAATACGCAACTCATACACGTCATTACCAACCGATTTATGATCGCCAAAATGACCCGCTTGTATTATTCTATCTAACCTGATTAGAATTTGGGCTTTAGCCCTTTTATCTTTTAATTTTTGCATCCAAGTTTCAAAAGGGCCATTATTATCAGCTGTCACATATTTTTTAATTTTCATAATGAAAATCTTTAGAATTTTTTACTTGTTGGACTTTATAAGTTGACTCCAACCTACCGGCTTGTTTCGCAGAATGCTAGAGTTGAGTAGTACCCATGGACGTAAATTGTTCGTTCCAACGCTTTGTTATTTTGAACGACACCCATCCGTAGCGAATTAATAAAATTTCGCCAGCAAGCGAAAATCTATGGACTCGAATGAGGCAGTTTATTTTCTAAACACAAGGTTAAAACCTTCGTCTTTTAGACGAACAGATTTATCTCCCTATACTTTAAGTGTAAGATATATATTCCATTAAAGTGAAGGAGTTTCTATGGAATATCGTTATGGAAGTCACACAGTTTATAATATTGAATACCATTTTGTTTGGGTTACTAAGTATAGATATAAGCTTCTAACAGGGGATGTAGCTCTGTGCGTTAGAGATTTAGTTCGTCAAACTTGTGAAGCATTTGAAATAAAAATACTCAAAGGAGTGGTTAGTAAAGATCATGTGCATATTTTGGCCTCAACACCACCTAACATGGCCCCTAGTGAAATTATGCGAAGAGTAAAGGGACGTAGTGCCAGAAAATTGTTTGAAGAATTCCCGGCACTCAAAAAACGGTATTGGGGCCGCCACTTTTGGGCAAGAGGCTACTTTTGTGTAACAGTTGGTCAAGTCACTGATGAAATGATTAAAGAATACATTGAACATCACTTTGAACCTAGTCCATCTGATAATTTTAAGACGGAATCTGGCGCAGAAACTTAACGGGGCTATTTGCCCCGTATCCCGGCTTTCAGCCGTCAAGCTCTCTAACCCACCCGTCTTTAGCGGGTGGTTGTTTAGTTTTAGCAATTTCAATTGCTTGATGTAATTTTTCTTGCAATAATTCTTTTGGCGGAAGTATGGTTAAATATTCAGCCACTTTGATATTGCTTTTATCTAATTGCATCAATTCAATATGTTCTTCATTTTTGCCGGTACAAAGAATTAAACCAATCGGTTTTTCTTCACCTTCAATGATTTCATACTTTTCAAGGTAGCGAAGATATAATTCCTTATGTCCTTTATTACTGGCTTCAAATTCACCGATTTTTAAATCAATAGAATAATAATTGGGGTCAGAGTAAAATTAATTCCCTAGAATCAGCATGAGCCAACTCAATTCAAGCTATAAGAATTAATTAAGAATTTAGAATTACTATTTTTTATATTATATTACTACAAGACATTTTTTATCAATCATTTTTGTGGTGATGAATTTTCTTGCAATCGAATCTCAAAAATCAAGGGCTCAAAGTAGTTGGTTTTGGTTTAATCATAAAACTGGCTCAAATTAAATTACAACAAAAAACAAAAATAATCAAGGAAGAGGAATAATAACCTGAAAAGAAAGGAAGAGGAATAATAACCTGAAAAGAGATGTCTTAAATGACTCCTATGGTAAAAAAAGTATTTGTAGTTGATTTAGAAGGAAAACCTTTATTACCGACTTGTTCAGCGAGGGCGAGAAAATTACTCAAGAACGGCTCAGCAGTTGCGTTGGGGTTTGCCCCATTTACGATTCAACTTAAAAAAGTCGTTTTAAAACCGGTGGGTGACTTGGCGGTAAATATTTTTGATGGCAAGAAAGAACTTGGCTTTGTCGTGGTTAATGAACACACTCAAGAAATTGTGTTTTCAGATATCATTAAGCTTAGACAAAAGGTAAAAAATCAGTTAACACAACGCCGTGAGTACCATCGTGCAAGACGATACCGGAAGATGAAATACCAAAAAGTGCATTTTGACAGCAAAAGATGTGGAAGTTGGTTGCTAAGAACGATTCGACAAAAAAAGGAAAATATCTTACGTGTGGCTAAGGAATTAAGACATTTTATGAATATTACCCACGTCGTGTTAGAACAAGGACCATTTGATAATTACCACTCTATATTGTGGAGAAGTGAGTACACCTGCCAATGTGGATTAAGAGTTAAAATGACTGTATCTAATAAACGCAAGATACAACATCGGCTTGGGAGTTATATATTAAATTCGTCAGGAATTGTTTATTTGGAGTTAATGTTAAATATTTTTTTCAATCCTTAATATTTTATGGACCTCACTCTGGGCTGGTGAAAAGGAGCTTTACTTTGGCAAATGAGTCCCTCTAAATGACTACCAGTAATCGTATCATTTAACAATTATAGGAGGTTGATATGTCTTATGGAAAATTTGAAACGATAGAACAGGTTTCAGACACATTTGAGATTGAGATAACAAGAAGCGCATTCATAAACCAAGAAAAAATAGAGATTGATGCTATCATACTTACAATGATTGGCAGAAGATTGTTAGAAGATGCAAACTTTGTTAATGAACAAGCTATATGCCAACACATCATCACCCCTATATTGGATATCGTATCCGATAACCATGAGTCGCTGAAAGTATGGTCTCAGGTAACATACACTGTAGATAAAGAAAGGGACTTAGATGGAGAACCTGATTACCTGATAGCACCTTACGCAAAAAATGGTGGTATGTCAACACCACCTCTTTGTATAACGGAAGCTAAACAAGACAATTGGAAGAAAGGCTGGGCCCAAGCTTTAGCTGAAATGTACGCTGCCTCTACTCAGGGTGCCAAAATCTAAGTCCCTTTC
>Ga0233403_10000440_pt1 | contig 19487 bp, 16 predicted proteins | sample Na_oxic_1_MG_FD_179866 | JGI IMG/M metagenome (GOLD analysis project Ga0233403, IMG submission 179866) | Seawater microbial communities from Saanich Inlet, British Columbia, Canada - Na_oxic_1_MG | ecosystem: Environmental > Aquatic > Marine > Inlet | place: Canada: British Columbia | collected...
GGTTAACCACCCCCTAACCCCCTCCTTTGTAAGGCGGGGGAACTCCCCTCTTTGCTAAGGAGGGGTAGGGGGAGGTTGATAGGAAGTTATTTCGTATTCATTCCTTATGTTAGATTGGCGAGCTTGTTGAGCCATTGAATGATTATTCTTTGGTGAAGTTCAATGATAAAAATAGAATTTGTGCTGGTGTTAAGTATCGTTAAATTTTTGAATAAACCTGAGTTGCTATTCGTCATTGGCGAATTTTTCAGTCTTTTACTTTGCCTTTCTTTATTAACAATTCATTATTTTCTTAAAGGGTTTTATAGAAATGAGTGACATGCAAGACTACCAATCTAGTTTAAGTGATCCCAACAGCCGTAAGTTTGAGACCTTTTCTTATTTGCCAGAAATGAGCAATGAAGATATGTACAAGCAGGTCCAATTTATTGTTAGCAAAGGTTGGAATCCAGCTGTTGAACACACAGAACCAGAAAATGCCTTTGATCATTACTGGTATATGTGGAAACTGCCTATGTTTGGTGAAACCGATGTGGAAAAAATCTTAGCTGAAGCGAATGCTTGTCACAAAGCTCACCCAACTCATCATGTTCGTCTTGTTGGCTATGATAATTACAAGCAAAGTCAAGGCGCATCAATGGTTATTTATCGGGGTCCTCTAGCTTAAATGACATTGTGTAACTCCCTAGTATCCTAACTCAATTAGAAAAGTTAAATTTGTTGCCGCGCTTAGCATTAAGAATAGAAGAAGGTGTGACCTCAGTTTGAGGTAAGTGCAAATTTATTTTTTGTTGTCCACCCTACTCAAATGAAGCTCACATCCAGTAGAAGGCTGAAAACGTCGGAGAAGTCTGTAAATCTTTGATTTTTAGTTGAGATTGTCCGCGTAAGTCTTTGAAAATGTTATACGCAAAAAAGTTCTCCGGCGTTTTAATTGACTGATGACTAGGGAACTGTAAGGCGATTTCCAGAAATAAATGGGAGTCGGTGCCTGAGCTTTGTCGCGGATGCCTTCGACAAGCTCAAGCACCGGTATAATCTTTTCTGGAAATCACCTAAACCCCCAATCTCCCTTTTTAAAAAAGGGAGTCGGGGATTTTTTCTGGTTTTCCTAAATGTGTTTCAGATTAATAACCACCCTTGCGCTTACTTTCCGGTAAGCCTGCCACTTTAGCCCCTTGTTTATCAGGACTTTGAGGAAATAACTCATAAAGTGCCTTGGCATCCAGTTTCTTCTCGTCCCACACTGTCTGCATCGCCTTCACAATATTCCGCATATTTGGCTGATTACCCGCATTATCAATATATTCATCACGCAGATACTTTATCACATCAAAATGGCGTGGCGTTAATTCCTCAACACCTTCTTGTGCGGCAATCATTTTCGCCACTTCCTCATTCCAGTCCTCCACGTTAGTTAAATAACCCTTCTCATTACTTTCAATCGTTTGCCCGTTGACTTCATAAGGCATATTTTGTCCTCCTAATTAAGATTAATGAAATAACACCTACTAAAAATAAATAAATAAATGATGAATAGTGAAATGAAACAATACCAACTATAGTGATCGTCATCAAAAATGGGAATAAAATTTATAATTAAAACAAGTAATTGACTTATATATTCAGACCTTTTTATGGTGTGGTGACAATCACTATAGTTTTGCTACCGATCAATTAAATTGTGTAAAAACCGTAGCGTATTAAAAAACCTCAAAGGTTTTTATAGCGAACAAAATTTTAATTTATACACTAAAAAACATTTTGTAAGAGGTTTATTATATTTTTATAACATTTGATTATTTATTTAACAAGAGCGTTTTTTCGGTTTTTCTCATTTAACGCATTAAATAATAATAACAAGTGTTATAATAAATTCATCAATTCTCAATACCATTGCCAATTTTATAACCAATTATTTATTAAAGTAAATAAACTTAAAATATTATAATCAATCAATCAATGATTTCAAGTGGCAATATCAAAATCCAGAAGCCTTTTTTCATCTCACTAAAACTCACACTAATTTTTGATAAAATTCTTGATGAGATGACAATTATCTTATGCCATTCATTATGATGTATTTTTAAGTTAAAAACTATATCAACTTCTTTCCAAAATTCAATACCCCCAATGGTTGAAAATTAAAATACCATAAATATCTTCACTTTTGTAAAGGGAATGTGGAATTTAAAGGTTAAAAAATTTATGCGTCCCGACTTATCTAAAAAATTTTAGAAGTATAGAGATACAGCAGAAAATACTTACGCACCTCCAACAAATACTATTTTATTTATTGAACCTCTATATCAAAACACGTATTTTATTGACTGCCTTGTCCCTAATTACTCAAATTTGTCAAAATCTGTTATTCGCTATTCACTTTTTTTCATTCGCATTTTTTAAATATTAGGCACCACGTATCTATCATTATGCACAACAAAAGCCGTTTATTGATCGTCGATGATGAGGAGCGGGGACGTGAAGCATTAAAAATATTACTGGCATCAGAAAATTATCAATTGATCCTCGCAGCAAGTGGTGAAGAAGCATTACTTAAAGCACCTGAATTAGTACCCGATTTAATTTTATTGGATGTCATGATGCCTGGCATGGATGGTTTTGAAGTGTGTCAACATATAAGAGCGCACCCTCAGTTAGGTGAAGTACCTATTATCATGCTCACTGCCATGAGTGATCGCAAAACTCGTTTACGTGGAATAGAAGCCGGTGCAGATGATTTTATCATTAAACCTTTTGATAAAGTAGAATTACTAGCCCGTGTTCGTACCATTATCCGCCTCAATCGTTATCGCCATCTGTTAGCTGAACGTATTCGTTTTGACTGGGCAGTTGAGCAATCTAATGATGGCTATTTATTACTAATGCAAGGTGATGTGATTCAATATGCTAATTCCGCAGCACGTTATTATTTAGGATTATTACAAGAAACTTCTTTAGCCGATGGATTTTTTAAAAATATTGAAAAACAAGGATTTAAATATGAACCGCTGACAGCGTGGGAAAATTGGCCTATCCCAACGGTAGGTTCTGATACTCGTTATTTAGTGCATCCTGAAATGTGCCACAGTCCATTACTATGGTTACAAGTGGATATTTTAGAACCGCCATCTGACGGTATCAGTAGTCAATTAGTGCATTTGCGCGATGTGACTGAACAGATGAATTTACAACAAAAAATGTGGACTTTTCAAACCTTTGTCTCACATAAATTACGCGCACCGCTTAATGGTTTAGTCAGCTTACAGATTTTAGAACAAAATAAAATGGATTTAGGGAGTCCCAAAGCACACTCTTTGCTGAAAATTGCTCAAGATAGTGCTATCCGATTGCAAGCTCAAATCTTGGATATTTTACGATATGTGGATTCTGCCATGTTATCCCAACATAATAATGCTTTTCATTTATCTAAATTGTCCTCATTGCTGACTCAAATAAGAGGAGATTTAGAAATCCAAACCGTTTCTGTACAAATAGCTGACAACATAGCCAATCAATCACTTGCATTTTCTCCTCAAGGACTAGAATTAATACTACGTGAATCATTCACTAACGCCAAAAAATTTCATCCCCAACAAACTCCAGCTATTGAAATATCTGTAACACCAGCAGATATTGGAACTATTCAATTATCAATAAGCGATAACGGACAATATTTACCCTATCAAGAACTGACAAAAGTATGGACTCCCTATTACCAAAGTGAAAAATATTTTACCGGTGAAGTACAAGGTATGGGCTTAGGTTTAGCAATGATTGCTCGATTAGTATGGAGTTGCGGTGGGAATTGTTGTCTTAAAAATCGTGAAGACAAACCGGGTGTGAGAATGGAATTAACTTTACCATTGAAAATAGATAATGAATGCGAATAACGAATCGAACAAATCATTGAAAAAATAAGTTTATTAACAATCATGATTTGCTATGTGTCTATCCCTTACCACCTATCAGTTTCATGTAACTTATTGATTTTCTATTAAGCCTAAATATTCAACTCATTGTTTTTATTTCTATTAAAATTTTGTCTTGCTAAAAGTGATAGGTGGTAAGGTGTCTATCCATTGCGTTACTAAAATACTATTTTCATTTAGATATGAAAAATTTAACGCATTAGTAACAATCATATCATTCCCAAAGTCACTTCGTTTTATTTCTTGATACGATAAAAATCAATAGAGTAATCATAAATAAGTTGTGGAATTAGTCTGATGATTTGAAAGGCTATAAAGCCAATTGATTTCACAACTCAAATAAGATCACTAGAGATATCATTTTTATTTTCATCCTCCCACAATTTGCTCACATATCTGCTATATTTACAAATAAGTAATCATGTTTATGTGATTTAAGAAAACCAATGACTTAAGTAAGGTAACAATTTTATAGATTCATAAGATTTTTAAAAATTAACGTTTTAGAATTCAAGATTTATCTTGGCAAAAAATAATTATCTCAAACTCCAATTCAAACTGGTATCAGGTAGGTAGCAGTTTATAAAAATGCTGAACACGCTGGATTTTTTTTTTTGCGTATAGCATTTTCAAAGACTTATGCGGACAAGTGCCACTAAAAATCAAAGATTTACAGAGTTCTCAGGCGTTTTCAGAAAAATGGGTAACAGATTTTTGTTGTCACTTTTAAAGAAAGATTTCAGGGATAATTGATTTTTTGAATATTTTTGACTGAAAATAAATGATTGACAGAATGTTAAGGCATTCTTAGTTTTTTATCATTAATCAAACCGGTAGGAATCCTTCACTAAGGCGATAAGCACGAGTTCATCCGATAATCGTCCAGCAAAAAATACTATTTTTTAAAGAAATAGTATTTTTAAGTGAGAATATTTTTTGCTTTTCACCTAAAACCGATAATGTTTAAAAATCTTATGATTTAATAATATCTTAATTCTCCATTAGCGAAATATTAAGTCATTCTTAAAATCACATAAACATTTTGGTTTAGAAATTAGGAGGAATATAACAATGATAAAAAAAATAAGCATTAGCTTAATCTTATTTGGATTTTTTTTAGCTGCACCTGCTATCGCGTTTGATGCCGGTTGGATTGACCATTTTGAAGGCCAATCGGCAAATTACCTTATCAAGCGGGGCCAGCAAAAAATACCGGTCAGATTGTTCACGGTATTGCAAGTGGGAGATGAAATTTCCGTGACTAAAAAACAGCATACCATCACAATAAATCTGCGTGGTGGTACTCACACAGTTCAAGTCACATTAGAAAATTCGCCCTTTAAAATCAATGATACCAACCAAGTTCCTGAAAGACTGAACAATTTATGGACGTGGACCCGACAATATCTTAGTGAATGGCAAAAATTCACGCAATCGGTTACTTCTTATGATAACCAAACGGTTTCTGAACAGCCTAAAAAACCGATGGTGCCGTTGTTAGCCAATGTGGAATCTATAGCAGCCTTAGTAGCAGGAAAGCGGGCTTTATATTTACAGTGGGCTGGTGGTAAATCTCCTTATCAAATCCTGGTTCTTAAACGCCACAATCGCTTGCTAAGCAACACGAGTATCATGCGGCAAATCAAGACAGAAATCATTGATTTTCAAGCCGATAAATCTTATCGGATCATGGTAATTGATGCTGATGGTCAGTCCTCCATTGCTGGTTTTAGAGTTGTCACTCCAATACGGCAACCCATTTTCCCAGAAATTTTTAAAGAGGCTAACTTGCCGGAAAATTTTCGTCAAACTTTACAAGCCACCTGGTTAGCAATGCAGGAAAATGGCAAATGGGTTTTTGAAGCTTATCAACAAATTGCACAATTGACTGACTATTACCCAGCGCAATTATTGAAACAGGCATTAGCATTTCAACAAAAAATGCAAATACAAACGATTCGCGGTATACGAGGATAAACAAAGGAAAAATGGGAAAGTAGGTAGGAAAGCTAAGTAGGTCGGGTTAGCGAAGCGTAACCCGACAAAAATTTATGTTCGACTTACATGTAAGATTAAAAAAATCACAAACAGTTATGCTTTGTCGTAATTATATCTGTCTTTTCAAAAAGCTTAAAAAATGCGTTCCAATAATATCTCATACGCCAGCCACTTCACGCCAACTCCATAAACTTGATAAAAGCGCACAAGCAATCCGACAAAAAAAGTTTATTCGTCAATTCACTTCTCTAATCCGATCTACGCCGCTTATCCACTTATCCGCTTATCCGCGCTGTTTCATATTCTCACAAAATAGGGTAACGCGATTAAAATAACACCAACAATTACAAGTATGTATACGTTTGAGATAAAATAAGGAAATATGAACAGAGAGATTCCGCTAAATAGTGGAACAACCGCCTTTTGCTTTTTCCCATAAGCAAAAAATCCTAAGCCTATTGATCCGAATATCATCCCCCAAATAAGTAGTGATGTACCTTCCATTTTAGAATTTACCTCTTTTTTTTCTCATCAGACATCATTAAAGTAGTTTACTGATTTGACATCAACGGTTTGCTCTAAAATGTTTTTCTCGTTTTGCAATCGTGTCCAGTTCAGTAGCATCATTCAAGGTAATGCTATCATATATTTATAAATTCTTCTTTTAAATAAGGCTATTTCCAAAAACAAATATACCGGGAATCGTTGCCTGAGCGGTTGGTGAGCTTGTCGAACCATGTCGAAGGCAATATTTATGGTTGCCTTCGACAAGCTCAGGCAACGGTATAATCTTTTCTGGAAATCACCTAAAATATTTCAAATCGGCAAATGGCAAAGACCGTCCAAAATAAATTTTGGTTCTGGTTCATTAATTCTTTATTCTAAATTTCTCATAAAATATCCATTTTGACAAAATTTTTTCTGTGCGCCAAATAAAATATAAATAATTGATTTATAAAATATTTCACTCTATTTACCCTCTGTATTTATAAAAATTTTTATGCGATCTAGTGGTTAATTTGGTTATCATAGGCATCTGTTTAAAGTTGATGGCGTTTAAGTAAACAAAGCAGGTGTCGATCGCAGTACGCATTATATTTTATAGCATTTACAACCTCCCAAAATATAAAAGGCAAAAATATGGCAACTAATCCACAGAAAAGGCAAAAACAACTTGTCAAAAAGAAAGCGAAACGTAAAGTAGTTGTTACTACTAAAAAGATGATTGATAAATTAGGTGGCCTCTTATCCCAAACGGCCCTTGAAAAGACACCCATACATGAATGCCAGGCTGCTAATTCCCTATTTGAAACTGGCATTGGTACTGTTGTTTTATCCAGAGAAATACAAAACGGTGATTTGGCCGTCGGTTTTTTTATGTTGGATGTTTGGTGTTTAGGTGTAAAGAGTGCTTTTTTTGCTCGCTTAACCGAGACAGAATATCAGGAAAAATTGCAGGAAATCGCGTCGCGGGAAAATTTGCAACCGGTTTCTCCAGCTTATGCCAGAAAATTGGTTGAAGATTGTGCGGCTTATGCTAAAAATTTAGGTTTTTCTCCCGATCCTGATTATAAAAAGGCAAAGCGGGTTTTTGGTGATATTGATCCTAACGAGTGTTCGGAAACGTTTGAGTTTGGTAAAGATGGGCAACCATTTTACTTCAGCGGTCCTTATGAAACGCCAGAAAAAATGAGAAAAATTGTCAACACACTGACCAAAACTTGTGGTGCTGATAATTTTCATTATGTAGCACATCAAGAACCTTTTGAGAATGAAGAAGAGGATAAATTGGAATTTAAAGCTTAATTTCCAAAATTTCGCTTTGAATTCCAACTCTCTCTCAGACTGGAGTTCAAAGCGAAGCTTTGAGTTTTGGAATCCAAAGCAAAGCTTAGATTTTTTTAGGAAAAATATGGATGAATCTCAACTATTTAAATATAAATTACGCAATACCATTCAATCTATCTTACTGATTTTCGCATTAATGGTAATGTTGGGTATTTTGGGGTGGTTGATTGGCGGTGGACTCTTTGCTTTTTGTGCGATTGTGCTAGTTGTTGCACTATATTTTTTCAATCCGGTATTATCTCCCCAGCTAATTTTGAAAATGTATCGCACTCGCCAAATTATGCCTTATGAGGCACCAAATCTTCATGCTATCTTACGAGTTCTTGCACAACGTGCAGAATTACCAACGATTCCTCAGTTATTTTATTTACCAAGTGATGTCATGAATGCCTTTGCAGTTGGTATGCCTGATAATTCAGTGATCGCACTCTCTGATGGTCTTTTGCGTCGCCTATCACAACGAGAAATCACCGGCGTATTGGCCCACGAAATTAGCCATATTGCACATGAAGATATACGAATTATGAGCTTTGCCGATTTGGCGAGCCGTATAACGAATTATCTCTCCCTCATTGGACAAATTCTGTTGCTTATTAATTTATTGTTACTGCTATTTAGTGCTTCTCTCATCAGTTGGACAGCCATTTTTATTTTGATATTCGCGCCAATTATCACCGACTTATTACAATTAGCCCTATCACGCAACCGCGAATATGATGCTGATCTGAGTGCGGCTGAATTATTGGGTGATCCAGAACCATTAGTATCCGCTTTGCTAAAAATGGAACGTTATCAAGGTAGTCTGGTGGAACAAATTTTGTGGCCCGGGCATCGTTCACCAGAACCTTCTTTACTACGAACTCATCCACCCACTAAAGAACGTGTCAAACGATTGCTCGAATTAAAGGAACGTCGTCTTTATTATCCGCAAACCTGGAAACCAATATCATTATATAAGAATGATATAGCGTTATCTTTGTTAATCGGACAAACCTCTTTGCGTCCTCGTTGGTATATGAGTGGAATACGGTTTTGAATGAATGATGAATGAAAAACACATTAATAACTTGACGATGTTTCAGAAATTTTTTTCTATTCCAAAGCTAAAGCTTTGGACTCCAGAACCGTGCTTTGGAGTCCAAAGCTTTAGCTTTGGAATTTTTCTGGTTCCAACGCTCTGGCGTTGGAATCTATCTGTGACGCTCCGCGTCACTCCTTTTTTCAAAATAACAAAGTCTATATAACGAATGAAGGATTGCTATAGTATGCTTTTTGAAAACCATCGCAAAAAGGAAAAAAATATGTCAGATTTAATCGAAATTGATGAACAATATCAAGAATTACCAGAAAATGGAAAAATAAAAGTGCTGTCAAAAAATCATAGTCTAGCAGTTGGAAGATTATCAGGATTATTATTTAATGATGAAAGATTTATTGTTATGCCAGAATTAAGTTTAGATATGAATCAAATCGACTTATCTCAATATGGACTGAAAGCTAAGGATGAACTTGTACCAGATATCTGTCTTTACTCAGAAGAAAATAGCATAGATTTTAGTGATTTTGATGAGTTGAAGGTTAAACAAATTCCCTTACTTGCCATTGAAGTGCTTTCACCACAACAAGAAATAAGTCAGATTATCGCCAAATTTCATGCTTATTTTGCATTGGGTATTAAATCTTGTTGGTTGGTTACACCGGTCACTAAATCCATCACCATTTATTCGCAACCTGGTAAACCCAAGACTTATGATATCAATGATAGTGAACTGATTGATGAAGTGATGGATATCCGCTTACCAACTCAAAAGATTTTTGGTAAACGTTAAATAATGAATGGTGAATGATGAATAGTAAATGATGAATGATAAATAGGTCAATCAAAAATATGATGTTGTTGAGAATTTTCCTATTCATTTTTAGAACCACGATCTTTCCCTCCCCCTTCGACCCTTCGACAAGCTCAGGGACCGCAGGCTCAGGGACCGCCTGGGACCGCGCCGTGCCATTTTGCTATCTTTAGCTAAAAGGATATTCATTAAATAATTTTAAAAACAATATGTTAAATGTTAATTTTCTCTATCTTGTTATAGCTAACAAATAGGAAAATGGCACTGGACGGTTCCCCCTCCCAGCGGGAGGGGGTTAGGGGGAGGGAGAGATCATGGTTCTAAAAATACTTCAAGAAGAAGAATGCGTAACATGATATTTTAAAACAATTGCTCTGGCATAACCGTTTTTTCCAACGTTTTGGGTTGGCAAAAGGTTAAGATAGCAACATGTTCAAAAGAACGTTGAGTCTTATTTGGGTTAGCAGGAGAATCAGAATGGATATCGTTATTTTTAGTGGTTTGTGGAACCGATTTGGCTGATAAACGACTCGGTTGTAAATCAAACGGTGAAGGCGGACTACCGGCTATCGGAAAAAAAGCAAAACGGCTACGATTTATATACTCTTCATAGCTCATATTTTCGCACATTTTTTTCAGAAAAAGACTAGCATCTTCCATGACTGATGAAGGTAATATTAAGGCACCATCGTTTGTGTTGGTATCCGGAGAATCAATTTCTACTTCACCATCTATGCCCAGCTTGGAAGAGGCACTGATGATACTATTTGCAGAAGCGTAAAAGTGATCGGATTTGAGCTGAATATTTCCACCACGTCCTTCGTAAGCTTGGGCAACAATCTGCCCTTTATCCATAATAATAAAAATAGGATAGTCTATACTGATATTACCGCCATCACCTGTACCACCTTGAACGCTGGTGGTTATTTTAGCTTCTTGCAATAATAATAAATTTGGCGTGATAATAGTGAGATTACCTCCCTCAGCGTTGGCAGCCGCTGTCGAAAATTCAGTTTCCTCCGTTAAAATAATTCTATTAGCTTCAATTAAAATGTTACCCGCTTTACCCGCATAAGGTTCAGTATTAATAGAACCACTCCTAACACCACTGAAATAAACAAATGGGTCACGGACATGTTTGCCTTCAGCTGTCAGGGTATCTGTGACGAATAGGTTAATAGAACCGCCATTGCCTCCACCATAAGTATCATTATTAATTTGTCCACCTTCTTTTAGTATGATTTGATTAGCCCGTATTTCAATTGACCCACCATGACCAGTATTCGCTTCTACACCTCCTGATACGGCAAAAATACCACTGGGTAACAAGCTAAATCTTTCCAACTCAGGTTCTTGCCAAGGAATGTCAAAGCCACCTGAAATTGTCAACGTATCACCAACATTGATAGAGATAGCACCACTTTTACCCGGGCCAAGTGTGGCATTATAAATAGCACCACCATCTATTAAATGAATTTGACCCGCTTCTATTTCAATGCGCCCAGCATCACCGGCATCGTCTTCTGAACTTAATGCACTGGCTGAAATATTACTGGCAGCCCCTTCAGAACTTTCTTGTCCTGCTAATGTGAGTGTATCAGTCACTTGGATTGAAATGGTGCCTCCTTTGCCAGCACCAAAAGTTTCACTTTCAATATTTGCACCTTCTAAAAGCATTATTTGGTCTGCTTTTATGCGAATGTTTGCGGCATTGCCGCTATTGCTGATTTCTTGATCTCCCGCTCTGCCAGTAAAACCACTATTATTACCCGATTTATCTTGTCCAGAAGCCATAATGCCCTCGGTGACTGAAACATCAATGAGACCACTATTTCCGGCACCAAAAGTACGATTGAGAATTTGCCCACCTTGAGTTAGGTTAATTTGACGAGCTTCTATCTTAATATTACCAGCATCACCGTTACCGGCGGTCGCATTGAGAATGCCACTAGGCGCATCAATTTCTGAGACAAACGCGCCAGTGATATTCATCTCTTCAGCCACGTTGATATGAATGTTACCCGCGTTACCTGAATGTTCAGTGATTGTTAAGATAAGCCCTTCGTTTATCGTGAGTTGACCGGTTTCGATATCAAGATTACCAGCATCACCACTGGCTTCTTCTAATGAAAAACTGAAAATACCGTTGGGCACCTCCATTTCTGGAATATATCGTCCTTTTATATTCAAACTGTCGGTTGCTTTAATACGGAGATTTCCAGCGGTACCAGTACCTTGAGTGACGGTGAAAATAGCTGCTGTTCCATTGATAGTTAATTGTTTAGCTGACACATTAATGGCCCCACTGTTTCCAGAACCATAAGTTCCGGTATAAATGCCAGCTAATTGCTGATCTCCAATTAACTCTAAATTGTCCACGACGACAATATCTATCAAACCACCGTTCTCATCCTCTAACGTAGCACTTTCTAAGAAACTATTGACTAGCTTCATTTTTCCAGCCCGAATAAAAATATCACCACCACCTTGGCCACTAACACCTATTCCAGAATTGTGAATGGAGAGTTGTCCACCTTGGCTATTTTGGCTGAGAGAAATGCCAGAATCGGTAAAAATAACTTCACCTTGAGTAGCCTGACTGATCAGGTTAATTCGGCCAGATTCGGCAAACAAGATTGAATGAGAACTGTCCAATCCATTGTCTTTATCGACCGGCGGGGGCGTGTTTGCATTGATTGTTATGTCACCGCCAATGAGTGATAAAGTCTTATTTTTCAAAACCACGAGTTGACTTTCTTCGATGGTAATAGGGGCCGGTGTATTCGTTAAAAAACCAAATGCTTCAATTGGTGCAACGGTTAATAAACTATTTTCTGGCTGACGAGCATTAAATTGTCCACCATCAGAAAAACGCAGATAATCGGCAGTGCTAGCATGAAAACTCCCTGATAGGTCTAGCTTGGCATTGGGCCCAAAAAAGAGCCCATAAGGATTTAAAAAATACAGATTCGCGTTGGGAATCGTTGAGCGAATTAATCCGTCAATATTGGAAGGATTACCACCGGTCACACGACTGATCACGTTTTGAACGGTATTTGGCCCGGAAAAAGTCGCAATTTCTTGATTATTTAAATTAAAGGTTTGAAAACTATGAAAAAGATTGTCACCCTGTTGTTGGCCCAAATCTGATGTGATTTGATAATCGGGCCCCGGTAAATTGACACGAGAGCCAAGCGTTCCATCAGTAGTGATTTGTGCATGGACTGTTAAACTTAAAATCATTAATAGAATTAAAAATAAAAGCGGATTTTTCATCTTGTTTAGTGAGTTTTCTGATATTTGATGTTCAAGGCACTGAGATAGTTCAATGGGATTGGGTCGCGTTTTCTGGTTCCAACGCTCCTGCGTTGGAATCCTTATGTGACGCTCCGCGTCACTCCTTATAACTCATTTAGGATTGCTATAGGGTAGCGTTTAAAAATTCACACCATTACCGATTACCGATTACCGATTACCGATTACCGATTACCAATAATTTATCTCTTTCAATGATCTCAGTGCCCATAATCGTATCAATGAGTTAATGAGTTATAGCATTTTTAAGTGTAATATTTTCTTGAATTATAGTATTTAATAGTTTATTTATCAATAATTTAAATAATATTATCACGTATGTTATTTAATCGGAAATTGTTATAATAATAAAAAGCATAATTTATAGATAAGCGAAGTATAATAACATATAACTAACTGATAACTAATGAAATGACTGATATTGAACAACTTTACCGTCAAAAAGTGGTTGACATCTACAATCGCATTGCCTTGACTGGTTTACCGGAACGCGATCCGCGTTTGAACGATATTCCACTGGACAAAATTTTTATTAAATTAACCATTGCGGTCGAATCCGCTTTTCAGCCTTCGATTCCTTTTGATTTATTGGAGTCCAAAGCGTCATTGGAGTCCAAAGCTTTAGCTTTGGATGAACGGTTATTGCGACGACAATGGGAACGCGAACGAAAAGAACGTCCGCCAGAACCGATTGCATTAGCGACTGCTTTACAAAAACACCAACGTTTGTTCATCACCGGTGTGCCCGGCAGTGGCAAAACGACGTTGTTGCGTTGGTTAGCCGTTATTTTTGCGAATCAACAACAAGCCGATCCCGCACGGTTAGGGCCCACATTTACGGAAGATATCATTCCTATTGTGTTAGAGCTTCGGCGTTTTTCTAAGCTATTTCAAGAAAATCAAGCCGTTCCGCCTGATTTAACCGACAAAATCAGCGCATTTATTGGAGAAGATTCACGTTTTGATGGAATTTCGTCAGCATGGATGCGCGAGACGTTGGCCCATCAACCGTGTTTATTGTTAATTGATGGGTTGGATGAAATTGCCAATCAATATACGCGCCAAAATGTGTTGGAAGCCTTAGATGCGTTTGTGCAAATTCCAAATTATGCCCATGTCCGTTGTATTTTAACCACTCGTCCGCATGGCTTTCGAGATGTGCATTTGAGTGCCCAATTTCAGCGCACCGAAATCCAACCCTTTACGCCCGATGATGTAGCGCAGTTTATTCACCATTGGTATGAAACCGCTTATGATTTTGAATATCAAGAAGAAGCCGAAGAGTTAATTGCTGCCATTCAAGCCAAGCCGCGCGTGACGGAAATTGCTCAAAATCCGTTATTGTGTACCATCATTGCGATTATTTATCGCAATAATCGGGTGTTGCCGAATCACCGCGTGGAATTGTATCGAGAATGCTGTAAAGCCTTATTAGATACTTGGGAAAACAATAAGCAAATTAAGCAATTGGGTTTAATCGGCGACTTGAACTGGAAAGAAAAATTAGAATTGTTGATGCCGCTCGCTTATTACTTTCATAAACAAACAGAACAGCTTGCAATTAGCGAAGAAATGGTAATTCAACTATTGGCTGAGTCCTTAGAAAAATTTGGATTAAGCTATGATCTCAAAGCCAAGCAAGAAGCCCGTGATTTTATTGCAGCCATTCAAGATCGCAGTGGTTTATTACAAGGACGCGGCGATGGTACGTTAGAATTTACCCATCGCACCTTTCAAGAATACTTAGCAGCGCGTTATATCGCCAGCCAATCTGATCCAGAGTATATTGATTTAGTGATGGTCCATTTGCACGAAGCTTGGTGGCGAGAAGTGCATTTATTGGTGATTGGACATTTAGGTTCCAGTAGCGATACAGCCAAAAAAGTCGAGCGTTTAATGTTGACAAATTATTCACTATAATCCAAACATAGTTAGGCATTTTAAAATTTCCCAATTTTGTTTAACTGTGATACTATTCAATAACTAACCATAATGGTTATATGGAGGTGATGTGGCTGAGTACGATTTAGGACAAGTAAAAGTAGCTGCTAAAAACAAAAATATTGAATATCGAGGTAGGAAAGTTGGTCAAGACATCGCTAATTTAGGATATGACATAAACGATGTTTCTAATTGTTTATGCTTACTTAGTCCAGCTAATTTTCGTAAAACTCATTACTATCAAGATCAACCAGATGATGAGTATATCTGCCAATATAAAAAGAATCTCGATGATGAGTATGATGACTTATATATTAAGTTCTGCCTATTAGACGGAGGTTTGGTTATTGATTTAGCTTCTTTTCATTTACCTTAGTATTAATTTGAGGAAACAGAACATGACAAACTGTAAATTATGTAAGTCTGACAACATAAGTCAGTTTAATGATCAAGAAATAATTTCTTATAAAGGAACAGAATTATCTGTTTCTATGGAATACTCTATTTGTAACAGTTGTGGAAGAGAATTTATTTCTAAACAGCAAATTATTAACAATGATGCCCGAATGAGAGATGCTAAAAGGTCACTAGATGGACTTATGACATCAAGCGAAATTTATGATGCACGTAAAAAATTAGGGCTTACACAAGAACAAGCTTCAAAAGTCTTTGGTGGTGGAAAGAATGCTTTTTCAAAATATGAAAGAAGTGAAGTGTCGCAAAGCGTAGCAATGGATAAATTAATAAGGATTTGCTTAAAACATCCAAATGTATTTCGAGAAATGTTAGCTTCTGCTGGTGCTGGAATAGAAGAATATAAGGGAGAACAGGTTTGTTATGAAAATAACATAATACCTTATATTAAAGGTTCAGCGGCTAATCAAGAAAATTTCAAACTCACTACATCAAAAAAAATCAAGGAAGGTGCTTATGGATAAAAAATTGATAGGTGAAGCGATACAAGCATTAGAGCTAATTGATATTTATCTTTACACTACATCAGTAAAGCGCTTCAAAGAAATTTCTTCCGATCATTATCCTGATGAGATGGCACAACAAAATAAAATAGCAATTGATGCAGAGTTTTTAGAGGCGAAAAGTGAGAGAAATACAGGGCGGCTAATTAATGCAAAAGTTGAATTTGGCGCGCGATATATTGTTGAAGAAAATGATGATGAAGTTACCGCGTATGCAGAGATTGAAGCTTGTTTTATAGCTAAATATAGCCTGTCAAAAGATATATCTGAAGAAGCTATTAGTGAATTCATGAAGTTTAATGTTGTACATAATATTTGGCCATTTTGGAGAGAACATGCTTTCAGATTATCTGCTCAGGCAAAACTTCCAACACCAATCATCTCTTTGTATAAGTCTACCTCAGAGTAAAATGCCTAACAAGGCACTCAAGACGGACAGAAAAAAATTGGCTTCCATTCTGCGGAGTTTAGCTAAAAATTTTTATGCCGCTTAGCGAGCATAGGGAAAAGGTAAAAACAATTTGGTTTGAGAGTTCTTTGGTATCGTTCCCAAGTTTTACTTGGATTGGTATCGTTCCCAAGTTTTACTTGGAAACGCACTGCTTTTGAAACTTTGCTTCAAGAATAGTCAGAATGACAGTTAGGAACAAAAATGAAATAACTTCACCTTTTAACCTCTCGCCCTTTGGGAGAGATATGAGAGAGGGCCCATAAAGCTCCAAGTTATTTCATTTTCATTCCTTATTAATAAATCTTGTCTATTCTTTAATCCGTTCTTGCTATAAATTTGTCGTCCTGAGTCCAAAGCGAAGCTTTGTGCTTTCATCGGATTAGATTATTTACAGCAAGCTAATTTTTAACAAATTGGATATCGAGTGTACGCATGTAAATTTGTATACCGGCATCTTGTACTGGGAAAACATAAGCATCTTCATCAGATTCATTATAATGAGCATGCCACCAACCAGGAGGCGTTACAAAAACCGTATTGGATTTCCAGATGACCTTAACTGGATTGATAATATTACCCTCTCCATCAATCTCTTTACCAATCAGTGTATAAACATCCTGTTTGGCAAAAATGGCCAAATCAATTGCAACAGAGTTATGACGATGTGGTTTCTGTATGGCACCTTTGGGTAACAAATTATATAAAGACCATAAGCTAGGAGTCATGGTACGTGTTTTCTCACTGGCGGGATTACCTAAAACGATGCCATTACGGTTACGATTTTCCCGAATACCAGCTTCCCTAATCCGAGCAATTTCTCCATCAAGATATTCTTTAGGATAAAAAGCAGGCTGGAAACGCACTTTTGACGGAATCGCTCCGACATAATTTAACATGGGTGCATCATGTACCCAATAGATTGCAGCATCTTCATCAGCATAGTGTCTTGATCCACTATTCATTGGTAAAGTAAAAGCATCACCCGGTTTCCATTTTAGTGTACCGTGTTCTGTCTCAGTACGACCCATACCACGCATAATAAAGAAAACCTCTGAAGTCGAATTAACGGCAGCCGCAATATTTTCATTTGCTTGTATGCGTATATAATTGGCCAATAAATTTGGAGTTGTTGCAGGATAAGGTGTTCCAATAATTTCAGCTAAAGAAAGTTCAATAATACGTGTTTCACCTTCTTCATGTAATTGAGCTGGAAAAGCCCGAATTGGAATACTTGCAATATCTGGGTTTGCAGAAGAACCATATTCCCAACTAAGAACTTGTTCTTGCCACTTGTCATTAACAATCATTATTTCATCCTGTTAAGTTGCAATTTCTCGTTCCAACGCCAGAGCGTTGGAATGCATTCTGTGACGCTCCGCGTCACTCCTTTGAAGGATGGCGATATTATCTACCAAAATAAAGCGTTGGATACCAAGTTATTGCTGGCGAACTAATTCATTTTTATCGGTATGTTCAAAGGTCTTGCCATAGATTTCAAGCATTGTGATTTCAGAATATGAAAGCTTATCATCCGACAAGAGGATTCTGTGCCGAAATTCTGTCGTGCGTGCGGTTTGTTGCATAAAAGGCGATTGGATGATTCCCCAGTTCTTATCATTAATGTTGGCAACAACCTCAATTTTTACCGATCCTTCCGATGTTGGACCTTTATACTTCCCCCCAGCGAGTACACAGACACCTCGTGGAATAACCAGAGAGTGCATGACGATTTCTGACTTTGGGTCCCACATCCAATAACCGGTTTCATCGTGAAATACCTCATGACTGGATTGATGAGAAATCACTTGGTGGTAGCGGATTACCGATAAAACCTGCGATTCAGCATTGGTAACATCTCCAACTTCCGTGTAAGTGATCGTTTCATAATAGAGATTTTCCTTGGTACCTTCTGATTTTGGTGCCACATCCAATCCCTTATCTCCTTTCCAAAGGCCGATTAATCCCTTCAAGGGCCCATAATCAACGGTATTACTCATATTTTTCTACTCCTAAAAAAATTATTGCGTTATTGTGATTGAAATTTATGGATTTATTAATGCTAAAAATGATCGGTGATCACAACTTCTTCCATAGATAATTGCCCACCTCGTGGCCAACTTTCCTTAATCGCCTTGCCAATCACAACAAACATCGCAATGACATGATCTTCTGGTAAGTTGATCAGTTGGCCCACCGCATCAAAATCAAAGCCATCCATCGGGCATGAATCATAACCCATCGATTTTGCCGCTAACATTAAGGTTTGAGCAGCAATACCGCAGGAACGCATGGCTTCGTCACGTTGTACCGATTCTCGTCCTTGATAATATTGATCGATGGCTGGCACGATAAAATCTTGTACCGCTTGAGGAGCTTTACACCAGTAGCGAGCGGGTTGCTTTTCCCAGGCTTTGAGATCGGCACAAAGAACGAGCAGTAATGAAGCATCCGTTACCTGAGCTTGATCCCAGGCAACGGCACGGATTTTCTTTCTCAATTCTGGTTCTTGTACTAGCACAAAACGCCAGTTTTGAATATTGAATGCGGTTGGGGAGAGCATAGTTAATGACATCAATTGCTTGGTTTCTGCTTCTGTCATCCGATGCTCAGGGTCGTAATGTTTGACAGCGCGACGTGTTTCAATGGCGGTGATGGTTTCCATATTTTCTTCCTTTTAGTGTTGTTCAAAATGAACAGGTGATATTTCCAAAGCCCGGTAAGTCGGGTTACGCTTCGCTAACTTGATTATAGCAATTCTCAATTGAATAAAGTGCAGAGAATATAGTTTAAATTATTGAAAATTAAATATAAAAATCTATAACACTGTAATGCATTAAACGCAAAAACGCTTAGATCAACTCGACATCAGAATGAATTTCGACCAAGCTGGGGCCATCGTGGGCCAATGCCTGTGAAATGGCCGTTTCTAGTTCTTCTGTTTTTGTTACCGATATTCCTAGCGCACCACAAAGGTTGGCATATTCAGCAAAATTAGGATTATGCAGGGAAGTTTGCCACACATCCCAGTTGCCAGCCTTTTGTTCTTTGCTGATTTTTCCCAATTCATTGTTACACAACAAAATATGGGTGATATTCATTCCGTATTTAACGGCAGTATTTACTTCTGCCAAGTATTGACCAAATCCGCCATCCCCGGAAACTGATACTACCGGTC
>Ga0233403_10000441_pt1 | contig 19476 bp, 25 predicted proteins | sample Na_oxic_1_MG_FD_179866 | JGI IMG/M metagenome (GOLD analysis project Ga0233403, IMG submission 179866) | Seawater microbial communities from Saanich Inlet, British Columbia, Canada - Na_oxic_1_MG | ecosystem: Environmental > Aquatic > Marine > Inlet | place: Canada: British Columbia | collected...
TGAACGTAAAGATACACGCCGTCGCACGCCAATCGTGAATATTGTCGCACACGACGAAAAGATCGAGCAAATCCATCACATCTTAGATCAATTTGCCCAAGCCCGTTTAATCACACTGGATGAAAACAAAACGGCAGAAATCACGCACGAAGCTTTATTAGAAAACTGGACCACTTTAAAAGCTTGGTTAGCGGGCAGTCGTGACGATTTACGTTTTGAACAGCGTTTGAATGAAGCCATTGACAATTGGCAGTATCAACAGGAAGCGGATGGGTTGTTGTGGCGTTCGCCGGATTTGGATTTACTTGAGAAGTATTATCAACATGCTCGTCAGGATATGACTGCGGTGCAGGTGGGTTTTTATCGGGCTTCGGTGGGTAAACAACGGCTGACGCAATGGTTGAGACGGGTGACGGTTGCGGTGTTGGTGGGGTTGACGGTGGCTTTGAGTGTTGGGGTGTATTTTGCGGTTGATCAGAAGCAAAAAGCGACAGAAGCTGCTATTATAGCACAGCAAGAACGTGATACTGCACTGGAATCTCAAATAAAAGCAAAAGAAGCCTTGAAAATGGCTGAGGAACAAAAAAATAAGGCATTGTTTAGAGAATCGTTATTTTTAGCAGAAATAGCACGGCAACAAATTGAACAAGGTAATGCGGAAACGGCAGTATTATTGGCTTTAGAAGCACTACCTCAGTCTTTGAAAAATCCAAACCGTCCCTTTGTTCCTGAAGTATATGTTCAGCTTAAAAAAGCAGTTTCTATATTAGAGAACTCAGTGACTGGATTAAATAGGCAGCCATTGATTAATCATGCACGTCAGCTGGTAGCAGGTAAAGAACTTACGTCTGAACAGAAAAAACAGTTTTTTTTAAAAGGACATTTACCCACATTACTTGAGTTTATCGCCGAAATTGACCCTAAGTTCGTTGAAATGCTTACATCTGAACAGCGTGAAAAATTTTCTATGAATGAGTTGGATGTCTTGGGTAAAGAACTGTTGTCTCAATGGGCTGAACAGCTTACACCTGAGCAACGTACTAAATGGGTTGAACAACTTGAACGTGAACAGCATAAAGCAATTTCCGTTGGTTTTATAGAAACTTTTGATTGTCCAAATACTGCTTTTGAACTGTTTAGGGATAATAAAATATTAGTTGTAAAGATTTTTGAATCTCTCTATGTTGGAGATCAAATAAAAGTTATAAATAATAATTGTAGCATTCAATTAATACTTGAAAGCGAGAAAGTTCTAATAACGGCTAAAAATTCTCCTTATGTCGTAAAAATGATGCCAAAACAACCCTCTTTAACAAGAAACTGGTTTAATGTGACAAGGCAATGGTTTGAAAGCCTTTGGAAATTAGAACCAACAAGAAGAGATGGACGTTTTGGTCCAAGATGATAAATGCTTACCGTGAATTATTTAAAGCTTATTAAAAATTCGTTTGTTCTAATTATCCATTATATTATTATAGACAATAAATAGTGTTTAAGAACAATTCAAACAAGCACAAAAGGTGGATGGGCGGTTTAAGTTTGGGAATATTGAGGATTATGCCAAGAGTTTTAAAGAGGATTGAAGTTGCCACCGAAGCCCACAAACTCATTGAAGACGGCAACATCACCGAAGCCAAAGCCAAATTCGCCCAAGCCAGAGAATGGGATAACAAGGTGGTGTGGGGGGATGAGGGTTTAAGTGAAAAGTGAAAAACTAAAAGTGAAAAGTTAAATAAGTTTTATGTATTTGCTTTTGCAATAATTTTTCACTTTTCACTATTCACTTTTCACTTATGTACCGCCTCAAAATGAGATAAATTATGAAAGAATTTGATTTTACACTTAAATTTGCTTTCTCCAATATCAATACAGAAGCAGAAAATTACGTTGAATCACTAGGTAAAGCCGGCTGTGATGATGCTATCATTGGAATAGGCAAAAAAGGGAGAATAGCTTTTCAGTTTTGTCGGGAAGCTAAAGATGCTTCTGAAGCAATATTCAGTGCCATAAAAGAGATAAAATCCGTCATACCAGATGCAAGACTGGTTGATGCAACACCTGATTTAGTGAGTGTTTCCGATATAGCTGAATTACTTGGATTTTCTCATCATAATATAAAAAAGCTAATACACAGCCTGACTTTCCCTGAGCCAATTTATGAAGGAAAATTTGCCGTCTGGCATTTAGCGAAAGTTTTACAATGGTTTGAGCAAGGACAAGACAAACAGATTGAACCTTCTCTAATGGAAATAGCCAATGCTAATATGCAGCTTAATATTGCTAACGAGTTTGCCAGTTTAGAACCTCAATTTCATGCCAGAATTTCTGCGGCTTTAAGTGAAAAGTGAAAAACTAAAAGTGAAAAGTTAAATAAGTTTTATGTATTTGCTTTTGCAATAATTTTTCACTGTCTGAATTAAAATTTTCTTAAATTCCCTAATTCAAACAATTAAGGAGAAAACCATGTTAAAAACACTTAATTTAGATGACAACCTGCTTTATGAGGCTGAAGCTTTTGCAACACAACAAGGCACTAGCCTTAACACACTGATTGAAAATTTAATGAGAGAAATGCTTCAACCTTATCTGCAAAAATCTAAAGAACGAAAGAAAGTTGAACTCCCCATTTTTCAGGGTGATGGTTTACAACCGGGAATCAATTTGAACAACTCACACGCACTGCTTGACTCAATGGAGGATGTGGAAAATGGATTTACCCGATGTTAATATTTTGATTTACGCGCATCGAAGTGAATTGACGTGGCATAAACCTTGTCATGCTTGGTTGGAAAAAGCCGTCAATGGTACAGAATCTTTTGGAATGTCAGAGTTAGTTTTGAGTGCGTTTTTGCGGTTAGTCACCAATCCTAAAATATTCAAAACGCCAACGCCTTTAGAAACGGCATTATTGTTTGTGAACACCATTCGACAAAACGAAAACTGCGTTATTATTTCGCCTAATTTACAACATTGGAATATTTTTACACGCCTTTGTCAGAAAATTAATGCAAGCGGCAATGATATACCGGATGCTTATTTTGCCGCATTGGCTATTGAATCAGATTGTGAATGGATTTCAACGGATCGTGGTTTTGCGCGTTTTTCAGATTTAAAGTGGCGAAATCCCGCTGAAAACTTGACACCTAAGCAAGTTAGACAAGATTAAAGCGGTTGTTAAGCAGTTCAAACAAACTCAAAAGGTGGATGGGCGGTTTAAGTTTGGGGATATTTTCTCGCCGCCGAAGCCAAAGCCAAATTCGCCCAGAGAATGGGATAACAAGGTGGTGTGGGGGAATGAGGGTTTAAGTGAAAAGTTAAAAACTAAAAGTGAAAAGTTAAATAAGTTTTATATATTTGCTTTTGCAATAATTTTTCACTTTTCACTATTAACTTTTCACTTATAAGAATGGGATAACAAGGTGGTGTGGGGGTCCGTGTAATCCTGTTCAAAATTTGTAATCCTGTCCATCCTTTAATCCGTGTCATCTTGTTCAAAATCGGTGAATTTAAAATTCGGTGAATTGTGATTCAGACAATTAATTAACTGAAACGGGAAAAACTAAACTACAACAAATTAAACCATGAAAACATTATCTCTTCGACAAATACAAACTGAATTGGGGCAATTAGAAAGTCTGCTTAAAATGGAAGGTGAAATTATCATCACGCTGCATGGACAAGCTATTGCGCGTGTGTTACCCATACCTAGCAAAAAAACTAAGCCTTCACACGCTAATCTACGCGCTCAAATGCCAAAGCTTACTACACCAAGTGAACATTGGATTCGAGAAGATAGGGAGGAACGATAATGGCACTTGTCTATCTTGATACCAGCGCACTGGCTAAATGGTATCTCAATGAAGCACACCGTCATGAATTTAGTAATTGGATTCAAAAACAAGAAGATACACATATCAGCCGTTTAACCATCACTGAATTTCGGTGTTTACTCGCTCGTCGTCGCCGTAACCGAGAATTTTCAACCGATGTAGAACAATGGGTATTTGCCGCTTTTGAAATGTTGCTCTACGCACACTAGATGCTATGCACTTAAGTATTGCTCGTGATATTGGCGCACAAGTGATTGCGACTGCCGATAAAGTCATGGTAGAAGCTGCAAAACAGTTGGGTATTCAAGTTGTTAGGTTTGATTAAGAATCTTATGTAAAAAAGGCTTGTGCTATTGTCAACCGTAATTTCAGTCACAAAGAATGGCAAAAATACATGGGCAACCGTCCGCACGAAAAAAACTGCCCTAACTTACCTAAAGACACCCTCGGCGCAATTGAACTCGCCGCCCAAGCCCCCAAACTCCTTAAAGATGGCAAAACCACCGAAGCCAAATTTGCCCAAGCCAGCGAGCGTAGGGTAGCTAGAGCGAAACCCACCGTGATGTTGAAAAATGGTGGACACCCTATATGATAACCGGAAAATCCTCATGGACAAAACACAACAAACACTGATTAACTCATACTTGGCAGACGAAACCAAACGCTACCAAGATTGGTATCAAACATTTTACGCGCCCGAACATGACACTGATACGGTGGCTTTTGCCCCATCGTTTTCAGTTGCCACATTCAAAAAACGCTTCAACCAATGGTTTGAAAAACGGCGGGAGATGTTGCGGCATAAAGTTTGTGAAGAGTGGGAGTACCCCAAGAAAAAGGGCGCGTTTGAAAGCAAAGAAGCGATTATTGTCGCCATTTCAATTGACTGTTTAGCCGTTGCGTTATCACTCCCAACAACAAATGTCATCACCGTAGGCACGATTTTAGTCGTTGATGGGTATTTGGATAAATTATGTCCTGAATCTTAGTCGTAGTGATTGTAGGGTGGGTAGAACGCAGTGAAACCCACCACTCATGAACATTTCGGTGGGTTTCGCTCTGCTCTACCCACCCTACAACTCTCATCAAAAAAAATTACCATGACAAACGAACAACTCAAAAAACAGATTCATCGTGAACTAACTGATGCCAGTGTCAAGATTTTTGAGAAAGTGGGTGAAAATTATGAATTTCGTGGCACTGGTTTTTTTATCACGCCTGATGGTTATTTATTAACTGCCTATCATTGTGTTGGCGAGTCTCCCAATGATATTTTTGTCAAAACGCATTTTGATGGAAAATTTAAAGCAATGGTGGATCAACAAAAATCGTTGCGAGATGTTGTTGAATACGATATTGCCGTTTTGAAAATTGATTATCAGCCCAATCATTATCTACCGTTAGGATTTGTTTCTGATGAACATAAAACCGATAAACTTGTGACAGTCGGTTATCCAGCGGGTGATCTTGCTGATAATCAAGAAATTGGGATTTACTTTGGCACTATTGCAAGATTTCGTGGCAATAAAATGGAAATGGATGGCGCGGCAAAAGGACAAGGACATAGTGGGGGGTTGGTTTATCATTATAAGACGCATCGTGTTGTTGGATTAGTGATTGCAGGTTATAGATTAGAAAAGATGATGAATGCAGGCTTAGCGGCGAGCTTTGATCCTTTATTTGAAGAATGGCGTGAATTTCAACAGATTAATCAAGCTGTTATTCAAGATTGGGTAAATTGCTTACGAGAAAAACCGCCACTCCCTAAAAAGACTTCACCTAAAAAACCATTACCACCAATCGAACCCTGTGGAGGTGCTATGCCATTATATTCCAAATTTTATGTTGAACGGCAAGTTGACCAAGATTTCCAAACCGCTATTCAACGCCGTGACAGTATCGTGTTACTAAAAGGAAACGTCGTTATTAGCGCGGGGATTACAACAAGCGCGTGACGCGGGAGTTGTGGTGTTATTTACTGACTTTCAAAAGTTAATTGATGCCCAATTACAAAGTTTGGAAACTTTTTTTATCGCGCTTGGGGAGATGTTAGCGGATCAAATCAACTCGGACGTTTACCCGGAAGATTTCAAAAAATGGCGACCCAATCGCGCCCCTAATTTTCATCAATTGGTCGGGGGACAACCGTATTTTGTGCGTTGTGGTTTAAACGAGTTGGTTAATAAAAACTTAAAATTAGATGCTTTTCTTAGCACAGCGACTCGTGATAATGGCACTTATGGCGATCACTTGCGGCGAATCGTCAGACTCATTCATGATGATGAACAACTTTACCAAGCCATGCGCTGTATATTACGCGATCAGCCTTGCCCTGATTATGACTCATTTTGTCGCCTTCGGAGTGCTGGTATTTTGCGGGGAGAGTCCAAGGAAAATGTGAGTTTGCGATGTAAAATTTATGAACATTATTTGAAAAAGCATTTGTTGTAATCGGTTTTTGAACCGGATTTAACTTCTTGACGGATTGGCAGGATTTTTTGGCTCCCTCTCACCAGAGTGGGAACCGGAAAAATAGTGATTGGAATATTTTTTGCTTAAAGAGGCTCTTGCAAAACCCCAGGTTTCGGGGCTATTCACGTTCAACCCCTACGGGGTTGATATTGTTAAAAGAATAACCCCACTCACCTCTTGCTTTCACCCCAGGTGAAACCTGGGACAACCCCGATAGGGGTTGAATTTTAAGAGCAAGAGGTGAAACCTGGGGAAACTTTCAAAAAGAGTTTTGCAAGAGGCTCTAAATATATAACTTATTGTTATTTAAGTATTTTTAAAGCGTAAAAAAATCAGATTTTTTCAAAAAATCGGATTTCTGGCAGCGTTAAATTTTCTATCAGTTTTCTTAAATCATTGAATATGAAGTACAACGGATTTAGGGGAAAAAACGGATTAGTTCAGTGAACTTTCTAAACTAGAAACACAAACCACTTTCTGGTTTTTTCCTCGTTCCCAACGTCCACGTTGGGAATGCCTTACGTGACGCTCTGCGTCACTCCTTAATAAGGGATTAATTATGAATCCAAAAAGAACAATATGTCCTATGTGTGAATCGGCTGATTTAATTCCAAAAAAAATCACCGAACAGTACTGCTACAAAGGACATGACTTTTCATTAGAAGACATTGAATATACCGAATGTCCCAAATGTCATTCAGAAATTATCACACCAGAGCAAAGTACACGAAATGAACCCCGCATTCGTGATGAGCATAGAAAAATAGACTAAAACATATCCAAAGCAATTTTTATACCATTTTCTACCTGTTGTAAAATATCGGCAGAAAGTGTACCAATCTTGTGGACTAACTTATTTCTGTCTAAAGTCGTAATTTGATGGCATACAGCAATGCTATCATAATTTAATCCCCCCGCCTCTTTGGGTAAGAATATTGCCGTAGCACCTCTGTTTGCCTGAGCTTGTGAGGTAGAAATGGGAATGACTATAACCGATTGCCATGTTGGAACTTGATTGAAACCATCATGTGAAATAACGAGTACTGGACGTGGTTTATCGCTTCGGATTTCCGCACCAGAGCGCGGACGTAGATTAGCTGTGTAAATATCGCCACGCTTCATGATGTTTTTTCCTCACTGGCATTTAAACACTCAATGCCAGCATCGATAAGTTCATAATCTATATCCATATCTGTTCCCGCATGTTGTGTTGCATAAGCAACAACAGCAGCATGAATATCTGCTTTAGTTTGTTTTGGCTTAGCAATCGGTGTATTCTTTTTAAAAGGTAATTCACCAATAATGACAAAAATATGATGTTCACCGGGTTGAACATCCCGTGGTAGTTGTAACGTGAGGACTCTATCATTAGGAATTAAAGCATTCATTTCAATTGCTTTCATATTAATTTCCTTATGGTAAATTTATTAAAGTTATTAAAGTTGTATATTTTCACCGATGTTAAAGATTTTATCAAGCAAAAAATCTTAAAGAGTTAATTATGCATGTTATCTATCGCATACTTAATGTTAATCAAATCAGTGCGTTATCTTAAAGATTCCATGTATATCCAGCATTTAAGAGGATTTTTATATGACAGAGTTTTATTCTGCAAAGGGCGGCACCTTACCCGAAGACGCGCCTTCTTACATACCGCGCCAAGCCGATACCGATTTATACCAAACCCTAAGGCTTGTGCTATTGTCAACCGTAATTTCAGTCACAAAGAATGGGAAAAATATATCGGTAAAGATCGCCCGCACGAAAAAACTTGCCCTGATTTGCCCAAAGATACCGTTGGCGCAATTGAACTCTTCAACGAAGCCCACAAACTCCTTAAAAAAGGCAACATCACCGAAGCCAAAGCCAAATTCGCCCAAGCCAGAGAATGGGATAACAACGTGGTGTGGGGGGATGAGGGGCTTTGAACCGAATTTTTAAATTCGCTGTACTAGATGTGGTAGGTATTTTTACGGTAAATGAAAAGGAAAAAAACATAATGCCTAAGAATGTTATCATCCTAGCAGGACCGAATGGTGCTGGAAAAACCAGCTTTGCTAATCAATATGTTAAGACTTCTAGTTACCAATATTTAAGTGCCGATGCCATGGCAGAAAAACTGGCACCTCAATCATTCAATGATGTTAAAGTTAAGGCTGGACGTGAATTTTTTAAGAAAATAACGGAGATGATAGCCGAGAGTCAAGATATTATTGTTGAGTCAACATTATCAGGATTAGGATTTCAACGTATTATCCATCGCCTTAACCAAGCGGGTTATCGAATCACAATATTATTTATTTATCTTGAAACGCCAGAAGTTTGCATTAAACGTGTCAAAGAGCGCGTATTAAAAGGTGGACATGATGTGCCAGAAGTTGATATTCAACGTCGATTCTACCGCAGTAAAAAGAATTTTTGGCAGATTTATAAAAAACAAGCACATTATTGGCATCTTTTCTACAATTCCAGCGATGGTTTCATTGAAGTCGCCGTCGGAAAAGAAACTCAATTAACGGTTACAGATGAAGTTTTATTTGAAATATTTTTACCAAAAATTAACCAACATGAATAGTCATCAAGTCATCGATATCCAAGCGTTTATTCAGGCCGCCGAGTTTAAACGAATTGGCAATTGTGCAGTCCATAGAGCTTTAGAAGAAAACCGTTTGCTTGGTATTCCCAATGTTTTTTCTCGAAATGGCAAACTCTATTACGAATTGCCAAATGGGGAAATAACGACAGAAGACCCATTTAAGGAGATAAATCTTAATAACCATAGCCAAATTCGCTAAAGCCAGAGAATGGGATAACAACGTGGTGTGGGGGGATGAGGGGGTTTGAACCGGATGACAACTTTTGAACCGGCGGCCACGGATTATAGCGTTTCCCGATTGCATTCAATACAAGGATTGGGGCAACCATTCCAGATTGCCCCTATAGCGTTTCCCGATTGGATAAATACCATGAAATGGTGGGCAAGCGGGGGGTAAAATTCGTTCCTTTGACGAAAATCTGGGTGCTTAGCAATCCCACCCTACCGGGAAATGCTATACATCAATATGGGGTAATCCCACGTGGGCAATCCCTTGTGGTTGCCCTGCTGGCTATTTGATTTTTTTCCATATCGCGAAAGCCATCCGTCATCCGTCGTTTGTACCTAACCAAATCGGGAAAAGCTATATAGCATTTCCCGGTAGGGTGGGATTGCTAAGCGCCCAGATTTTCGTCAAAGGAACGAACTTTACCCCCCGCTTGCCCACCATTTCATGGTATTTATCCAATCGGGAAACGCTATAAAGGATGAACCGGATTAACTTATTGACATGAATCCAGGAGGAAAATCATGGTTTTGATGTCCAAAGAACTTCAGTAGGCGGTTCATGCTTCCCAAGGTAAGCCAGTACGTCTAGCGGCTCCAAAAAAAACCAATGTCGTATATGTCGTCATACCGATAGAAATATATGAAAATCTGATGCAAGGATTCTTCTATGATGATAACCCACTCACGAATGAGGAACAACAAAATTTGCTGTTCAATGCTGGCCAGCGTGCTAACTGGGATGATCCAGAGATGGACATCTATAATGATCTTGACCCAAGGAGGGATTGCGACTCAATTCCATTGTTCAATGCGAAAATCTAATTACTTACGATAAATCACTGATTCTTCGTGTTATAGGTCATATTTCCTTTTCAGCGATGCAACAGATTAATACATGCCTAAAAGCGACGTTGAACATCCCATAGCACGAGTAGGATGAGTAGAGCGATTTTGAACCGGATTTAACTGACTGAAGGATGAACCGGATTATCATTTTATATTGCTTGACTCCCTGTGAAATATAACTTGTTGTTAAATTTTGTGAGTTAATAATGTACTATGTGGCAACCTTCCGTTCAGAAGGTGAAAATCTGGAATGTTTAAAACCACATACACAACTACAAATAACCCGTTTTTTTTCAGTTATGCTGACCATTCTAAGCAAAATCGATGATTAACTGTTTTCCGATGGTATGAGCTATCTTTTCTAACTCCGACACGGTCAAATTATTTTTTTTAGGGTTTTTTATATCTTGTATACAGACTCCTAAAATGGAAGATAATTCTCTGACAGATTGGTTTTGATGATGAAAATAAATCAATAATGCGGATTGGATATTAGCGTTTGGGGTAATCAGATAGTCATGCAATGGTCCAATGTCAGGTGGTGGGATTTCTAAGCCGTCTTCTAATCTCCCTTCAAGTGATAAATTTAATACCTCGAAGGCATTCAATAAAGCTTCTTGAAGCGTTTCTCCTTCCGTAAAGGCTTCTTGAATAGCCGGAAATTCGACGAAAAATCTGCTATCTTCTTGAAGTGTAATCATGGCACGATATTGTATACTCATTGCAATTTGACTCCGGTATCTTTTTCAATCTTTTTAAGCAAACCCATTCCCAAATCACGTTTACCATGAGGTGTTTACCTAATTGATAATGACTACCTCGTATTCGTAATACCTGCCAACCATGTTGATTCAGTATTTTAATGATTTCAATGCCGGTCATATTTTTGGTCCGAGTTCCAAAATTCTCTTTAGATGCATTCGGGCTATCCTTTTGCCTATCTGAATGAATTACCCCTACCAATCAATGATGTAGCGGCAATCCTTTATGATTCAGATTGAAAACAAGTTTCGTACAATTTATATTGTACCATTTTTAATTATTTTGACCGGTTCGTTTGGTTGGATATTTCGGATTGATTTCCGAAACGACAATGCAAACGGCTCATCTTATGTTATTATGAAATCATAATTCATATAATTAATAAAATTTTTTCAATCATGTCTGATGAAAAATTTGAACGCTATGGTAACAGCAATTCTAATAGTCTCCAAACGACTGATTATAGAGAATATATTTATTTATTATGAATGGGTCAAAAAATGGCGATAGGAACGTTGCAATAAATAATATAGCCCTTTTTTGAAATGGTCCAGATACGTGTTTGTCAATAGCCATGAGGTTTCGCGACTCGAAAAAAATATTTCTTGAAAAGTCCCTTACCGCCTGGCACTGATTGGCATAATGTAACCAATTGATAATAAAGGCACTTAGACAATTATAATTGCTGCCGGTACAGAGAAATTAATTATAATTTTTGGGCAGTCCTGAAATTTGGATGAAGTCCAAGCCATCGTTTGGATCACCTAAAAACTCGTGCAAGGTACGCCTTGCACTCCAGATAAGTAAAAAGGATTCAGATGAAACTACCAATCCTTAAATGTCACGGTTCCGGAAACGATTTCATACTCATCAACGAATATGAAGGAATTTTGTTTAACGAATCGGAACGTATCATACTTTCAAAAATACTCTGCAACCGAGATGGAATACTTGGAGCGGATGGCATTCTGTTTTTTCAAAACAGTGACTGTGCTGATGGCAAAATGAGAATGTTCAATCCTGATGGTTCCGAAGCTGAAATGTGTGGCAACGGTTTACGATGTATTGGACGATTTGCCGGCGAACAATTGGGTAAAGAAGCGGTTTTAATCGAAACCCTGAAAGGAACTTCCAATGTGCGTAAAGACAATCCGATTCACAAAGACGTACCTACCTATCAAGCTGAATTAAGCACCATTTCAGTCAACGCGACAGATATTCCAATCAACGTTCAGTCAGATTCATTGATGAATCAACCGATTACGACGCTATCGCCTCATCTCAAATGGACCGCGGTGAGTATGCCTAATCCCCATTTAGTGGCAATCGTTGACAACCTTTGTGACAAAGAACTTGAACAGATTGGTGAACAAGCCAATCAATTCAAGGAACTGTTGCCAAATGGGGCCAATATTAATTTTTGTCGGATTCTCGATAAGGCGGCCATTTTTGTTAGAACTTATGAAAGAGGTGTTGGATTGACTAATTCTTGTGGCAGTGGCATGTCTGCTTCGGCACTGGTTTCTTGCTTGTTAGGACACTGTTCTTATGGAGAATCCATTGATGTTTACAGCAAGGGCGGTTTAGTCAGATGTCAACCGCTGCTGACTGCTCATCAGCACCGTGTCTTGTTATCAGGAAATGCTACTGTTATATTCAGTAACACGATAGAATTTGATTTACCAAACGTCAGTCAGATCACTCAATATTTTGGCCAGATTTTTTTGGAAGAGATTGAAAACTATGGCCGACTCATGGAACATACCGAACAAGCGCTTGGGGTAATGGCATTGACTTAGGCAACTAGAAACACCATCGGGACAACCACAACGGATTGTCCCCGTTATGGTTGCTCCAGTTGAATTTAAGCCGCTAGTGTTTCATCCGATTCAACAATTTCAGCACTTTCAAAGGTTAACTTCAACTCATCGTCTTTTTCATGCACTTGTACATGTCCCCCCTTTTCCAGTTGTCCAAACAGGAGTTCCTCCGATAGGGCTTTTTTGATTTTGTCTTGTATCAGTCGCGCCATGGGTCTCGCGCCCATCAGTGGGTCGTAGCCATGTTTGGCTAACCAGCGTTGGGCTGCTTGGTCCACTTCGATGGTCACATTTTTGTCCGTTAACTGTGCTTCCAGTTCTAGGATAAATTTGTTCACCACATCTCCAATAACTTCCGGCGTTAAAGCCTTGAATTGGATGATGGCATCTATGCGATTGCGAAATTCTGGCGTGAAGGTGCGTTTTAGAACTTCCATCACATCAGAACTGTGATCTTGCTGACTGAATCCGATAGACGCACGGCTGGCTTGTTCAGCACCAGCATTGGTCGTCATCACAATCACAGTATGGCGAAAATCGGTTTTGCGGCCATTGCTATCCGTCAGGGTGCCATGATCCATGATTTGTAGGAGTAGGTTAAATACATCCGGGTGCGCCTTTTCTATTTCATCGAGCAGTAACACGGCATAAGGATTTTTATTAATGGCTTCGGTCAGTAAGCCGCCCTGATCAAAACCAATATAACCGGGCGGTGCGCCAATCAAACGGGATACGGTATGTCGTTCCATGTACTCGGACATGTCAAAGCGAACCAGTTCTATGCCCATGATACGCGCTAATTGGCGCGTCACTTCGGTTTTTCCGACCCCAGTCGGTCCGGCAAATAGGTAAGAACCAATCGGCTTTTCTGGGCTACCTAAGCCAGAACGTGACATTTTAATGGCCTGTGCCAAGGTTTCAATCGCCTCTTCTTGGCCGTAAACCACCATTTTTAAATCACGATCAAGGTTTCTCAACGTTTCTTTGTCAGAAACGGAGACATTCTTTGGCGGAATGCGGGCAATTTTGGCAACGATATCTTCCATCTCGTTCACATCAAGGGAATTTTTACGTTTGGAAGCGGATTGTAAACGTTGATTGGCTCCTGCTTCATCAATCACATCAATCGCTTTGTCAGGTAAATGTCTATCATTGATATAACGAGCCGATAATTCGGCTGCCGCCCGTAAGGCTTGGGGCGTATATTTGAGTTCATGATGTTCTTCAAAGCGTGGAGACAGTCCCCGAAGAATTTCTACCGCCTCTTCAATGGACGGCTCTGGAACATCAATCTTTTGGAAGCGACGAGACAAGGCTCGATCTTTTTCAAAGATGCCGCGATATTCCTGATAAGTGGTCGAACCGATACATCTAATATCACCGGCAGCCAACATCGGTTTGAGCAAATTAGACGCATCCATCGCGCTGCCGGATGCGGAACCGGCTCCAATGATGGTATGGATTTCATCAATAAACAAAATCGCGCCGGTTTGTTTACCCAGTTCCACTAAAACGGCTTTAAGACGTTTTTCAAAGTCGCCACGATACTTGGTGCCCGCCAATAAAGCACCCATATCAAGGGCATAGACGATACTGTTGGCCAAAATATCGGGGATTTTTTTCTCGGTAATCTGTTTAGCCAAACCCTCAGCCAATGCCGTTTTTCCAACCCCGGCTTCTCCCACCAACAGGGGATTATTTTTGCGCCGCCGACAGAGGATTTGCAATATGCGTTCAATTTCTTTTTGCCGCCCAATCAATGGATCTATTTTACCAGCCTTCGCTAGTTCATTCAGATTGACAGTAAAGGCTTCCAACGGATTTTTAACCGGAGCCGAATCGTCACCTTGTTCGTCCTCTAATTCGGACGCGAAATCAGATCGGCCATCATCGACTTTGGAAATCCCATGAGAAATATAATTGACCACGTCAAGGCGAGAAACATCTTGCTTCTCAAGAAAATACACCGCTTGTGATTCACGCTCCCCAAAAATAGCCACTAACACATTGGCACCAGTGACTTCCTTTTTGCCCGAAGATTGTACATGAAAAACAGCCCGTTGCAACACCCGTTGAAAACCAAGGGTAGGTTGCGTATCCCGTTGATCTTTTTTGGACAATTTTGGTGTCGTTTCTTCCAAAAAAAGAGACAAATCTTTTTTAAGTTTATCCTTATTCACTCCACAAGCGTGCAAGACTTTGGCAGCATCTTTATTACCCACTAATGCCAGTAACAAATGTTCCACGGTAATAAACTCATGACGCTTTTGACGGGCTGCTTGAAAAGCGTTATTCAGGGTCAATTCAAGTTCCTTACTTAACATCTTCAATATCTCCGGCTGTTGTTAATGTAATGGGTTATTGATAAGTACCCAATCAGAAATCCTGATTATAAGCGCCTAGTCATATTTAATCGAATATTTTAAAAACCCAGTTTTTCAAAACGGGATTTTTGAATGAACAAAATATCACCAAATTTATGCTCAGACACTTAACGGATGAAAGGAAAGAGCCATTTGATCAGGTGACCACTAAAAATGAATGACTTTTCTAGGTTAAAGTTTGTTGAAAAAAACTATTAATTTTTATATACAAGTTTTTTTCAAAAAAATTGAACATACTGTTTGCAGCTCAGATTTATACTTTGCACCGCTATAAGCATTTGTAAAAGCGATCCAATTTTTCAAATGAACGGTGGACAGTATAACCGCTTTCATAGCATTGGTAACTATTTGATTTATTTGATTTTCTAAACGGTTATGGCTTATCCAAAATCCGTTATAATCAGGCTTTTTCCATCGTACACAGGAGAGGATGTTGATTCTCACGGGAGTAGTTGTTGACTTGAGTCACTTTTGTTTCAGCAATATCGCGGGTATAAGCACCACAAATGCCTTTACCTTTGGTATGTATTTGTAACATCACATGGGTGGCTGATTCCTCATTCATACCAAAAAAAACTTCCAAAACATGAACAACAAAATCCATAGGCGTGTAATCATCATTCAAGAGTATCACTTTGTACAGCGGAGGGCGTTTAAGTTTCGGTTTTTGTTCTTGAACAGCAACATCATCATCATACTCTAACTGTGCCATAATTCTTTCACCTATTTAATTAATTGATATGTTCAACCATTTTTAATATATTAATTAAATATGCTAAATAAATCCAATTTTTCTTAAAATCCAATTTTTTCAACCAATCAGATTTCTAAAAAGTTATTATAATGATAAATATCTGATTATCAATTCATTTCAAATATAACGGAGAAATTTAAAGTATGGCAGAAAACTCATATCAGCCTGAAAAATTGCCTTCAGCCAGCTTATTGCGTCGATTGACGGCTATTTTTTATGACAGTTTGTTGCTTTTTTCGGTATTGTTTTTTGCCGCCGCCCTGGCTTATCCGATAACACACGGGCAGGTGAATTTTGGCTATCAAATTTATTTATTGATGGTGAGTTTTTTATATTTTGCGTGGCAGTGGATACACGGTGGACAAACGTTGGGGATGAAGGCGTGGCGGATTCAGCTCATTACCGGCGATGGTAAACCAGTCACCTGGCAACAAACTGGGTGGCGTTTTTTTATCGCCATTGTGTCATGGTTGGCGTTAGGGATAGGATTTCTGTGGGCGGTTTTTGATAAACAACAACGGGCTTGGCATGATCAGGTATCGAATACACGTATTGTTTTACGCCCGAAATGAGAAATTGGGGAGAGGCGGAACAGTTTCGCAAAAACCGTTTTGAACATTAGTTAAAACGTTTATTCAGCATCAATCAGCCTCCGAAAGTGAATTTTTGAAATCAGTTTTGAACATGATTAAACGGATTAAAGGATGGACCGGATTGATACGTTGTCAAAATTTAATCCGGTTAATCTGTTAATCCGTGTAATCTTGTTCAAATTCGGTTAATTCTGATTCTGACAACAAGGTTGAATGTCTGAATCAGGATTTTCTTCAATAATATTAATTCGGTTAATTCTTTCATTCTGAAAATTCTGATTCGGACTGATTGGAAATTTTTATGACATCATTCTTGGCATTTTGCGAATTTTTCCAGATTATGGAAAAAGTTTTGGTTACCAGGAACACAGAGCCGTTGGGTATGATTAGAGTTCTGGTTCTCTAATCAATAGCCCTATTTGCTTATCATGTTCATGAATATGATAAACCAGCCAATCAAAGATTTCCCGTTTTATTTGTAAAGCCACCGATAAACTTCCCGGTTGAATTTGATAATTCTGTTTGACGTTATTCAATCGTTCTAGGAATTGTCTGTGCTGGGCTTTATGAACCGCATAATCTGGGTCATCATGCTGTTTCATATACTTTTCTTCGGTTTCAAAATGGAGACTGACATCGCTTTCTAACCAGTGAATCGTTTCACCCACCGTTGTTTTTAAATCACCATCGGCTAGATTCATAATCAGGCCTTTTATGATGGCAAATAATTCCAAGTGCTGTTGGTCAATTTCCGAATAGCTTGATAAATTGGGACTCCATTTGGCCTGTTTGGCAAATTCTTGCCAATTTTCGTTGCTGTCGATATTCAGTAACTTGTCACAACGTTGGAGATATATTTTGACGACGCTATCCCACGGATTTTCAGCCAAGCATTCTTGCATTAACTGCTGAGTTTCGCCGAATCTATATTCTTGATAACAACAAACGGCTTTTTCAAAGCGCGAACGGGTCGTTAATTGACCCGTTCTGATTTCCTCAGATTCTTCGTCAAAAACTTGATAGAGATTGATTCGTTCATAACGCCCCTTGACTTGAGTGTTATCAATAAATCGAATCGCATATTGACAAGGATTAGTCAGGTTATTGTAGGTATTTTGGCTGATGAGCAGCGATGATTTGTAAGTCTTGGTGCTGCTTTCAATACGTGACGCTAAATTCACCGTATCACTAATAACCGTACATTGCAGTCGATTTTGTTCTCCTATGATACCGAGCATCAATTGGCCAGTATTGAGTCCAATACCAATTCCAATAGGCATCAAGCCGTCTTCTTCGCGCGTTTGATTGAACTCCGACAGTTTGTTGAGCATAGCAAGAGAAGCCTTAAGTGCGTCGTCCGCATTAAGAAACAAAGCCATAATGGCATCTCCAATATATTTATCAATAAACCCCTGATGTTCACGGATAACGGGTCCCACTTTGTCGAGATAAGCATTAATAAAGTTTAAATTTTCCAGCGGTGACATTTTCTCAGATAACGTGGTAAAAGAACGAATGTCTGAAAATAGCACCGTCATTTCTAATTCCAGATGATTGCCAAGTTGAATATCAACCAGGCTTTTTTCGTTTAACAAACGTAAAAATTCATAAGGAACAAAACGTGCATACGCCTGCGTTGTTTCTGTTGACATCACTTTCAGATAAAAAAAAGTGAATAAAATGATGCTGCCAGTGAGAATCAAAGAGAAAATAAAGTGGTATCGGGCATTGTTTCTGAGCTTCAACGCCAATTCTTTTAAATCAGACGAAACCTGCTCTTCGATCTCTTTTAACAATTCGATTCTGCCGGTCGCCATTTTCCACCAATCAGCCGAAGAGGCTTTCAAGTGTTCAGTAAAAAACACGCCTTGATGCTCATCACTCACTAAATGATTTAATGCTTCAACGGCGGACGTATTATTTATTTGGAGGAGATTGTCAATGACTTCTATTGGCTTATTTTCCTTTTTAAGCTGAACCACAATCTCTAAATGCCTTTGATAGCCCTCAAAGGTCTTTTTAATGATTTCAAGGTTGTCAATATCTGACGGTGAAATGTCTGATAAACCTTCAAACTTCGCTAAAGCCGCACTAACATGTTGATATTGTTTATGAAACGCGTCAAGATACTTCTGTTCACCGCGCCGTACATAATTGTTAAATTGGTGAATTAAGCCACCATAGCCAAGATGAGCGCGTAAATCCCCGGCCAAGGTTAATTTCAATTGGTGGTAAACAATCTGTTGTCTTATGCTTTCTACTTCATTCACAACCGGGCTATTTTGCCAAGCCTGATGGTACCTTTTTCTCTGGCTGGGAGTTGCAAAGACAATAAAATGCTTGAGGGTCATATTTTGTGCTTCTACCAGCGATATAAACTGATTATACATACCAATGGCAAAATAGCCGTTATTGAACATATGATTTAAAATCGCTCTTTCAATCCCGGCATTTTCTTTGGATCGCAAGAGATTCACATAAGCCAAAATCATTTCAGAAAGTTGGGCATCGCTGGTGATTTTTGAGGCATGGTTTATATTTGTTAACAGTTTGTCGTTGAGAAAATTGTAATAACTGAGCAAGTCTTCCAAAGCCAACTGTTGGTGATCAATTGTCGATCTTTTGGCTTTAATCTTCTTAAACTGTGCAAAAATGGTTGTTATATTGTTCTGAATCTTATTATCAGAGAGTGTTAATCCGCCAACAAAATGGTCGTATTCTTTAATAGCCTCATCCGTTTGTCGTCGTTGCGCTTGAAGTTCTGCAAACGCGTTGACTTCTGGTTTGCCAATATAGCCGGCCGACATACCCCGTTCTTTTTGTAATTCATGAACCAATGAACTGGATTTTACTGCAAAGTCTGATAACTCCTGCAATAATCTCATTTCATCGGCTAGAACCAGTTTTTCTAAGGTATTTTCTAAGGTAAAATAAACCAGTCCAAAAATCGGAATCGCCACCATTAATACCAACTGATTTCTCATCGTGATCTTTTTTAACATGATGTGCTACTCAATTAGGAATAATTTATTATACTCAATAGGAACCAATTCCAATTTTTTAATCAAAAATATCGAATTTCGTTCGCGGTAGCAATGCCCAATTGCTCACATTTGGCTTGAGCGTCCTCGGTAAACCCGCCTAATGACAAAAAAGCCGGCAATCGGATTGTTTCGGGAAATTGTTGTTGA
>Ga0233403_10000442_pt1 | contig 19466 bp, 19 predicted proteins | sample Na_oxic_1_MG_FD_179866 | JGI IMG/M metagenome (GOLD analysis project Ga0233403, IMG submission 179866) | Seawater microbial communities from Saanich Inlet, British Columbia, Canada - Na_oxic_1_MG | ecosystem: Environmental > Aquatic > Marine > Inlet | place: Canada: British Columbia | collected...
AACTTGATTATGATGCTGGGCATCAGATGGAAATAGAGGCAATTTTTGCTAATCCGTTACGTGTTGCTAATCGCGCTGGGGTAAATTTACCTAAGATATCAATGCTTTATAAGCAACTAAAGTTTTTTAATGAACGCTTACAAAGAAATTGAGAAGATATAGTTTTTCTATCTTAAATAAATTTCACGGAATTGATCCAAAATTTGGTGCCGGCAATAACTACAAGGATTGTATTTAAGAAGGGATTTTGGTGAAATAGAGTTTTTTTGAAATTGAGGAGCCGGTTACAAACCGGCTCTGGCTCCAAAAAATCCTTTATTATATACAATCGCTTTCCGTTCTGAAAAACTCCTCACGGCTTCGACACTGTTCGCCACACCACTCTATCAAACCCCACCGCAACCACACTTATGAGTTGTAATTTTAACTCGTCATCAGATTTTTCCTCTAAACCACTTTGATAATCAAGCAATTGCAGTTTCGATTCCTTCAATTTTGCCTTCACCGGTTTTAAGGCTTCCAATTCTGTGATACTCAGTTTTTTGAGTTCAGCACCGCTCAAATTGACATCTGATAATTTTAAATACTTGAATTCAATGATAAAATCATACAGCGGCAAGTGGCGAAAATCGGAACGGATAAGCAAAGTTAAATCAGCAAAACGCCGTTCCAAAGGCGTTTCTGAATCCATCATATACCAAACATCATTAAAAAGTATGGTTGCAAAAGCGGTTTTGATCGTCAATTCATTCGCTGTCAGGTAATCACGATTAGCAAACACTTTAAAATAACGTTGTTCGACAAAATCACAAAAAACGGGTTGCAAATCCTAACGAAGGTAAAACTCCTCAGCCAGTAAGCGAACTTCTTCGCGTTCTTGAGGTAACAGCATTGCCAAAAGATGTTCCACATAGAGTTTTCGCACCACTAAATTGGGAATTTTGAAACGCAGTTTTTTGAGCGTTTCCGTTTTTCCATCCAACGTCAAAATACCTAAATAATAAAGCAAAGATATGATAAATTGGTTGCTTTGAGTCGTTTTTAACATCTGATCAACCCCAAAGCGATTGGCAAGTAATGACATAACCAAAGGCGGGGTTCCATTTAATGCCTGCCAAATAATCGCCCGCCCATTGGGCAAACGGGACAAATAAGTGAGTTTGCCCAAATCCATCGCTAAATTGTCATCCAACATTTGGTGCGGGAATTGGCAATAATGCTGAAAGTGTTTTAGAAAATAAAGGGCAAGAGTCGGATTATAGACTAATTCATTGACACTTTTGCTAAAACAATAACCATTATAAAAAGTTAGCATCAAGTTTAAAGCTTCTTGCCCCTTTTGCGGGGAAAGTTCACAAACCGCCACGACTTGAGCCACAACTGCTGCCAGTTCCGATTCTCGAAAACCACATAAATCATTAAATTCCGGTTGTGAGTATTTTAGAAGGGATTTTGGTGAAATTGACGGTTTTTGAAGATGAGGAACCGGTTGCAAACCGGCTCTGGCTCCCAAAAATCCTTTCTAAAAAGCAATCCTTGTAGTTATTGTAAAAATCCTTTCTAAAAAGCAATCCTTGTAGTTATTGTTTATTCTTATGGTGGCGGACAAATTCAACAAAGCGTTGTGTCCAATGATTGCTTTTAACATCACGCAAATGAATATAACTGGCTAAAGTATTTTTATAAACAACTCCATCGTGGCTACCATCCAAACCATGGCCACGCAAGACTTTATAAGCATAAGTTAAATTCGGGGGCAAATTAATTGCTTTGGAATAATGAAACTCGTGAGCATAAAGTTCTGCCGGTTGTCCAAGTGGATTAAGTAAAGGCCATAAGCCATATCCAGTTTCGCGCAAATGAACATAACCACGCCCTTGTGGACACGCCTCTACCACCGTATCGAATGGTAATGCGCCTACCATCTCACAAGTTTGATCCTGCCAAGTCATGCTACGAGATAAATACATTAAGCCCCCACATTCAGCATAAACCGGCATGGTTCGTTCAATAGCCTCAAAGATATTTGTTTTTAATTCTTTATTATTTGCCAAATATTGCATTTTTTCCTCGGGAAAACCGCCACCGATAAACAGCGCATCCACTACTGGCAACTGCGAATCGTGCAAAGCATCAATGAACACTAATTTTGCCCCGGCTGCCTGTAATGCCTCTAAATCATCGTGATAGTAAAAACCAAAAACAGAATCACGGATAATCCCAATCTTAATATCCGGGGTTACCGACAATTTTGGCAAAGTAAACTTTGCCCCCCGAGCGGCACTTAAAGTTTGCTTGGCACCCCCCGCGATATTAACCAACTCATCAAGATTAACCTGTGCCGCAACCAAATCAGCAATGGTATTTATTTTAGTCCGAGCTTGGCTCATCTCATTACTAGGCATCAATCCTAAATGACGTTCCGCAATGACCAAACGAGAATCACGTCGCACCGCGCCAATGACCGGGACATCTGTATGGTATTCCACAGCCTCCCGTAATTTAGCTTCATGCCGAGAGCCAACCACTAAATTGAGGATAACGCCGGCGATATAAATGTTTTTATCAAAAAATTGATAACCCAAAATTAGCGGAGCAACCCCGCGTGTCACACCCTGCGTATCAAGTACCAACACTACCGGTGCCCCGGACAAACGAGCCAAAGCAGCGTTACTATTACTCCCTTTAACATCCATCCCATCATACAAACCTTTATTGCCTTCAATAATACTGATATCAGCACCTTGACTGGTTTGCACCATGGTATCTTTGATTTCAGCCGGAGTCATGGTATAAAAATCTAAATTGTAACAGGGGCGGTTAGCAGCCTTTGTCAACCACAATGGATCAATATAATCAGGGCCTTTTTTAAAAGGTTGGACAACCATACCACGCGCCGTTAGGGCAGCGCACAGTCCAATAGTAATTGTGGTTTTCCCAGAGGATTTATGAGCGGCGGAAATAAGAAGGTGGGGCATGTTTGAACAAGATTGAATGGATTATAAGATAAAACCGGATTAGGATTTTTGCGGTTTGATATTTGCAATACTAAAGGTTTGAAAATACTGAAGGCTTGATTTGTGCAAGTGTCTCGTCTCGTCGCAATGGGCGAAGAATTTTCATCTTTATTTAACACTAATTACAAATTATAAATTAATAAAATATTCAATTATTTTAAAACATTAATCTCCACCCGACGATTTTGCTGCCGTCCACTTCTGGTTGCGTTAGTTGTAACCGGATTATTTTCACCAAAACCTTTTACGTTCAATCTCTTTTGGTTGATACCTCTTGCCATTAATGCTTCACGCACTGTATTAGCACGTAGTTCTGAAAGGTATTGGTTATACTTGTTTTGGCCCGTATTATCAGTATGTCCCTCTATATGTACGATACTATTAGAGCCATAACGTTGAATTTTAGTTGCAAGTTCATCAATTTTAAGCTCGCCAGCGGGCAACAAATTTGCCTTATTAACCTCGAAGAATACGGAATCCAATGTAAATCGCAAGCCTTTATCTGTTTGTATTCCTAAATTTGAATCAAAAGGAACTGCTATGATGGGTTGTTGCGGTACCTTTCCAACAAGGTTAAGACCGGTTATATAAGCCGGTTCCAATCTTACGGCACATGCTATGTTCAGTCCGCTTATCACAAAGAGTATTATTAGGTTTTTTATAAATTGAGGGCAATTTGTGTTTTTCATAGTAGTATATAGCTAAAATGTTGATAATTGTTGACATGGAATATATATTTGTTTGAATTGTTGAATTGTTAATTTCGATAAAATAATTATGGTTTTCAAGGTTTGATTTTTTCCCAAAGATTAATAACTACAAGTAAATAATGGTATTAAACGTTTCGGACGGGGTTGCAAACCCCGGGAAGCAGAACAAAGATTAATAACTACAAGTAAATAATGGTATAAAACGTTTCGGACGGGGTTACTCCGGGAAGCCTAAAGCTCATTTTGTGACGGTGCCAAGTATAATCCCGGTCGTTTATTGACTCACGTTTTTGAATTTGAACTTCGAGTTAAAGTTCTTGAAGCCGATTCATCCACATACCACGCGCCATCGATTGCGCCTCATCCATATCTGCAACTTTTCCCATTAATTTTAAGGCAATCGCTGTTGTCCCAATCACGGCTCCTTCAGCATATTCATCTTCAATTTCACCGCGCCATAAAGCCGGCAAACGTTGTGGTTCCATCACTTCCTCTTTGACATGTCGCCGTTTAAACATGGGCGGCAACACTTCTTCAGTTAATTCACCATTATGGACACTCTGCACATGGCACTCCATATCCGGATTGCGTTCCGTTTCTCCTCCCTCACCCTTCATTACCACTAAATGGGGTTGCCCCCACAAAAGTGCGGCCTTCTGATGGATAGAACTATAACTAGGGTGGAAAATCCCCTGCATCATGTAAGAAGCATTTAACGGGTTCAGCATACGGGCTAAGGTATGAACTGGAGAACGTAAACCCATGAAAGGGCGAAGATCAATAATTTCTTGTAATTTCGGGCAAAAGTATTGTAATGGCAAATAAGCAAAATTAGATTTTTTAATCTGCTCATTGGCTTGTGCAAATGACTTAGCATATTCAATCCCTAGATACGCCAATACGTCTTGGGTATAAAGCCGCCCATTGGTATGTCCTCTCGTACCATGCATAAATACTTTGATACCATTTTGTGTCAACAACAAAGTAGATAAAAGAAACCAAGGCAAGTGACGACGTTTACCAGCATAAGACGACCAATCTAAATCAACTTCGACCATATTGGTGGGTAATTGAAAAGAATCACGCGCTGCTTGGATAAATCCAGCTAATTCGGTATGGGTTTCTTCTTTAACACGCATCAGCATCATAAAAGCCCCCAATTGCACCGGCTCAACTGCATCCGCCATGATCATTTGCATAGCTTTATTTGCTTCTGCTTGTGTTAAAGAACGAACACCTTTTTTACCCTTACCTACTATACGCACATATTGGGCAAAAGGATGTTCTTCATAAAACGTCGTTGTCTGCATATCGTTTTTTCCACTACTCATTTTTTTCATCTACTTTATAAATTCCGGATCAACCTCAAAATCAGCCAAACTGTGGGGCACAAACGGCAATATTTTAAGAGCCAACATAGTGAGCAATGCTGAAATCGCAATACCCCCCATACCTAACATAAATTCCCAACCACTCGGCGTATAAATATGTCTGGGTACATCATCAAAAAAACCGGAAGACGTAACTATCTTATGGGGGAACATATCTAACGGATAAGCCTGCCCACCAATAATAATTACATACAATAGGGAAAATCCACCCACAATAGTTAGCAAAGAGGCTGATACAATGCTGGCACGGCTGTGAGAAAATCTTTCATGATAAAGAAGTAGCAACGGGAGTATTGTTCCTAAAAAAAAATAACCGCCCCAAAACAGTATTGCACACATACCACTCGTGCCACCTAAAATAAAGTATTCAATCTCTTGACGACTAGCAAAATAGAAATGGGTAAGATGATAAACCAATACAAAATAAAACACGGCACTTATAAATACGCCTAACAGGATTTTGGGCCGTCGCAATACCCCTTCTCCCAGTGAACGAAATTCCATAATTAACACCAGCAAGAAGACTGCTAGTCCTAAAGCTAGAGACAGGGCAATAAACAAGGGAGCTAGGAGGGCAGTGTTATAGGCTTCCCGCGCTATCAGAAAGCCAAAAATTGAGCCAGTACCAGTTGTGAGAATCAAACGCCAGATAAAGGCAACGAAACCCACGATAGGATAATAATGCCGCTTCTGCCGTTCCATCATAAACCACAAATACAAAACGCATACTACAATAAAACCATTATATAAAAATATATTCCAAGCGAAAATGGATTTAAAATTATAATTAGTCATCGCAACCACAAGGCGGTCTGGACGCCCCAAATCAAGTACCAACACAGTCAAACCACCAATAAGCATAGTTATCGCAAGTAAAACTGATAAACGAGCATGGGGATGATAAAAGGTTTTACGAAATACGGAACTAATTGATGCTACGTTTAATACCCCGGAAGCTGCTAAAATCAGAAAGATCGCAAAAATATGTGGCATTCCCCACACAATTTGGTTGGTCATGCCGGTTATAGCATGTCCATGATGTTCCATTTGATAGGCTGCGAACAAGCCAAGTAGAGTAAAGAAAATAGATAGTGCTAAGATAATATAATCAGCGCGGCGGGTACCACCAATTATGCGGTAAGTAACATTTTTCATGGTATTTTGGAGGGAATGGTGAATTATGAATGGTGAATTATGAATGGTGATTTATGAATGGTGAATGGTGATTTAAGGTATATTTACCTTTTAATGCGCCAATTGAAGCTGAACGGGATTTGTAATCCCGTCCAAGTGTTTTTATTCTTTGGTTAGACAAAATTCTCTTAGAGCCTATTCCATTCACCATTCATAATTCACCATTCATAATTCATAATTCTTAATGAGCCATTAATTCACCATTCACAATTAATCCTTAAACGTATCGTCAACATCAGCATCGGCTAAACTACGAGGCATTAAAGGTAGTATCCTTAATGCCAATATGGTCAACAATGCCGAAATCGCTATACCACTCATACCTAGCATAAACTCCCAACCACTTGGCGTATAAGAATGCACTAGTGAATTGTCAAAAAAGCCGGAAGAAGTCACACTCATTCCCGGGAAAATTTCTAATGGGTAAGCTTGTCCACCAATAATAATGACATACAATAGGGAAAATCCCCCTATAATTGTTAGCAAAGAAGCTGATGCAATGCTAATGTGGCTATGAGTAAATCTCTCATGGTAAAGCAATAGCAACGGTAGTATGGTTCCTAAGAACAAATAACCACCCCAAAACAATATTGTATAAATACCACCACCAGCTAACAGGAAATATTCAATCCCATGCCTACCAGTGAAATACAAATGAGTGAGATGATATACCAACACAAAATAAAATACCGCCCCAATAAATACTCCCAACAAGGTTTTTGGTCGATGTAGTATGCCTTCTCCCAAACCGCAATGTGTTTCCCAACAATCAATGAGTAACACTATTAAGAACACTGCAAGTCCCAAAGATAAAGAAAGAGCAATGAATAGAGGAGCCATAACAGCGGTGTGATAAGCTTCGCGGGCTACTAGAAAACCAAAAATTGAGCCAGTACCGGTGGTGAGTATCAAACGCCAGATAAAAGCCGTCAAACCGACAGTTGGATAATAGCTCTGCATACGCCGTTCCATCATAAACCACAAGTATAAAGCGCATACCAGTATAAACCCATTGTATAAAAACATATTCCAAGCAAAAATGGATTTAAAATTATAATTGGTCATCGCAACCACAAGGCGATCTGGACGACCTAAATCTAATACCAAAACACTCAAACCACCAACCAGCAATGTGATGGCAAGCAAAGCAGATAAACGTGCTAAGGGATGATAAAAAACTTTACGGAAAACCGAACTCACTGAAGCCACATTTAGTACTCCAGATGCTGCCAAGATTAGAAAAATAGCAAAAACATGTGGCATCCCCCACACAATTTGATTATTCATCCCGGTGATGATATGTCCGTGATGCTCCATGTTATAGGCAGCAAATAGGCCGGAGAAAATAAAAAGAATTGATACCAATATTCCACCGTAAAAATCAGAGCTTTTACCTTCAATAGTGCAATACGTAATATTTTTCATGGCTACAGTCCTTGATAACGTATCCCCGGATTAAGGAGCATGTCGGCTCGTAAAACCGTGCTACTAACCTCGGACAACTTTTTAGAAATCTCACTGTTTGGATCGATCATATCCCCAAACAACATCGCTTTATGACCGGTTTTATTACAAGCCTCCACACAAGCAGGTGGTCGTCCTTCATCAACTCGATGTACACATAATGTGCAAGCTTCTACCGTACCTTTACCACGCGGAGTATGTGGTTTCTGATTTTCCAATGTTTCATGGACAAAAGACCGTGCCTTGTAAGGACAAGCCATCATACAGTAGCGGCAACCAATACAAACATGTTTATCTACTAATACAATGCCATTAGCACGTTTGAACGATGCCCCGGTTGGACAGACATCCACACAAGGAGGATGTTCACAATGTTGACACATAATAGGCAAAGAATATTCTTTACCGGTTTGCTTGTCACGCAAGCCCACTTTGCGTATCCAACGAGGCATTATTTCGTCTGGAACTTTTTCAGTGATACCGTGTTCAGTGGCACAAACATTCACACACGCATCGCACCCATCGGTACATTTAGTCGTATCAATCAGCATCCCCCAACGTACCTTCGATGTAACCGCTTCGTTTGCCGGTTTAGCTGCCGAAATACTATATAGTAATACCCCGGGTGCTATAGTTATGCCCGCTACGACGGCTGTGGTTTTGAGAAAATCACGGCGATCTTGGGCATAAGAAGTTTCTTCGTTCATCATTTACCCCCTAACCGATTGTTCCCGTTCCCACGCCAAACCATTCGTAAATTTTTTCATGAAAATATTGAATTGATTTGATAGAAACTGGCAATAAATAACCTTATACTTTTGCGGGACGGGGTTTTTAACCCCATCCGAAACGTCTGATACTCTTATTTTGGCTTTATGAAGATGGTGAGGTTACAAACACCAAAGCCAAAACTTGGTTTCTAAATCCCCAATTATTATATGCACCGGTACCGGTTAAAAATCACACATCAGTAAACAATCTAATCTCAAGATTCAATCCACTGATTTAACAGTGCTTCAAGGCTTTCCCGGTTAAACGACAGTTGCTCTTCTTTCTTAAACCCTTTCCACAATTCCCAACTGAATTTGTTCTTTCCCTCGTTACCGAGTAACAACATGACTTTGTGAGGTTTGTCCCCACGATGAAAGACATCAACTCGACCAACTGAATCCAGTATGTTCATCTCAACCGGCTGGAAGATTACCTGATGGCCACCTACCAATTCCAACTCCAGTGAGTCCATTTCATAAGTGCCTAAATTTTCTTCCACCAACTTGATATTACGGACGTTGAAGGTGATGTAATCATTCTTCACATGATCAGATAACCAATTTTGTACCTTTTTGTACAAGCTATTAACTTGCTTGGTCCAAGCGTTTCTCTTGGCATCGCCATCAAGGGAAGATTCTGGCTGGTTGGTTGCCAGTTTTTTGAGTTTCTCGGCAAAAGGTATCGTAGTAGGAAGTTTTGGTGTTGAACTTGGCAATGCCGGTGCCTTTTTAGCAGTAGTACTGGATTTAGCCTCAGCACTGCTTGGTTTTGCCTTGGCAGCAGCCTTAGTAGCAACCGGCTTGGCAACAGCTGCAACCGGCTTGGCAACAGCTGCAACCGGTTTAGTATAATCCGCCGACTTAGTCTTAGTAGTCGCCGACTTAGCCTTAGTGGCAGCCGATTTAGCCTTGGTAGCCGCCGGTTTACCTTTGGTAGCCGGTTTGGCATAACGATCCGAAGCTTTTGAGGCCACCGAGAAATTACTATCATAAGCCAACTTCTGCCGATTCTTAACTTTAAAATAGTTGCGTTCCTCAGCAAACTTGATTACCGGATTGTTGATGGTAATCAACTCAAGTTTCTTGAGGGCATCTAAATTCTTTTCAAACTGTAGTACGTCAGCTTGGACATTGTACACCTTCGCTCTCTCAAACAGATTGACACCTTTGCCAATATTCTTGAAACCGATTTCTTTAAGAGACTTCAAATAATTCTCAATTGCCGTGAAAAGTCTCTTATAATCCTTTTCCGACTTGAGCATTGCTTCCATTCTCTTAATTCTGGTCGAGGTATGGAATTTCTCTATCTTCGTTTCAAAGCGCATACGCTTTTTTGAAAGGCCCCACAAAAAGAGCCCTTCGTTAGAAGGAAACTCTTCCTTATCTGGGATAAGGCAAGAAAAGCCTTCACTAAAACGAAAACCATGTAGCTCAATAACTTGCTGAGCAAATTCTTCAATTTTCTTTTCAAACGACGACATTATGGTCTCCATTTAAAATTACAGGTCTTACCAATTTTTGCGAAATTTACTAATTAGACTTATCCCGATATAAGTTATTGATGAAAGTGTACCGTATTTCAATAAGTTACCTTATTTAGGGACAAGTCAGATTAAGGAGGAGTGTAAAGTTTACTTTGTTAGAGGATGGGAATTTGGAGATTATCAAAAAGATATCCACTGACAACCCACTAATGAAATTTCAGGTTTCCAAACCAAAGGCCACGGAAAATTTCGACCAGGGGCGCCTTCGCTCCTAAAACGCACAGACATCAAGTTCGCCAGGGTTGAAAGGAACTCTACATCATTTTACGCACCATTATTATTGGTAGTAGTAGTGTTTATCTTAAATCTTGGTAGTTCTCTTGGTTCTAATCTTCCCTTTAAAAAAAACTGCACCGCCGCGTATGTTAAACGTAATTCTAAAGAAGTGCAAGCTAATTTCAATCTCATAAAGTTAAACTCTGTACGCCAAAAATCACTGCCGGCAAATATATTAAGTAAAACAAACAGCTATACCAACGAGAGGCGAAAAAATTTTTACGGTAAAGTATTTGGTGTGCCTAAGCTAGTCAATGGCTTGATAGTATTTACTTGGCTATGAGACGGCTCAATGGGTTGACTGGCATGACATTGAAAACAATCAATAGTCACAGCGGCATAAGTGTGGCAACTACGACAAAAATGAGTCACACCTTCTTTAATACTCGGGTAGTTACCATTTGCGTCTGCCGTAACATGACAATTAATACACCCTTTCAAACTGTGTGGTATAGTACGCACCCCACGACGCATAGTGTCATCACGAGAATGTTTAAGAAACTTACCATGGTTGCGACGCATAATATCAATTGACTTAACACATGCCTGTTCGGTAGAAAATCTTTCTTTGGCTTTAGGCGGATTGGGTATAGGTACACTCCCGTTCATTGTCGGCTCACCGGCATTAACGACAAAACTCAACAACAATCCTAGACTCAGTTTTCCTAAAATTTTCAATAAGTGACATACTCTCATATCAAGTATTGCATCTCTAACTATGTAAATGGTAACTAATTTGGCAAAGTTTTCAATTATGATGTGGTACTTCAAATTCAAAGTAACCTTGTATCCCTGACTGAATCAGAAAACATTGCCAAGTGAAAAGAGGTACGGGGAACATGTTCCCCGATACACTATCCAATCTTTCTTTTAAGGACAACCGCACTTTTGAAATGTGAATTTTGGGGGCGGATTTCGTTAAAAATTTCCCTCAAGGTACAGACAAATTAAATTACTATTGCTGAGGTTCCAACACAATAGCATCGCCAACCAATTGATGAACGCTGATAATTTGATCCATTTGAAAACCATAATACGGAATAACTTTGGTAAACTGGCTCTTGCAAATAGCACAAATCGAAGCCATATGAGTAACCCCGTGATTATCAACGACATATTTCAAAGCCTCCATACGTGGCAATGCTCCCTTAACACGCAATTCCATCAAATCATCCGTCAACAAACCACCGCCACCACCACAGCAGAAAGTTTGATCACCTATAGTGTCAGGTGGCATGTCGTAAAAGTAATTACAACACGCTTTTATTACCTCACGAGGAATAATAAACTGTCCACCCGGTATATCGCCCATACGGCTACCCCGTGCCACATTGCAAGAGTCGTGGAAAGTTATACGAAGGTGATCATTGGCTGATTTATCTAGTTTTAAAGCACCCTTGGCAATCAATTCATAAGTTAATTCGCAGATATGTTGCGGAATGGGATAACGCTGATCAAGAAAATCAAACGGCCCTGCAAGGGTGTTTAAAAAACTATAAGCCACACGCCAAGCATGACCACATTCACCAAATACGAGACGCTTCACCTTCAAATCAAGAGCTGCCTCACGGACACGCATTGACACTCGGCGCATGTTTTCATAACTACCGATAAACATGCCAAAATTGGCGGCTTCTGACGCATGAGAACTCAGTGTCCAAGAAATGCCCGCTTTATGAAATACTTTAGCATACCCAATTAAACCGTCAATATGCGGCTCCGCGAAAAAGTCGGCAGATGGTGTAACCAATAACACTTCGGCACCAACCTCATCCAAAGGCAAGCGCACGTCCACACCGGTATCATCCTTAATATCCTCTTCCAAACCATCAAGGGTATCACGCAAAGCCGGTTCGGGCAACCCCAGATTATTACCAATTTTGTAGACTTTAGCAATAATCTCATTACAATATTTTTGGCCTTTACCCACAGCATCCAAGATTTCGCGTGCTGCCATTGAAATATCAGCCGTGTCTATCCCATAAGGGCAAAAAACTGAACAGCGGCGACATTGCGAACACTGATGAAAGTAATTATACCAGTCATCAAGTACATCTTTGGTGAGTTCCCGCGCCCCCACCATTTTAGGAAACAATTTACCCGCCAAGGTAAAATAACGGCGATAGACTTGTCGCAATAAATCTTGGCGAGCAACCGGCATGTTCTTGGGGTCTTCTGTGCCAATCATGTAATGACACTTATCCGTACAAGCCCCACATTTTACACAGGAATCTAGATAGACTCGTAAAGAACGATATTTGCCTAGCAACTCCCCCATTTTTTCAATGGCAACTTCTTGCCAATTGTCTACCAATTCTCTCGGATATCCTAATGCCTCTTGCATATCCGGTTTGGCCACAAAAGGACCATCTCCCTTCATAATGCCGGGCTTAAGAACCGGTATAACTGGGTAGGGTCTGAATGCTGGAATTTCAAAATTTACTTTAGCCATAGACCCCCCTAACTTTGCTGAGTTTCAAATTGTTCGACCGCCCACGGGGCAACATGGCGTTTTTCCCGCGCATTATCCACTTGGTTGCGGCTCGGACTAAAGAATATGCCCGGTGCATGTAACAATTTGCTAAATGGGAAGATAATCATCAACAGTATAACAGCAGCGAGATGCAATAGTAACATCCCATCTTGAGGCATAGGTTGCCAGTCAAAATATATCACACCCAACATGAAGGTTTTAAGCTGAACAATATCAGTGCGAGTTACAAAACTCATCATCATTCCACTACCACCAATCACCAGCAACAGAATTAACATTAAGTAATCAGATGTAGCACTGATATAGCGTATTCGTTCAAGTAACATACGTCGTAACAGCAAACCAAGTAAACCAAGCAACATGATAAAACTGCCATATTTACCAATTGGTTGCAAGAGTACTACCCAAATCCAAACCGGTTCGATGAAATAACGTAAATGACGCAGTAGGACCACCCACAGAGCAACATGAAACATTATAGCAAACAACCAAATCCATTTATTGGAACGAAATAAACTTTTAAAAAAAACCACTTCGCTCAGTATACGAAGCACCACACCACTTCCGGTTAATGGGGCTGGCATAGTTGGTATTTTTAGAGGAGCCGGTGTTTTGGCATACTGATAAATCTTATAACCCAATCCCAATACCAAAATTAGGGTTGCTAAATAAAAAGAGAGTGCGTAAAACGTCGTCCAAAATCCCATAAATGCATCCTTTTTCCCTTACCCTAACCATGCTGATTAAGGAATAATGTGGCATTTTAAATATTAGCAAGTATAATAGTTTATAAGCAATATTTTCCTCTCATTCCTTGATGAGAAGGCTAGGGTAAGAGCTGATTTCATTAAGCTTTAGATGCAGCCCGTCGGTTTCGGTAAACCGGCAAACCGGCAAGCTTGTTTAGCTGGGCCATAAGGGAACAACTCGTACAAATACTTGCTGTTGCCTTTGTCTTTTCCCAATTTTTTACCGATGGCTTTAGTCAATACACGCACCGCCGGCGCGATTTGGTATTCATCGTAGTAGTCGCGTAGAAAATTAATCACCTCCCAATGATTTTCGGTGAGTTCAATCTCATCCTGCTTCGCCAATATTTTGGCAGCATCTTCATTCCAATCGGATAGATTTACCAAATAACCTTCTTCATCAGTCTCAATGTTCTTACCATTTACTTCAATTGGCATGGTATATATACCCTCTTTATTTAGATAGTCTCAATTCAAATGTGACAATTATTTGGAAAACGCCTTGGTGGGGCGAAAGCACCAGTTTTATTACAACCAAGCTTGGACCACGCTATTTTCCACTGCCAAATCAACAAAGCCGGCATAATCAACAGTCTTTATACCATCAATAACATTGTCCGTCCGCATACCTCGTGCCTCAAGATCCGGGACTAGGACGTAAATGTTATAACTTCTTTTTAAAGCATCAGTGATAGGCTTTTCAAAGCGTGTGCCCGCAAGTGCGCCGTAAATGCCATCTTCAAATAGCAAAATGGTGTGACCTTGACGGGCTAAACGCAAACAATTTTCCAGCGAGTTAGCCTCAAATGGTGACTTATTTACAGTATGTAACATGCTATTCCCCCTCGCTTAGAAACTTAACACAACGTCTTGTTGTTCCATTAACTCGGCCATTTGCGCGTCATCGAACACTTCAACATCTACGAGCAAATCGTCTACTGACAAACCGCGTTCTTCCATAGATTTCTTATCAACATAAAGTTTCTCGACATCATAACCTTCAAGGGCGCGGTATGTTTTCGAGAAATCTTTCATACCGGTTCCCGAAGACACTGAAGTCTGTTGATTTTTCTTCAATTGATAAATGCCATCATCAATGAAAGCCAAACTGACATCCTGATCAAACGCGGCTCCAATTAGTACCACCTCAAGCGATTCTAACGCATATATGGAACCATACGGTGCTTTGCGATTTACATACAGGAATTTTTTAATTACTTCTTCGTCCATATTCTTTTTACCCTCACAAAGTCAGTCTCCAAACACCACAAAACGTTCCGATTGTATGCCCGCCTCAATCAGTTGGCCTAAACCAGAAATACGAAATCCCTCGGCGATGTTGTTAGCATCTTTGCCGTGACGTTTAGCCTCATTTGCGTCTAACATACCACGCCGTTGCGCCGCTGCTATACACAGAACCAAATCAAGATTGTGTTCTTTACCCAATTGTGACCAGCGTTCGACAATATTACGATCATCTTGCGGTGGTACCGTTAGGCGTGACCCATTATTAACACCATCATGATAGAAAAAAACCCGAAAAATTTCATGGCCTTTCTCTAAAGCTGCCTTAGTAAATTGATAAGCAGAATCAGAGGCTTGATGTTGATAGGGGCCTTCATTGACCAAAATACCAAACTTCATTTTATGGATTTCCCCTTTTCAAAAAATGAAAAATGACTGTGCATCAATAAATGAAAAATGAATCGTTCCGGGTTGAGATTTATAAAACCAGTATCAAACGCGAGAGCCGTTAATAATTATTTAATCGCTTTATTAAGCTTCAAGAGTCCCAAATCCATTTCTCATTTTTCATTAAAACCGGATGTGCGCTGAAGCATTCAAACTGTTACGTGCCCCACGCCAATTGTCAATATGGAACTTAGTAAACGGCAACTCTGTTAATTCAAAGAAACGAGGCCACCCAATTCGCGCAACCCAATCAGAAACGCGTTCCCAGTCTTTAGCATCATTCTTATAAACGTTCAGAATTTTCTTTACAATAGCCGCCACTTCCGGCCAGCGAGGTGGATTGTTAGGAATACCGGCCGCAACTAACTTTTGGAAAGTCGGCTTGGCACGGGCATTAGAGTTTTTACCACCAACCCAAATTGCGAGCTTGGAATGTTCTGGGTGATTGATTTGCATAGGTGGGCAAGGTGGGAAGCAAGCCCCACAACACATACATTTTTTCTCATCCACTTCCAACGTGGGTTTGCCATTAACTAGGGCCGGCCGAATAGCAGCCACTGGACACCGTGCCACAACCGCCGGGCGTTCACACACATTAGCAACCAAATCATGATTAATCATGGGTGGTTTCGTGTGTTGAATATTAATCGCGATATCTGCTTGTCCACCACAATTAATTTGACAACAGGATGTCGCAATGTGTACCCGATTGGGCATTCTTTCGTTGGTAAATTCTTCATACAACTCATCCATCAACGCTTTCACCACGCCAGACGCATCTGAAGCCGGAATATCACAATGCAACCAACCTTGCGTATGGGAAATCATACTCATTGATGGGCCAGTACCGCCAACTGGGAAACCTTCGGATAGTAGTTTGTCAATTAGTGGCTGTACTTTGGCTTCATCTGCAACCATAAACTCAATGTTACTACGAATGGTAAAACGAATATGACCATCGGCATATTCATCCGCAATATCACAAAGTTTCCGAATTGTGTACAGATCCATTTGCCGCTGAGTTCCGGCACGTACTGTCCAAATTTTATCGCCACTTTTGGCAGTGTGACATAAAACTCCAGGACGAGGGCGTTCATGGTACTTCCATGCACCATAATTCTTGACCATAACCGGGTGCATAAACGGGATCGGATCCGGCACCCCACTTTCTATGGGCATCCGTGGTGGCATAAATAACCTCCTAATGTAGAATCAAAGATTATACTTTGTAAAAGATACAAAACTAAAAAATAGCCCTTTGTTGATAAAGTTAAAAAGATAAGCAACGCCGCCAAATTTTATGGGGATGAAATCACACTTAACATAAGGGTCAAACTACGTAAGATATCTTTTTATACTATCGCATAAGCAAATTAATAAGGATTAGCGATCAACCTTTTTTGAGTTAATCTGCTTTCTTAATAACCTTATAAAGGGCACGAAAATATTGCCGGCGGTTTTGAAACTCTAAGATTACGCCGCTTTACGATCAAACCACTTTTGGGCTTCGGAATCCCAAGTATCTACCCTGACGTAAGAGCTTTGACGTGGCATCGACAACATATTGGGATCAACCTCAAGACCAATTTCTTCAAGAACCGCTGGCAGACCAAGACGATCAACCATTTCCCCGACACGTTCATGTTCTAAAGCATTATCGGCAAAACAGTCAATGATATTGCCGGCCAACTCTGTCAACGCCTCAAGTTCTTCCTCGGTATCAAGCTTCATAAATGGCACAATCACCGTGCCCATCAAATCGCCAATCTTCAAAGTACGCTTACCACCAAGCAGAATCGTAACACCCTTGTCATCACCGGGGGACAAAGCCTTAGGCATGACGTTAAGACAGTGCATACAGCGCACACAATTACGATTATCAACGGCCAAGGTATCGTCATCATTGAGCGACAATGCCTGAGTTGGGCAACGACTAATCACACTGTCAATAATATACTTACGGCCTTTCTTAGCAACAAAAGCCTTGACTTCATCTTGCTCAACTTTCATGTCATCACGCCAAGTACCGATGACGGAAAAATCAGACCGTTGGATTGAATTCATACAATCGTTGGGACAGCCGGATACCTTGAATTTAAATTTATAAGGTAAGGCCGGACGGTGCATTTCATCAAGAAATTCATTCACCAAAGTACGGAGAACTTTTTGCTCATTAACGCAAGATTGTTCACAACGTGCCGCTCCAACACAAGATGATCCAGTCCGTAATGCTGGTCCAGCACCACCCATATCAAAACCGGCCTCATTAATCTCGTCAAAAGCTTCTTGAACTTTTTGAGAAGTTGCACCTTGGAACATAATGTCGCCACTTTGTCCGTGAAAGGCGATTAACCCAGAACCGTGCTTTTCCCAAATATCGCACAATTTCCGCAAGGTTTTGGTATTGTAATGCCAACCGGGAGGGGGCATAATGCGTAGTGTATGAAATTCCTTGGATGCCGGGAATTGGTCGCCCACTTCAGAAAAGCGCGGAATAACGCCACCACCATAACCAAAAACGCTCACCGTACCGCCTTTCCAATAGCCTTTGCGGGTGTTATAAGACAGTTCTAATTGTCCTAACAGATCAACCATAGTGTCTTGATACGGTTTACCCTCATCTTTGGCAAGACGTTTCAACCCAGTAACAAAACTTGGCCAAGGCCCACTCTCTAGTTCATCTAGCATCGGGGTTTTGTGCATTTGTTTACTCATCAATCAAGCTCCTTTGGTTCTTTAAGAGTTTAACGCACGCTTTGTTTATAAGAACAATGGTAACGACAACCCAAATCACTGCACATAGTATACAATGGTTAAGCCAGTGCTATGTTATGACCGATTCTTGTGACTGACATTGTTCTTTAGAACTCAACTAGTCCATCATAAGTACGGTTTATGTGACAGCGTATTATATTACTACACTATTAATTAGGGAACCCTAATATACAAATTTAACTTCCTAAGAGTCAAGTTTTTTTGATTGATACCTAATTGTGGTTCAAGGTTCAACCAAAATTAAAAGCCTTGAAATAAATTTCTTTGGCATTAAGCTGTCATTCAATTTTTAGCTGACAAGTCGTGAAATGTATGTAGGGAGCAACCAACTTTATGTAGGCGAATAGAAGACTAATTGTTAATCTATTAAACATCAATGTACATTAACTTTAAATATTCAGTCACATATAAGAAAATTTGAATATTTTAAATTAAATAGATAGAATCAGACTTCTCATTTTAAACATTTGCAGATATCTGTCAAGATGACTTTTCACCCGGCTGTTTTTGAACGTTGCCGTCGCGTGACACTGCCATTATACAATATCTGATGTACCTTGATGGCAATAAACTCTTGAACTATGATTGAATGATTACTTGATAATTATGATTGGTGAGATATGAAAAAACTCATAACAATCAAACAATTAATTAATTCTTGAGCGATGATTACATGATTACATGATAACTATGATTGGTGATATAAGTTAAATGTAGGATGGGCAAGTCTTGTTTTTGCCCATCATTAAATGAATTACGGTGGTGGGCAAACGGGGAGCCCAACTAATTTGTTAGGGGCATAAAATAATTTCCATGATTATTTGACGCATAGAAAAAAAACGTCTACAGACATTCAGATAAATAATTTCACGAAAAACTGACCAGTTTTGGAACGCGGGACGTTTGGCTCCAAATATTTTTCGATTAGTCTATAGTGGTGGGCAAAAAAAACTGCCCACCCTACTACATTTAATTTGTTAGGAACGTGCATAAATTAATTTCCGTGATTAGGAGGAAGTTAAATGTAGGTGGACAAGTTTTGCCCACCACCGTAATTAAAATGGTAGTCCTACATAAGTCTCAATCAATTGAGACTCTTGCAGAATAGTAACTACTTAGCTTGATTCTTTATTTTTAAAGAGGGCAACCAAATCGGCGTGCCCCTACAATATCCAATAAGACGTAGGGGCAATCCCTTGTGGTTGCCCGTCGTCGTCACGCAGAATGTTTGATTATTTGACGCATAGTAAAAAAACGTCTAGTTTTTTTTATTAACCGGAGGAAGTATGCCATTAAAGATAGGAATTCCTAAGGAGATTTATTCTGGGGAAAAACGTGTTGCCGCAACCCCAGAAACTACAGACTGGCTCCAAAAGTTAGGCTTTACCGT
>Ga0233403_10000443_pt1 | contig 19434 bp, 14 predicted proteins | sample Na_oxic_1_MG_FD_179866 | JGI IMG/M metagenome (GOLD analysis project Ga0233403, IMG submission 179866) | Seawater microbial communities from Saanich Inlet, British Columbia, Canada - Na_oxic_1_MG | ecosystem: Environmental > Aquatic > Marine > Inlet | place: Canada: British Columbia | collected...
ACAAATTGACTTATACTGTCCACTGTTATAATTTTCGTGTTTTGTTAGTCACCTTTAGGTGACTTAAGCTTTTAGACAACTGCTTTAGCTGTTGGCTTGGTGTGTCCCCGCACTTTTAATCGCACCCGTTTGTTAAACCAAAATTTTCACTTTTCACTATATTTTTGTAAGATACTTCCTAAAATAGCAAGTATTGTGCAAAAAATAATGTTAAGAATAGACTAAACCAGTTTAAAAATAGGTGAAAACATTTTGCGAAGGCCTTTTGGAGTGCAAAATTTATTTTGCGAAGGCCCGATTTTCGTTCCAAATTTATTTTGCGAAGGCCTTTTGGAGTGCAAAATTTATTTTGCGAAGGCCCGATTTTCGTTCCAAATTTATTTTGCTTAAATGCGCCCGTCGGATTTATCAGTTGGATGATGACGAATGAAGCACCGCAAATTCAGCTAATTCTGCTTTGTTCGTCCAAGTGACTTCTTTCGCTTTCCCCCCATTTTGTGAGAGAGCAATTTCATGAATTTCAAACCGAGATTCGCTATCCCCATCAATTGACGAATTATCTATTGCTTCCAATAAAGTTTCAGGGGTGAGTTGTTTGTTTCTATACCAACGATATAAACCTGATTGCCAACTTATTCCGTCAAACATGCCCATATTATCATAACGGGTAAGGTTTTTAAGGATAAATTGGGCCATTTCGTATTTACTGGCTACTTGAAAATGCCACATGTAGGTAATGCCTTCATCAATGCTTTCAGTCAAGATAAAAATTTTGTTTATCATAGCTTTATGATTTATGAATGAAACGGTTAAATCGACAAGAAGTCGAAACAATGAACACGCTTAGAAATGACAATTCTAATAGTATCAATATCGCTCAATTTATGATGTTTTAAACCAATTCTTTATCATTTTAGTGAAATAATCAAGTTCGGCTAACCAATCAAGCCAAAGTATAATAAACCAAGCAATATAGACAATTATCATAACTGGGATTAACCAAGGTAAATCATATAAAATTATAGCCAAAGTGCCAATAATGACTAGCGTAAATACGCTGTAGAAAAGCGTATTAGAGGTAGGGTAATCAGGCCTATTTTTTTCTGTGAGTTTATAGACATTTTCAATGTTATCAAACTGATGAGTCACTTCCTCTTCATAAAGGTATATTTTGCGAGGAATATTGAGATTGTTTTCAACAAACTCCACCATTTTTAGAAAATTGTCTTTGCCTAGGTTTTCACAATTGATATATTGAGTGGCATTTTCTAACTTGAAGCCAACGAAAAAATGTGCATTTTCATCAATAAAAATACTAAACTCGCTAATTGATGAAGCTTTCATTGATATACGAGGGCTTAACGAACGGACTTTTATGTGCAAAAAACCATTTTTAAGGTTAATTTTCATTTTGAGTTAATCTCGTAATACGGCACTGGGGTTCAAAGATGCGAACCCCCTAATCCTACTCTATGCACATAACTTTCACATAAGAGATAAGACTACGGTTTGGACGGCTACGGAATTGATAATCAGATTCCAGTTGTTCACCAACACTATTTTTACGGATGAATTGCAAAATAATGTTGGTATCTAGCAAAATCAAATCGTCAAGAGAAATCATGATAATTCCTCCAGTGCCTTGAGAATTTCTTCATCAGTTTCATCTCCCGGCCATGTACCGTAAATCGCACCCATACCAGTGTCTGGACTTTGCGGTACCTTGAAATCACTCAGATTAAACGGACGATGAAGTGCTGTTGGGAGTTGCCCCCAGACTTTCAAATCGTGGCCTTTCGCTATAGTGATTTGTTCTGCCTCAATGGTAAGAACTTCCCCACTGGAAGTAAAGTGCGCCCGGCCTGAAACCAAAACATCTTGACCTAACAGCGTTGACAGTGCCTTTTGATCAACAGATTTGGCGATGCCTTTCATAAGGCACTGTTTTTCAGCAGTGATAAGGGCAAAAGTGCGATCACTAACTGTCATGGCATCTAGTCTGCCAGCCACTTTGACTTGACGTGGTGCAGGAATACTTGCTTTGGGTTCTAAACTTTCTTCCCCCTCAAAAGTGTCATCAGGGGTATTGATTGACTTGTACTCCAAAAATTGAATGAAGTGTAAAGCGTCGAGCAAGTATTTAGGGGAAAGATGCTGTAATGCTTCAACAATGGTGTGGGTTGTTACCGTGGGAAAAGTTGGCGTTATCTCTCCTGAAATCATTGTTGCCATAATCAAACCTCCTTAGGCACGAATTATTATTATGAATTAGAATTTTAGCAAAAACAACAAGGATTAAGGAAACTGGAACAGAAGGCATCTGGCGCACTATCAATCCATCATTTGAATTGAAAAGTGCGCGAAACGCACTCTACGCTTGCTCTCAAAGTTATCAATTTTAGCTAAATTATCATGAACAGTTCCCACCAATTTTGGTATGAAATCAATAAAATAACAGCCAAGGTAGGCTGCGTTCCACGCACATTTTACATAAGGTGTGTCGAATTAATGGTGCGTAGGGCACACCCTACACTTGCTAATCATAAGGCATAATGGTTGATATAGCTTGATTACCATATCTGCGATAAATCAGGAAATCACTATCCAACGTTAAAACAACACTTTTAGGGTATTGTTCACTCATTTTCACCAAACAAGCATCTGCAAAAGACATCGGAACATTGGCATATTTCACCATTAAACGTCTAATATCTTTCCTTTCGTTGTCACCTAAAAAAAAGGGGACTGTCATCAAATTAATATCTATCAGTTCAAGAACAGCATCTGCTTTTTCATGGGAATTTCGCTTTAATAAAAAACAGGCCTCAGAAATAACCGCTTCACAAGTTAACAAGGGCGTTTGGAGCTTAGCCATTTGCTGAGTCACCCAATGATGATGAACATCTTTTTCACTTAGGAACGCAATCAGAGGGCCCGTATCAAGTATCACTTGCTGTTTCATAAACCATATCCTTCCATGTAGCCTTTGTTAGTAGAAAGGTCTTTGGGCGCATTTTTGATACATCCAACCAAATTATGAGCTAACGCCAATTCTAAACATGAAATGGCTTTTTCTTCGGTGGGTTGTATTTCATTGAGTTTCTCATTTTCGGTTTTGATTCTGATTTCGTACAATGCGGCGATGATATTCTCAAAATTTGCCGTATGAGGTAATTCTGAAATCGTTGCAATGGCTGTTTTTTGTAATGTGTTCATAAGAGTTTGCCAATTTTAGAATTTTTTCTCGTTTCCAAGCAAAGGTTGGGAAACGAAGTCACTTCGCTATGCGAAAATCATGTCTGTCGCGATGCGGAGCATCGCGGTTTGCGAGGCAAACCTTCATGGATTCCTTCACCTCGTTTGGGAATCAAAAAAGAATATTATTCAGATACCCCCACAACAATGCGAAAGCCCGCATTGATTCTCTGGTCGTTCGAGATAGCCCAAGTACGAAAAGCCGCACGACAGCCGTTGGGATAGCTACGCCACGAACCTCCACGACGCAAAAAATGCTTTTTTTGGTCAATTTTTTCGTCTTTTTTAATTTCCCAAACACTACCATTAGTAGGGGCACCTTCATAGTTGTCATGCCAAAAATCAGCACACAATTCCCAAACATTGCCATGCATATCATACAATCCAAAGGGATTAGGGGGAAAACTGCCCACATCAGTTGTCTCTTGACGATAAACGCTCTTTAGTTCAGAAGCATAAGTATAATTACCATCATAGTTGGCTAAATCGCCAGTAATCGTCACGCCAAAGTAAAAAGGCGTGGTTGTACCAGCACGACAGGCATATTCCCATTCTGCTTCACTTGGTAAACGATAGATTTTGCCTGTTATTTTGGATAGTTTGTTACAAAATGCTATTGCATCCTGCCATGAAACATTTTCTACTGGACGATTTTCTCCTCTAAAATTGGATGGATTGTTACCCATCAACGTTTGCCACTGTGCTTGAGTTACAGGATATTTACCTATAAAAAATGATGATATTGTGACTTGATGTTGTGGACTTTCTTTATCAAAATAACCTGTTTCAGTTGTAGGTGAACCCATTAAGAATGTACCCCTTGGTATATATACCATATCCAACGTCATGCCGTTGCCTAACTCTTCCGTAATATATTGGGCTTGATGAGAATTACGTTTGATTTCTTCACCGCGTTCATTGACGGTAACCGTTTCAAATTGAACGGTTTTGAATTGAAGAGATTCTAACTCTGCATGGTAATAATCATAAGCCTTTTCTCCAAACAAAACGAAAATTACTTTTTCAATAGAAGTATTCTTCATAAGAAAACGGCTAACTTCACGAACAGCTATTTTAGATGCTAGTTTAATTGGAAAACCAAAAGTCCCTATGCTAATAGCTGGAAAAGCTATCGTTTTAATATTATGTTGCTCAGCTAATTTTAAGCAACTACGATAACTTTGGGCCAGCTTTTCTGCTTCATCACTATCACCTCCATACCAAACAGGACCAACTGTATGGATAACAAATCGTGCAGGAAGATTGTAGCCTTTTGTCATTTTTGCTTCACCAATGGCACAGCCATCTAGCTGTTTACACTCTTCCATTAGTTCATACCCTGCTGTTCTGTGAATGGCATAATCTACGCTGCCACTATCACTACCACCTCCAGAAAAATAAGTATCAGTGGCATTTACAATTGCATCCACATTTTGCTCAGTAATATCACCGATAACAATTTCCATTCGATATTTTACTGGCTGTGATGATGTTTGAATTGACATATCAACTGATACTTGTTTTTTCATCGCGACAAACCACTCACGATCTTCTTGAGAGACTGCTTTTTCCAATGCTTCCACTTCTTGAAACCACTCACTTGCTTTTTGAGCATCCAGAAAATTTAACGCGGTTAAGAGTTGTGCGTTTTGTAATCCCTCTCGTGTTCGCCAAGGCGTATAACGTTTAGTGTATTGCCACAACAGGGCGGCTATTTCTTTAATCTGTTTTGGGTGTTGCTGATAAAGCTTTTGCAATAAAACCGTTCGCATGGCTGGCTCAATTTCATATAAATCTTCCCCAATTTCTCGACAAAACGGTGATAACAAAAACTCGGATTCTGTGAGGTAACCTATTGATATATCAGAATAAAAGAAATTAAGGCGGAGCAAATGCACTAATTCACTGTTCAATACCACTGGCAAAGCGGCATGAGTGGCAAACTCAACCATGGACTTCCCAAATTTCTGTTGAAATTGTTTTAAGCGGCGTTCTGCAATGACATCACTCATAATGGACTCTCCACTGAATAAACTTGGCCCCGCAATACATTCACGGCCTGATGTAGTCCCCACCGATTCAGCGGAAACATGGGAATATGACGCGCTATCTGGGCGGCCGTCGTATTCGCCCAATAATCTGAGGGCTGGTTTTCTCGCGGTGGCAAAGGGTTTAGCCAAATGACGGTGGATGTATAAGTACGCAAGGCTTTCAAAAAAGCTACCGTATCCAACAATCGTAGGGTATTATACTGTTTACGCGCTGCCCCACCATCACTTAACAAGACGACTGCAGCGTGTTTTGCATACATTGGTAATACCTGTGCTAGCGGATAGGCTTCTAACAATTCCGCGTCTTTATACACATTGCCCGTCGTGAGTGGATCAATCTCAGCTAACACGGTATCCATTTTCGGGAACAGTTGTTCGGATAAAGGGGCTAAAATGGTTTCATCTGCGCCCTCTGCTGGCACATTATGGAAATAAAACTGGGTTACATCGTTCAAATTAGCCGACTTGTGCAGTGCTTTACACAGTTCCTCACCCGCACGATGAAATGGTGTCATGGAACCTTGCCGATCTATTAATAATAAGATACGAGCGGCATTACGTTTGCGCGGCACTAATACGATGGGCGCAACCACTCCTTGCCGACAACGCTGTTCAATCGTGGCCTCAATATCCAGTTCTATTTTCGCGCCTTGACGCATCGGTTTTCGCAATCGCCGCCATGCTTGAGCCATTTCTCGGTAGTTGATAATAAACTGTGGCCTGAGAATAAAAGGCCGTTTTAAAACATCTGTACTGGGTGCTGGAATATCAGGAAAACGTTTATAGCCTTCAACAACGGGTGGCGTAATCGTTTCAGGCTTTTTATCAGGTTCAGGCATTGAAGGTTTAGTCGTACCTCGCCATGAACGAATGATTTTCAAAACCGCATCATACAATGTTTTTAAAGTCTTTTTCAATAACCACACTAACTGAGACAGTTTAGAAAAAGTTGGCAGTGTTATCACAGGTTGTTGAGGTAATTGCCAATTCTCTAATTCCAAATCGGCTACCAAATCATCAAATAATTTAACCAGAATTTCCTGCTCTTGGCGCGACTTGGCCCACAATGCACAACACAAATCCCGCAAAGCATCTGACGATTCCCACCCAAATCCGGTATTCACGGCTTGATGTAAGGCGTTATAATCTTCTGGTGCCAACATAAATTGCCAGTCGCGTAGCTGCTTGAATAATGTCCAGAGTAAAAAATCTTGTTGTGGTGTCATTGTTGGTTTTTAAAGTTAATGAGGATAAGAGAACTTAAATTGATCATTAGCTGGCCTTCGGGCGCATTCCCAAAAAATGGGTCATTATCAGTTATTATCTCATTATAACGGATTTGGGGGGGAATCATATTTTCATCAAAGTTTAAACTAACAGTTTGATTATTTTAGTTTTTTTGTCATTGAGAGAGCCTTTCAAAAAACCTAAATTTTCTCTTTTATATGAAAGACTGTTTTTGATGCCCATTTTTTAAATCATTGAAATATATCGCTATTAAATCAATAACTTATCTTGTATTTTTATTCTGTTCTGTCAATTATCAACTTAAAGGTGGGCTTTAACCTGAAAACGAAAGCCCCCCTCAAAGTCGCTCTAATCAGCGTGGTTTATCGTAAAAGTAGCGAGATTTTTGATTCCCCCCCAAATCCGTTATAACGAGAAAACTTTTGCCGCGAAGTTTGTTACCGCGCTAAGTATAAAGGGGAAACTCAATGAAAATACCTGTTTATTTATGCTTCAGTACTTACATGACGCTCTAGCGTTATTCTTTCCTTCACTCCTCTCGCTTCATCTCCCGCCGAACCTGAGCCGGAGGCTTTTGCGCCCAACGCTGGAAAGCCTTCCGAAAGCTCCGTTCATCGCAAAATCCCAACTGGGAGGCTATCTCCTTAATGCTGATGCGTTCGCTAGCGAGCAATTCCAGTGCTTTGGCGTAGCGGGCCTCGTCCAGCCGGGTGCTGGCACTGATATCGTGGGCACTCATGCGCCGTTGCAAGCTACGAGGGCTTAGGCCCATAGTTCGGGCCAGTCCGAATACACTATAGTCGCCCTTCTTCGCGTTACGTGCAATAGCCTCGTGGATGTCCGCAAGCTCGTCGGCATCGCCCATGCCAAGTTCTTGACGAAGGTCAGTCAAGTGCCATTCAAGCGATTCCCGTATTTTGGTCCGGGCCTTCTGGTTTGGCCGGTCGAGGACCTCGCGAGGGGAGATCAGGGCATTGAAATCAGCTTGGAAGGTAACCGGCACCTTGAAGAAATCTTCGTAAACGGACACCGGGCCGCGGGCCGCATGCCGGAACTGCACTCGGGTCAGCACATCGTCACCGAAGCATTCCCGCACAATTCGGGCACTAAGTCCAAGGCAGACTTCTCCGCCTATGCCGTCATCAAGATTGTCAAGGGGGTGGTACATTCGCAAAGTGGCTTCTGTGGAAGTCTCGATTGCTTCGATCTCAAGTTGATCTGAGATCATGTCACGATTCTGTATAAGCAGGTCCTGCATCGTGCGCAGATCTGGGGCCATGCTCAGTAATCGCCACGGCGAACCGAGAAAGGTGAACGGAACAGTCCGCGCCAATTCAAGGGCTAAATTTTTCTTTGAAGGGACTTTGCCTAACAGGCGAAAGACCTCTAGGAGGAACTTCTCGGATATGCGGGTATCCGGATCCATCAGAGCGGCGGGGCTAAGGCGGGTCTCCTTGGTAATGCGTTCGAAAGGCACGCCAACGGAGGCTGCAAAGAATGCGGTGACGTTACCTAGGCTCGTTAGGATACGGTGCTGCTTTTTGGGGGTTTCATTCGGAGAAGACATGGGTATCACATCCAAGTTGGGGCGACACGGTCAACTTTACGGTAACGATATTTGATGAGGCAACTCCCAAATAATAAAATACCAAGGGCTTGCGCGTGGGATTGCCCCTACATGCGAAGATTAGTAGGGGCAATCCTTTATGATTGCCCATCCGGTGTGGTATATTAAATTTTGGGAGTTGCCTGAGTGAACGGTTGTTATAAAGTTTTTTTAAACCTCAATCTCTCAAGACGGTCTCCAATTTAAACGCTTCCTGATGTTTCGTAACATGCTTATCCTACCACAGTTCTAGCCCCTTATAATTGACCTTGAGCTTTTGCATGTTCTGCCCCCAAACTTGTCGCGTATGATCAGTTTTTTGGCAGCTATGGACACTAGAATTGAGAAGAACCATACGGTAAAATTCACCGCCTCAGTATCTGAATAAGTCCAATATCAGTTTAGTACAACGACGGTCGAAATAAACGAAATTAAAAACCCAAAAGTCTCCTTAATTCTGTTGACTTTTTAGAGATGAGACTGTTAGGAAAATAAACCCTATAAAAACCGATAACATTTTAGCAAACAACGTTCCGATCAATACTTGTCGCGTATTATCAGTTTTTTGGCAGATATAGACACTAGAATTGAGAAGAACCGTACTATATTATATAGCATCAACATCAAAACGGATGTATGACGACATGAGTCGGTTCACTGCTATTAAAAGATTAATTCTACTTTGTCACATTTAATAAAATCAAGGAATTGTAGGGTGGATTTCGCTGTGCGTATCCACAAAAAATATATATTAATCAGGTGGATACGCAGACGCGTTATCCACCTACACGAAATCTGACAAAGTAGAATTAATGCCTTGCTTGTTGCTAATTGATTGATTTTATAACAACTTAAATCCTTAAATGACAGGCCGTACCAAACTTGTCGCGTATTATCAGTTTTTTGGCAGATATAGACACTAGAATAGCGAAGAACGGTACTATATCATAATACACCATATCAGAACGGATATATGACGACAATTTGAACTGCCAAACCTGACCGGTTTTGAAAACCGGTCATGTTTAATAATGAGACTGTCGCGTATGATCAGTTTTTTGGCAGATATGGACACTAGAATTGAGAAGAACCGTACTATATATAGCATCAACATCAAAACGGATGTATGACGATAGAAGTATTTTTATAATTAATTGATTTACAATAATTTAATATTTAAATAACGAGCCATGCCAAACGTGTCGCGTATGATCAGTTTTTTGGCAGATATAGACACTAGAATTGAGAAGAACCGTACTATATTATATAGCACCAATATCAAAACGGATATATGACGACAATTTGAACTGCCAAACCTGACCGGTTTTGAAAACCGGTCAGGTTTAATAATGAGACTGTCGCGTATGATCAGTTTTTTGGCAGATATGGACACTAGAATTGAGAAGAACCGTACTATATATATATAGCATCAACATCAAAACGGATGTATGACGATAGAAGTATTTTTACTAATTAATTGATTTACAATAATTTAATATTTAAATAACGAGCCATGCCAAACTTGTCGCGTATGATCAGTTTTTTGGCACGAATGGACACTAGAATTGAGAAGAACCGTACTATATATATATAGCATCAACATCAAAACGGATGTATGACGATAGAAGTATTTTTACTAATTAATTGACAATAATTTAATTTTTAAGTGACTAGCAGTACCAAACGTGTCGCGTATGATCAGTTTTTTGGCACGAATGGACACTAGAATTGAGAACAAACGCATTATATCATATAGCACCAATATCAAAACGGATGTATGACGATAGAAGTATTTTTACTAATTAATTGATTTACAATAGTTTAATTTTTAAATAACGAGCCATGCCAAACGTGTCGCGTATGATCAGTTTTTTGGCATGTATGGACACTAGTGCAGGAAAGCGGAAATCCTAAGACCACCTAGCCTGCCTAAAAAGTTGCCCCGGTTTTTCAATGGTATTGAAACTGGAGCGATCCTGCACTAGAATCAAGGAGAACTGTCCTATATCATATACACCATACCAAAACGGATGTATGACGATAGAAGTATTTTTATAATTAATTGATTGACAATAATTTAATTTTTAAATGACGAGCCATGCCAAACTTGTCGCGTATTATCAGTTTTTTGGCAGATATGGACACTAGAATTGAGAAGAACGGTCCTATATCATATACAACATCTGAATAAGTTGGGTTATTCTATTTTATGTCAGCATTAGGACTAAAAATAATCCAACCTATTTTAAGGATGGTATGTTACATAATTAAAAATAGACAATTTCAATTGTAACTTTTTAATTTCAATTCACATTAGAGGACCAATGATGAAAATCATAAAGTCTGTACTAATTATTCAAGCCGTTGTTTTAGCGGTATTGATAAATGTGTCAGCCTTTGCGGAGCTACCGACGCTGACAATAACGCCGCTGGAGGGGGTGACTTTTCCGGAAAGCGTCGTTGATCTCAATGCGAGCTTTACCCTTGATGGGGTATCCATCGACGGCGGTATTTTACCATTGTTGAGTCAAACTTTTATCGAACTTGGTTACGATCATTATTCAACCTTTGAGCAGGTCAATGGAATCGTACAAATTACTGGCACCGGTAGCGAGGCCGGTGTGAAACTTTACTTTATGCCTCCGTTGGAGGAAAACATTAATATCGTCAGCACTAACGGCCCTAGTTTGACCATTGAAGAGGATGGCAGTTACTTTGTGACCGCGTCTAATGGTTTGCAAATGCGTTTCCACACTGCGCCGAAAGACCCGGCTCTATTGTTGGAAGCTGCTGGTGGCGTGGAATCAGGCGCGTGGCTAATCATCAATGATGAGGGGCGAGCCGTTATAAATGATGTAAACGGCTTAATTGCTGGTGCTTTTAAATCGGAAGTTATCGCAAGCTCGCTGTCACAGGGTATCTCTATTGAAGGTGCCGCGGGCACTGGAGAAATTGCAACCGTCGTTTATAGCGATGGCACTGAACAGCAATTCTTCACAGCAGTAGTGGACCGCGACGCGTTAGATGCTGCGGTGGAGCCATTTAGTGATCAGCTAAGTCTTTCGCTGGCTCATCATGCTGATGGTACAGCGCATTTCCTACTGGATGGCAATCCTTGGTATGCGATACCAGAAATGGCGACGACTTTAGTGGCTGAAACCCCCAATCCACCGGTCATCAACGTGCTGACCGCAAATACAGTAGAATTAATCACTAGCGACGGAATACGTCAAGTGCTGCACATTGCTGCTGATGAAACGAATGGAGGAACGACCACTCCGCTAACAGAAACCCACCGCTTTGTCGCACTTAGACGCGCTGGCGAGTATCTCTATGCCGATCAAGGTGGAGGCGAAAGCATCAAACCAAGTGGCGGCACTCAGCCCGGCGAGTGGAATACCTTTCTGCTGATTGAAAATGGCGATGGCACTGTTCGTTTGCGTACTTTTGACGGCAGTTACATTCAAACCTTCAGCGATGGCACTACCCGTGCTACGACAACTAGCCCCGGTGAAAGAACGCTTTTCAAGCTCATTCCCGGCGGCGATGGAAAGTGGACACTTCAGTCATTATATAATGGAAAGTACATGCGTGTCGGTGGCACAGTCATTAAGATGGACTCTACCGAAATTACCCATCGGTTTTATCTCGTGGACCTTGAGAAAATGCAACGCTTTGTAAAGCTCAGACGCTCTGATACCGGCGAATACCTGTTCGCAAATCAAGGTGGGGGTGATAATATCCAAATAGACGGTACCACTGTACCCAATGACTGGAGCACCTTTTATCTGATCGAATATGGCGACGGTAGTGTCCATTTGCGCTCGCCCGATGGTCATTACCTTGTCGCTGAGAGCGATGGTGTTATTCGTGCGACCGCCGATGTGCCCAATGATCCAACGCTATTCACGCTCGTTGATACCGGTGATGGGTATTGGACATTCCAATCGCCTGATGGACTTTATTTAGGTATAGCCAACAACACGGTTATTGGAACGAACAGCATTGACCTTCAACTTGAAATTGTGGATGTTCCAGTACCAGAGGACAATCGCTTTGTGGCACTGCATGCGTCGGTCAATGAAGATGATCAAGACGTTGAAGATGGCCTGGTTACTGATGTGAGTTATGAGGGATATATCACCGCAGCAATCAGCACAAACTATCCGCAAGTCGTCACATCTTACAACACTGTGGAGCAGCGGACATTCTTCCAGTTCATTGAAATGAGCGATGGCACCGTCCGTTTGCAAGTCCCGACAAACAGTAATTATCTGAAAGCCGAGGATGGCGGCGGTGGAGATGTCTCTCAAGGAGACCTCTCAGCAAACGCAGAATGGGCAACCTTCAAGGTTATCCGTAGCTTGCCGATATTGTCCGATGGGGAGGTGATGTTTCGGACGCAGAATAACCACTACATCAACATTACCTCAACACTGGGTCTTGAGGCGACAGCAACCACATACACGGATGCGACTGTCTTTAGGATTGCAGAAATTGAGAAACCTCATTTTCTACCCACAGGTCCGGTTAATATTCGGGTAGTGAGCAACGACAGACATTTCGCGACTCGTAACCCCGGTGATGAAAGTTTTGTGCGTCCTTACGAAAATGGCGGTAAGCCGTTTCGTTTTAGGGGTGCCTTCAACCTGATTGACAATGGTGATCGCACGGTCTCTATCCAAAGCCTGATGTTTGGCACTTACCTCACAGCAGTCAATGGTGGCGGCAGTGATATTCGCTACGATGCGACTGAGCCGTTGACTTCATCCGAACGCTTTGAAGTGGTTTATGGCTTACCCACTCTGGGCGACGATGAGATATTGCTCAGGACCGAATCGGGCAACTATATAACCATTGATGATGTCGGCCACTCAAGCGGCTCTAGTTGGATCCAAGCCACTGCGACAAGCTATGAAGAGGCCGAAGCTTTGGTTATCAGTCAGAATAAACCAGAAATCGGGGATGCGACGAAGAGTTCGGCGGCTATTCGTTCTGCTCCTTCGCCTAGAAGTTATTTCCATGATGATGGGGTTCTTCGCATTGAAATCAAAACGAAAAATAAGGTCACCAACCCTATTGTTGATAATGACATCTTTACGATGTTTGAGTACGACGACGGCTATGCGCATTTCAGAATTGAGAATGGCGCTTACCTGAGTGCGGCGAATAATCATTTCCTCGTTAGTACATCAGAAGTCTCTGTTTGGGAAACGTTCAAATTACTGCCTGCAACTAGCTCCCAGAGTGTATATGCAGGGTATAGAACCGTTAAAATTCAGACAGTCGAAGGTGAATGCTTCATGTATGATTCGGGGGGGAATAACATACTTGAACTCAGTGATGACTGCACAACCGTTGAGACTGACTGGAACGTCATAGACCTTGATGCCTATCCTATCTCTAAACTGGTGCAAATCCGCTCCAAGAGTACGAATCAATACGTTACCTCTTATGGTGGTAGCGACTGGCCTATGGTCAGGGTCAACCGTGACACCCCCGGGAATTGGGGAACTTTCATGATGACAAGCTATCCCAACACCACCGTTAGTCTAAAAAATTACGACGGTTATTATTTACAAACAGTAACTTACAACGACTCCGGCACTAAAACGTTAACCGGAGATTCAGAAACACCTAAGAAATACGGTCTCGAACTCAACAGTGATGGTTCGGTCAGATTTAGGGATTATACGACCTCAGATAACGAGAATCTTGCCGTGGAAGACAATCGCAGACTGAGTCCGTTGACTTATGTTCCTGGTTGGACCACTGACGATCGTGATTTCTACATCGAGGAATATGTTTTTGATGAAGCGTCGGTTGTAGATGTGTATGATGAAAATGACGCAAAATTAACCATTCCAATTCCAGGCACAGACGGCCTTGAATCATTTGTTATGACGGGCGTTCAAGGAATAAATGGTCAAGTTGTGAATGTCGTGACCGAAGCTGAACAAGTCGGAGGGCAAGCCTCGGAAATCGTCCAGACCGCTTTTGGAGAATTGGTATCACTTAATAATGTCGATATGACTTTTTCACAGATTCCCGGTATGGGTATGCTTTCTTCACTGGATACGTTAGTACCGGTGCGAGGCCGGGTCAGCTATGCCTCCGGTGCCGACATAAAAGGGACTGGATTGGAAACAAACTTTCCGCTCAACGACGACGTTAAGTACTTTGACATCTTGTTTGAATCCGGTGTGTCACTTCAGTTTGGTAGTCTAGTTCTGGAGGCACCTAAAGTCCCGGGGGCAACATTGGAGGTTGCAATCGATCACAAGTCACCAAGCCTGTTTATGTATGCGGAGCTACCTATATTTGAGAAAATATCAGAGTCAACTGGACTGCCAGAGCTTGAAAATATAGGTATTGGTATTTCTGGCAAACAAAACATTCCTTTCACACCGTGGATCGAAGAGATTCCCTCTCTTGATGGCGACCCAAGTTTCAATGGTTCGCTGTGGCTAGCGGGTACAGTTGCGCTTCCCATTCCAGATGAGTTAGAAAATAAAATAAGTGGTTCAGTCACTGGTGAAGCTGCAGTTGCTCTTGATCTTGATCGTGCCTTGCTCACAGAAGCGGAAAAAGCCTATTTGGTACCGTTCAAACTGTTTAAACAGCTTGGTGTTAACGGCGAGTTAACCGCTGGAATTAATTTCTGTGGTGAAAATACGATTTGTGGCTTTGAAGTCAGTCTAGGTACTGCCTCACTGATAGTCAACAACGAAGATATGGCTAATCCATGGATAGCTTTTAGTGCTCGTTCTGATCCAAATATCGGGCTACCGTTACCTTTTGGATTGGAACTGCCCGTTTCTGCTGCTTACGATTTTGACGCGGCAATAGATGCGTACATCGACAAGAACAATCCCTATCTCAAAATTGCCTATAAAACTGAAAGTTTTAGTGGATATGGTGCATCGCTGGAAGGCACATTTGAAGTCGACACAACGAAAATGGAATTCGATGGTCGGTTGGGTTTGAATAAGATGCTCAAAGTTGCGATTTCGGGCTATGCTGATGAAAATACCCAAACGTTTACCGGTAAAATCAAGCAGTCGTTCAAGGGCAAAGCTAAACGGAAGATCGCCGGGATCAAATTCAAAGTGAATTGGAAGATTGAAGGCGTGATCACGGTGAATATTAGTTTCAATAGTGGAGCACCGACAATCACACTCAGTCCACAAATGAAAGCGTGTGGTGGTATCAATGTCGGCGCGCTCAAAAAGATCAAAGGTTGCGATTCTGTTAGTGCGACCGCCGAAATCGACACCAGCGATGGCAGAATCAGAGTTTGTGCTAATGTTCCCGGCCTCGGGCAAAAATGCGACAAAATCTGATGTTGTTCTGAGTAGTACTCCCCACAAGGTGACGCAATGGCTGGTGTATTAGTATTAAGCTAGGGCGAACACTTAGGTTCGCCCCTACTAAATACATAAGGTTTGGTAGGGGCAAGCCTTTATGGTTGGGGACTTGGAAAAAATCAATCCCCCCCTAGTCCCATTTTTCAAAGGGGCTAGGGGGGATTTTCAGTTGGATTTTCAGAAATCACTTAGGGCCCTCAAATAAAAATCAAAGACTGGTTGTTGAGCCGGTAGAAACAGACTTGAACGGACCGCACTCACAAAAATTTAATAATATGGTATGTAGTTAAACTCTCTGTCGCTTCGCTGTTCATTACTGAATGGATAACATCAATTCATTGCCGTTTTTCTGTCCTATCCTCACTCAAAAAGCTCAAAATCACACCCTACCCTAACCCCCTTTGCCAAATAAAATCCCCGTTTTTGGATAAATACCTGCCAGGTTTTCAAAACCTGGCAGGTCTTGACGGCATTTCTTTGGTATATTAATTTTTTGGAGTTACCTAATTTTTAATTTGGAATGGTTTCTTATTCTACTCTCAAGCCGGTCGCGTATGAATCGTTTTTTTTCCTCGTTCCAACGCTCCCGCGTTGGAATGCATACCGTGACGCTCCCGCGTCACTCCTTTTTTTTCTCGTCCCAACGCGGGAGCGTTGGCATTAAAACGGGATAAAACGGCTTCCGCTAATATGAATAAACGAGCAAAAGACCCTAAAAACCATCGATACGGAGCCAATACTTCGTTAGCGGCATCAGTGAAGAAAACCGCCCGTTCTCCTTTGTTAGTATCGAAAAGACGTGGTTCAAGTTGGTCTTTTTTAAACTGACTTTGAATGTCCGGGTCTGCTTTTGCCGGTATCATCCCAATCTTGCTTTGCAAAATTCCTCAAGATTTAACAAATTCGCGTACCCTAGTAGGACTTCGTTTGATACCCGTTATTTCTGTTATTTTTGCAGAGGCCTCATTAATACTGGCAACCGGATTTTTTTTGAAATATTCCTCTAAACTCTTTTGGTGTTGTTTTAATTCACTTTTTGGTTGATAAAAATTAATCTCTTTGAGTTTATCTAAACCACCAATATGGTATTCTCCCAAGTAAGTACGCAAGGTATTAGGGCAAACGCCAGTAAGATTAGCAATATCTTTATGAGCTAGTCCCAGGCTTTTTAACAGTAAGGCTTCCATCGGGCAAAGCACCCGTGGGTGAGGATGGTGATAACGCTCATATTTTAACGGTTTAATGTCATTTTCAGTGAAATCTATTTTAATCATTGAGTTATACCTGGATATTTGGTTGGTTAATTTTTGTGGCATTAAAACCTATTTTTTTTAAATAAAAGCTCAATTTGTGACGGTGCTGAGTATAACATCAGCCGCATAAGACAAAACCGCCAAGACATCTTCTTGAACCAAGCGAGGATAACATTCCAAAAGTTCTTTTAAGTCTATGCCTTCAGATAGCTTTTTCAGAATCAATTCAACTGTTATCCGCGTTCCTTTAATAGTCGGTTTGCCGTGCATCACATCCGCATCGGAAATAATTCTTTCGTAATAATCCATTGGCTACCTCATTTAATAATCGTTATTGAACTGCCAAACCTGACAGGTTTTAAAAACCTATCAAGTTTCGTGTTTTCGTGCATATCGGTGTAAGGCATGACTAAATTTTTCATAATCCTAAATCAAGTGCAACGTCTTCATCAAACATATCGAGTGCCTCATCAACAATCGGATTACGAGGCATACTCTCTTTTAAATCTGCAAAATGCGTATCAATAGAGTCTTGCTCGTTTAACAGAGAAAAACAGAAGATTGAGGTTTTTTCCTTTCTGGCACAAATATATAATTGCTTGATAATGAAATAATTATGCGTGGTGAGAAAAATTTGAACCCCCAAAGCTGCCAAACGAACTATTATCTTGCTAAAATGTCGAATGGCTCTGGGATGCAAGGCTGTTTCAGGTTCGTCTAAAAACAAAAGGGTGCCGGTGTTAAGTTGACGATTCCGAATTAACGTCGTGAGAATGCCCATTTTTTTGAAACCCTCCGCAGTCATAGCCATCGTAAATTCTTGGGAGCCTCTTTTGAACAAAAAGTCATCATCTGTTTGATAAATGGAGCCGCCCAATAACGCTTCTAACTGTTGATTGATGTTATTTAGTGGCCCGATTTGAGCAGAATCAAGTGTTGGCACCTCCAACATTCTAATCAAATCAAGATAGGTGTCATCAAAACCGGCTAAATAATGTTGTTCTCTCGTGAACTTGATTGCTCGACAAGCTGTCAAAACTTCTTTCGCCGGAATGAAAATCACATTGTTATTATTGCCCATCATGGCTACTGAGTCAGTACAATTATTGATGGTTTTTTTGGTTGTTTCCCCAAACTGAAATGAAATATTTTGATGTACCTTATCAGTTTGATAAGTCACTTCGACTTTGAGTTTTTCTTTCGTGCCTTTAGTGACAAATTCCCCTATTTTATTTCTACTGCGAGGTTGAAAGGTGTCAAATATTTTTTCACTCAACACTTTTTTAAACGAGGGGCTTCCATGAGAGTGCTGGCGACTGTAGATTTCCCAAGTTTTAGAGACGGCATACAATAATTTCAATAACCCTGTTTTACCGGTATCATTATCGCCAATCAGCAGATTAATGCCAGCTAAACGGGGAGCCTCAAATTTTTTAAAATTCAAGAAATTTTCAATGGTAATATTTTGAATCATGGTTATAAACAGATAGTTAATTATAGATAGTACCGGGGCGTTGTGTGGGAATGCTTCAAATTCAAAGGCAACCCTAAATTTTATTAATTGACGCTTTCATCAGCCAAAATGGGCATTTTCAATGATCTGCTCCTTTGAAATAACATCAGCCGCATAAGACAAAACCGCCAAGATATCTTCTTGAACCAAGCGAGGATAACATTCCAAAAGCTCTTTTAAGTCTATGCCTTCAGATAGCTTTTTCAGAATCAATTCAACTGTTATCCGCGTTCCTTTAATAGTCTGTTTGCCGTGCATCACATCCGCATCGGAAATAATTCTTTCGTAATAATCCATTGTTTACCTCATTTATAGCGTTTCCCGATTGAATGAAGTACAAATTTATTTTGCGTTGGAGTGCAAAATTTATTTTGCGTTGGAGTGCAAAATTTATTTTGCGGCCCGGTTGGAGTGCAAAATTTATTTTGCGGCCCGGTTGGAGTGCAAAATTTATTTTGCGGCTTGCTGGAGTGCAAAATTTATTTTGCGGCTTGTTGGAGTGCAAAATTTATTTTGCGGCTTGTTGGAGTGCAAAATTTATTTTTCTTCGGTAATTTTCGTTCCAAATTTATTTTGCGAAGGAAAGTGAACTGTACTTTATTCAATCGGGAAATGCTATAAATAATTGTTATTGAACTGTCAAACCTGACAGGTTTTTAAAACTTGTCAGGTTTAGTTTGAGGGCGCATTCCCAAAAAAAGGATCATTGCAAAATGAATTTTGCACTCCAATCAAACGCAAAATGAATTTTGCACTTCAACCGGGCCGCAAAATGAATTTTGCACTCCAATCAAACGCAAAATGAATTTTGCACTCCAATCAAACGCAAAATGAATTTTGCACTCCAATCAAACGCAAAATGAATTTTGCACTTCAATCAAACGCAAAATGAATTTTGCACTCCAATCAAACGCAAAATAAAGTGATTTTGCGACGACCAAAATTGATAATGACCCTTTTTTTGGGAATGCGCCCTAGTTTGAACGCTTGGTAACAAGTTAAAACATGCCTTTTATTGCTTGCAAATTAATATAAAGTTGTTTAAGTTCCTGAATTTTTAGAACGTTAAAATCGGGGGAACGAAAATATTCGTATTGGTTGTTGCCAAGTTTTTTAAAAATAACAAAGTTCCAGATTCTGC
>Ga0233403_10000444_pt1 | contig 19388 bp, 8 predicted proteins | sample Na_oxic_1_MG_FD_179866 | JGI IMG/M metagenome (GOLD analysis project Ga0233403, IMG submission 179866) | Seawater microbial communities from Saanich Inlet, British Columbia, Canada - Na_oxic_1_MG | ecosystem: Environmental > Aquatic > Marine > Inlet | place: Canada: British Columbia | collected...
CAAATATCCCGCCCCTGCGGGGCCTGACGGGGCTTCGGGCCTGCCGGTGCCACAAATATGCCGCCCACGGGGCTTGACGGGGCTTCGGGCCTGCCGGTGCCACAAATATGTCGCCCCTACGGGGCTTGGATCGGAGCTTCCCCTAAATCCGTTATAATCAGAAAGGTTAAAGGTTAAAGGTTAAAGATTAAAGATTAAAGATTAAAGGATTCAGGGTTCCTTTAACCTTAACCCTTTAAACCCCTTTAACCCTTTAAACCTTATAAAATTCCCTGTACCACTCCACAAAGCGGGCAATTCCGCTTTCAATAGGCGTGGCCGGCTTGAATCCCACATCTTTCATCAGATCATCCACGTCCGCGTAGGTGGCTGGCACATCTCCGAGCTGAAGATCAAGAAATTCTTTTTCAGCGGTTTTGCCCAGCGTTCTCTCAATGGCTTCGATAAAAGACATGAGTTCCACGGGCTGATTATTTCCGATGTTATAATTCTTGTAAGGCGCGTAGGATGTTCCGGGGTCAGGATCGTCGCCGTTCCAGTCCGGATTTGGTTCGGGAAGTTTTGCCATAACCCTGACAACGCCTTCCACAATGTCGTCAATGTAGGTGAAGTCCCGCTGCATTTTGCCGTGGTTGAACACCTTGATGGGCCTGTCCTCCATAATCGCTTTGGTGAAGAGAAAGAGGGCCATGTCGGGCCGTCCCCAGGGGCCGTAAACTGTGAAAAATCTCAGACCGGTGCAGGGCAGTTTGTAAAGATGGCTGTAGGTATGCGCCATGAGTTCATTGGCCTTTTTGGAGGCAGCATACAGGGAAACCGGATGATCCACATTGTGATGAACTGAAAAGGGCATTTTTGTGTTTGCACCGTAAACAGAACTGGACGAGGCAAAAACCAGATGCCTCACTTTGTTATGCCGGCAACATTCGAGGATATTGACGAATCCCACAATATTTGAATCCACATAGGCATGGGGATTTTCCAGAGAATAGCGCACACCTGCCTGGGCCGCAAGATTGACCACCACATCAAAGCGCGTGGTCTCAAACATTTTTTCCAGCGCTTTCCTGTCGGCAAGGTCTGCTTTCACAAGGGAAAAATCAGAAAAGGGCGCAAGTTCATCAAGTCGCGCCTCTTTGAGCCGGACATCATAGTAATCATTCATATTGTCAACACCCGTCACCTGATACCCGGCCTCAAGAAGCCGTTTGGACAGATGAAAGCCGATGAATCCGGCTGCTCCGGTGATAAGAACATTGCTGAATTTGAAATTCATTTGAAATCTCCTTTTTTAAGTGGGAAGTGAGAGAAGTGAGAAGTGAGAGAAGTGGGAAGTGAGAAGTGGGAAGTGAAATATTGAAAGGATAAATTCTTTTTTCACTTTTGCCGCGGGCAGTTGTAAAATGCCGGGAGAATGAATCAGCTCTAAACCTGACTTCCCACTTCCCACTCCTCACTTCCCATACCATTCAAGCGTCATCTCAAGCCCTGTTTCAAAGGGATATTCAGGTTTGAATCCGAGGATGGATGTTGCCAGCGCAATGTCTCCCACAGACTCCTGAATATCTCCGACCCTTGCTGCTTTGTATATGGGTTCAATATTCTGGCATGACATGAGGCAGATGGTTTCCCATAATTGTCTTATACACACGAAACGGCCTGTTCCCACATTGAATATCTCACCGGCTGCCTGGTCAGCACAGGCGGCAAGCAGATTGACCCTCACCACATCCCTTACAAATATGAAATCTCTGTACTGATTGCCGTTGCCGTAAATCACAGGCTGTTCTTTTGACGCTGCTTTGGACAGGAATAGCGATATTACTCCGGAGTATGGCGACGAGGGGTCCTGTCTCGGGCCAAAGACATTGAAATAGCGGAGGCATACCGTTTCAAGTTTGTAGAGATCATAATAGAGCCGGGCATGAAATTCGCCGGTAAGTTTTTGAACTGCATAGGGACTGAGCGGTTTCGGAGTCATGCTTTCCCGTTTGGGCAGTTGCGGATCATCGCCGTAAACAGCGCAGGAACTGGAAAAGACAACTCGTTTCACACCGTTTTTACTGGCTGCTTCAAGGACAAGGAGTGTGCCGATGTCATTGACCATGGCAGAGTCCACGGGTTCTGCCACACTCTGGGGAACGGAGACCACCGCGGCCAGATGAAATACGATATCACAGCCCCGGACCATTTTTTCCAGTATTTCCGGATCCCGTATGTCTCCTTTGCAAAAGTGGATGCGGTCTTTCACATGCTCCAAATTTGAAAGGTTCCCTGTTGACAGATTGTCCAGAACATTCACCTCGCATCCTTCTGTCAGCAGGGCATCAACAATGTGGGACCCGATAAACCCGGCCCCTCCGGTAACCAGCACGCGTTTAAACTGAATCTCCATTTTTGCTCCATCTGTGATAGTTAAGGGTTTAAGGTTGAAGGGTTAAGAGTTGAGGTTGAAGAAACAGATGAAATTATCACCTTAACCCTTAAATCCTTAACCCTTTTTAAAAACCCTTTCTTATTTCGAAATTTCCACCAAGATATACACCGCGTCCTCAACACCGATTTGCTTTCCGCCATCGGTGTCGCCGCCGAGGTGAATTTCATCGCTTATTGCCTGTGCGAGTTGGGTGGCCGAGGAAATCATCAGGCAGACAATGGCATCCCGCAGATCAATGCTTCCGTCAAAATAGATGTCTCCCATCTTCACAAAGCTGAAGCTTATATCATCGCCGCTTGTGACCGTGTCTACGGGCGTTGTCACGCTGATGCTTCCGTCACTTCCGGCTCCTATAACCGCTGTGATCTGGGTTTCCGAATCCATATTGAAACTTACTGCATCCGTGCCGCCAAATGTTACCTTTGTCACGCCGGTGAAATTCGTTCCGGTGATGATCACCGATGTTCCCGAACCGGCTGAGGTCGGTGTGATACTGGTGATGGTGGGCATGGAAACATAGGTGAAGTTTCCGCTGCTTTCAGCAGTGCCTCCGGGTGTTGTCACTGCAATTTTCCCTGTTGCTCCGCTGCCCACAACTGCGGTGATCTGCGTATCCGAAACCACAGTGGGAGGATTGGCTGCATCCGTGTCGCCAAATTGTACAACAGTTGCACCGGAGAGATTCGTTCCCGTGATGGTCACCTCTGTTCCCGTGCTTCCGGAAGTCGGATCAAAGCTCGTGATCTCAGGAGGGGGAATATAGGTGAAATCTTCGGTGCTTTCAGCCGTGCCGTCCGGCGTTGTCACCGTGATCTTTCCAGTAGTTCCTTCTCCCACTTTGGCCGTAAGCTGGATATCTGAATCTACAGTGAAACTCGCTGCATCTGTGACACCGAACTGCACAGTCGCCCCATCGGTGAAATTCGTTCCCGTGATGACCACCTCTGTTCCCGTGCCGCCGGAAGCCAGAGAAAAGCTTGTGATGGTGGGCGGCTTGGGTTGATATTCATATGCGCCCATATCCACGTTCGGTGTATCGCCGGAACCGGAAAAGCGGGGATTGCCTTCAAAATCGGTGGTGACAGAGTCGGCTTCGTCGTTGTTCCCTGCATCAATGGCCAGAGACCCCACACTCAGGCGCAGATCATCATCTGCTGTGCCAACAGTGTCGTCCGCACCGTCGGGATCGACAAAATTGGGATCGACATTTAAAACAGATGTCCCGGCGTATCCCCCCTGAACAAGACAATATTCGACGGTGGGTGTGGAATCGTCCACATGAAGACTGCTTTCAGCGGCAGCCATATTTCCCCAGAAAATACTGTTATAAATAAAGGGCAGGCTGTTATCGTAATTGGCCATTGCGCCGCCATTGCCGCCAGCAGTGTTTCCGCTGAAAGTGCAGTTTATCAATGTGGGGGTGCTGCCGTGGTTGAACATTCCCCCTCCGTCTCCGGTTCCCTCTTTTACTGCACTGTTTCCGCTGAAAACGCAATTGGTCAGAAACGGTCTGCTGTCGTTACTTGCGCTGTAGGTATACATGCCGCCGCCCTTAACATCAGCGATGTTTCCTCCCAGAAAACAATTGAGCAATACAGGGCTGCTCTCTGTATTGAATATTCCCCCGCCGTTGTTTTTGGCGGTGTTTTCAGTAAATGTGCAGCCAGTCAGTTTGGGAATGCTCTTATCGTTAGCCATTGCGCCGCCCACACCGCCGCTGGAACCGCCGATGCTAGTGGCCGTGTTCTGAGTAAAAGTGCAGTTGCTCAGTTCCGGGCGGTTACTTTTATTATACATGCCGCCCCCCATGTTGGCGGTGTTGCTTTCAAATGTGCAGGCTTCGATCTGGGGAGACCCTGAGTAATTATACATGCCCCCACCATTGGTAAATGTTGTGTTTTCTTTAAAAGTGCAGTTTCTCACGGTGGGGCTGCTGTTGCTGTTCATCATTCCGCCGCCACCCGTGCCCGATTTGTCATCGTCATAGCCCTTGGTGATGGTGAAACCGTCCAATACGGCAGTGTCGTCAGTGCCATTCCCCTTGACCACATGCTGGCTGTTGTCTGTATCACTTCCGGTATCCCCGATGTTTCCGCTGAGAATGGTGACATTTGTCCGCCAGCTTCTCTGGGTCCGCTCGGTTTCGCTGCCTGTGAACCCGCCGTAAATTGCCACGCCATTTTTCAGTTCAAAGGAAACTGTGCGACTGGTGCCGGGCGTGTATGTTCCTTGCTTCACCCATATCTCATCACCGCTGGCAGCAGCGTTGATGGCGGTCTGAAGATCGGCAGTGACGCTTTCCCAGTTCTCGGAAGGCGCGTCGGCCACATAGATCACGTCTGCTTCTGAGGAACTGAAAAAACCTGTCATGCAAAATACAGACAGAGCTATAATCAAAGTTCCTACTATTTTTCTCCCCATTTTTCTCCTCCTTATTTAAAATTGGTGATTTTTCAATTCCGCCCGGAATGACCTGACAACAGAAAATTCCGGGAAACTTTTGTCCAGCCACCTAAAACCTAAAGGCATCTGCTGCAAAACCATTTTGCAAATTGTTTTAAACAATTCTGATTCTAACGCTTTTTGTGGTCTCTCCCGGGTAATATGACACCGGATTTCAGGATTGGGCGGATAACAGAAATCCGTTCCAGCCTCCGATCCGTTGTCATATTCCCGCATATGTGCGGACGGAATAAATGTGAACCACTTATTTCAGATTTTGTGAAGCTGATGCCAAAATTATATATCGCTTTTCAGAGTGATGATCAATATGAAATCCTTTTCATGTCAAATTTGTCAGCAAATCGATGAAATCTGAAAGCCCGATGAAATCTGAAAGCCGCCTGCCGGGTATCAGTATTGCCCCATAACTGTCCGGGAAAAGTAAGGTCAGATTTTGGAACAATCAGGTGCTTTATAAATTCATTGACAAATCCGGAAAAATCAGTTGCAATTTCTGAAATTTCTTGATTATATAAAAATCAGACAGTTATGAGATTTGAAAATTGGTATGGCCCTGACCCAATCCTGACAACTTGCTGATTTTTCAAGGCATACAAAAATTATGACAAATTCTCATAGCGATTGCTCTGTTGCAATTCCCCCCTTGAACATACCGAAATATTCTGATACAAAACAATATCAACATTAAATAACATGATTATCATCAGATGTAAATACCCGAAGGCATGAAATACCTGAATATTATGAAATCGAAGCAAAGAAGCCGGTTTTTCCGAACATCCGGTTTCCTGTTTGCCAAAAAAAAACGATTTATATTTTGAATAATACAGGAGAAACAAGGCATTATGCAAAAAAAAATTCTTGTCACTGGCGGTGCGGGATTTCTGGGTTCCCACCTGTGCGAACGTCTGCTGAAGGAAGGCCATGATGTGCTGTGTGTGGACAATTTTTTCACCGGCGCAAAACGAAATATCATCCATCTCCTGAATAACCCCTATTTTGAAGTCATGCGCCATGACATCACCTTTCCGCTGTATGTGGAAGTGGATGAAATTTACAATCTGGCCTGTCCTGCCTCCCCCGTTCATTATCAATATGATCCGGTTCAGACAACCAAAACCAGTGTTCACGGAGCAATCAATGTGCTGGGGCTGGCCAAACGGATCAATGCCAAAATTTTCCAGGCTTCCACCAGCGAAGTTTACGGGGATCCCCAAATTCATCCCCAGCCGGAAAGCTATTTGGGCCATGTCAACTGCATCGGGGTTCGCAGTTGTTATGACGAGGGCAAACGCTGTGCGGAAACACTCTTTTTCGATTATCACCGCCAGCACGGCCTGAACATAAAAATTGCACGCATATTCAATACGTTCGGCCCCCGAATGCATCCTGATGACGGTCGGGTGGTCTCCAATTTCATTGTCCAGGCGCTAAGGGGCAATCCCATCACCGTTTACGGCGACGGTTCCCAGACCCGCTCTTTCTGTTATGCAGACGATCTGACAGATGGGATGATCCGCCTCATGAATTCCCCGGATGATTTCACCGGCCCGGTGAATCTGGGAAATCCCGGAGAATTCACCATTCTGGAACTGGCGGAAAAAGTGATCTCACTCACCGGCTCCCGTTCCGAAATCGTATTCAATTCACTGCCTTCGGATGATCCGAAACAGCGAAAGCCGGATATCCGTCTGGCGCGGGAGAAACTGGGTTGGAAGCCCAAAATATCTCTGGATGAGGGGTTGGGGAAAACCGTTGAATATTTTAAGCATCTGTTGAACATCTGATCAGGGCAGAGGACCGAGGGAAAATTTTTCCCTCTGCCCTGTTTTTGAGCCTTTTCTGTCATCCTCTCATCCGGAAATTTTTCCATGAACTGATCACGCTGATTTCACAGGCATTGTCTGCATGATCAGACGGTGCCTGTGTATCTGTTCTTACAAAGACTGAAATTTCAGGCATTCCAATCTGCTGATTGTAAAACTGAGATTTTTCTGATAAAGGTTTTTCAAATATCAAATATCAAATATCAAATATCAAATATCAAATATCTCTTTAACTGTATAAAAATACTGACCAGATTCATAAAGCGGGCTTTTCGTGTTTCCTGTTGCGAAAAAAAGGGCCGGATGCGTTTTTATGTTTGACACAAACGCCAAAAAACAGGGGTTTCAGATTTGTTTTTCATATATCGTTTCAACGCATGGCTGATTGAAAAAAAATTTTCTCTTCCCTTTATTTTTATAGAGGACCGGGGCAAAAAAATTTTCGGCTTGGGGCAGGCCCAAGACTCCCATAGCGGAGCTCAGGCAGATTTGTCATATATATCAGATGCGCTGCCTCTTTTCATCCGGTCTTTGGAGACGACCTGCAAAAATGTCGAACCCCGTTTTCTGGACCTTGGCCAAAAACTTGAATCAGCGTATGCAGATGCAACGGAGCTGACCAGACAGACCCTTGACACCGTGGGACAGATCGGGGAGGAAAAACATGAAACCGTACTTCTCAGGGTCGGACGTTTTGCAGAGGAATCCCTTGATCTCTTCAGAAAAAGCTATGAGCGTGTGACAGAAAATCTGAGACACATAAATGAAATCATCCGATATATGGGTGAACTCTGCAACATGTGTCCGGTGCTTGAAAAAATTGCCCTGTCTCTCAGAGTTGTGGGTTTCAGCATGAGCGTGGAGAGCTCCCGGTCAGCAGATTCACAGGAGATGTTCGGTGTGGTTTCCCGGCAGATATCCCATTTGTCCGAGAACATCACCCAAGTTTCCGAAAATATGCTGGAGGATGCCCGGACCACACAGACAGAGCAAGTTTCGGCATACGGCAGACTGACCGAAAATCTGAGACTGGTGGGAAAATTGTCAGAAGATGCCCGGACCGCGGTACAGGACTCCGCCCGGGAAATTGAGCAGCTTGTGAGCCGCTCATTTGAAGCTTTGGAACAGGCCGGCCTTCATTCCCATGAAATATCCGTTCAGGTGGGGGAAATTGTGGCCGGCATCCAGATTCATGACAGCATGTCCCAGCGGATATCCCACATTGTCAACGCTCTTCATGATCTCAGAGGTCTCTGCACAGAAATGTTGTCCGGGGAGGAGAACACTGAAAAAACAGACTTTGCCCATTCCATTGCGGAACTCCAGTGTGCGCAACTGAGACAGACCATTTCCGAAATTGACGCGGTGTACGGGAAAACCCTCCGGGCCTTTGAAAAAATTCACAGCGAGGTTGATCTGCTCTGCCGGAGCTTCCCAATTTTCGGGTCAGAGGGTGAAAACAGGGATGCCACCTCCGAATTCACAGTGCTTCAGTCGGCCCTGTCACATCTCAGTTCCCTTCTCGGGCAAGGTTCCGGACTGCTTGATCAGATACGGGACACCGCGGCCCGGGCATCCGAAACAGGGTCGGTGCTTGCAATATATGCGAAGGATGTCGGACGGATCAGTTTTGAAACCCATCTTGTCGCGCTCAATGCAATTGTGAGGGCGGCGCATCTGGGGCACGGAGGGAGAACATTTGAAATACTGGCTCAGGAGGTGAAAACTCTGTCGGATCAGTCAAAATTGTTCACAGGCCGCGTGACAGAAAATCTCAGGCTCATATCCTGCCTGATTCTGAAAACAGGCCGGAGCTGTGATCAGTCACAGGAATTCCCACTGAATATCGGGCTGGGGGATATCTCCCGGGCACACATTCAGTTCCGGACAGAGTCCGCTGCCGCATCTCAGAGTTCCGACAATCTTAAAACTCTGATCTCACAGATCATATCAGAGCTTGATTTTTTTCCGGCACTGTCCCGGGAACTGACCCGGCATCTGAATCAGTTGGAAAATATCAGGACAATGCTGAAATCACAGGAAAAGGAGATGGTCTGGCAGGGGATTCCAGAAACTGGGAAAATGACCGGAAGATACACCATGCAGCAGGAACGGGGAGTCCACGAACAAGTTACAGGCCAATCCCCTGATTCTGACAATCACACCAGGGAGGTGCCGGATCAGGAATATGATCAGGAATATGCTGATGATGAGCCGGATGATGATGACGAGGAACTGGGAGACAATGTGGAACTTTTCTGAATCAGAAATTGGAAATCAGGAATTTCCCACATCAAACATCAAACATCAAACATCATTCCAATTTCCCCAATCATCAAACATCAAACATCAAACATCTCTTTTGGAGGTGATTCATGGGCAAGACAATTATGACAGTGGATGATTCTGCCAGTGTTCGGCAGATGGTGAGTTTCACACTGAAAAGAGCCGGATATGATGTGATAGAAGCAGTTGACGGCACAGATGCCCTGTCCAAACTGAAAAGCGGGCCCCGGGTGCGTCTGATTTTCGCTGACCTCAACATGCCGAACATGGACGGTATTGAAATGATTCGTGAGGTGAGAGCTGACCCGGGTTACAAATTTGTTCCGATTATCATGCTCACAACCGAATCTCAGATCGCCAGGAAACAGGAAGGCCGGACAGCCGGCGCCACCGGCTGGATTGTGAAACCCTTCAGGCCACAGCAGCTTCTGTCCGTCATAAAAAAAGTGCTGGGCTGAGAAGAATCTGCCAATCTGAAAAACAGGTGACTGCAAATGGTCATTTGCAAATGACTGTCAGGAGTATTCACATAATTATGGAAAAACAGCGGGAAGCTTACAGGGAAGAGGCTTACGAACTGCTCGCCGATCTTGAGAACTCCCTGTTGGAATTGGAGGGGAATCCTGATGACACGGAGCAGATCGGAAGCGTTTTCCGCGCACTGCATACAATCAAGGGATCGGGGGCAATGTTCGGCTTTGATGATATTGCGGCGTTCACACATGATGTGGAGACTGTGTTTGATATGGTGCGTGACGGGAAAATTGCTGTCACCCGGGATATCATTGATATGGCTCTGTCCGCCAGTGATCATATAAAAATTATGCTGGATGCGTCTGAACACGGGGGGACATACAATGACACTTCGGAAGAAATTCTGTCAGCCTTCAGAGAACTGACATATCACGCAAAATCCGGGACAGCGAATGTGCGGGACAGCGAATATGACACGGAAGACACGGACTCACATGACTCCGCCACATTCTCCGTCAGTGGGGATAATGTCACCTGCCGCATCCGCTTTCAACCCTCCCCTGATATTTTTGCCACAGGGACAAATCCGGTTCTTCTGCTGGACGAACTTATGAGTCTCGGGCATGGCACACTGGTGGCCAGGACCGAGGCTGTTCCGCAGCTGGCCGAACTGGATGCGGAGACCTGTCACATCCGATGGGATATCGTTCTCACCACCAGTCAGGGAATCAATGCAATAAAGGATGTGTTTATCTTTGTTGAGGAGGAGAGCAATATCTGCATTGAGGTCATTGATGAGGATAATGAGACAGGGGAACCAGCGGATTATAAACGGCTCGGAGACATTCTGATCGAACGGGGCGATCTGTCCACCGGGGAACTGACGCAGGCACTCACAGGCCGGAAACGGATCGGGGAACTGCTTGTGGATAAAAAAGTTGTTGAGCGGGAGGCTGTCGCGTCGGCCCTGGCAGAGCAGGATCATATCCGGGCAAGGCGGAAGGAGCGTCATGAAATGACCGCGGGCATCCGGGTCTCCCCGGAAAAAATGGATGATCTTGTGAACCTGGTGGGCGAACTGGTGACGGTTCAGGCCGGACTCAGCAGAAAAGCCGTACTTGGGAAAGATCCTGAGCTGGTCTCCATTTCCGAGGAGGTTGAACGGCTGACCGGGGAACTGCGGGATAATGCCATGAGCATCCGCATGTTGCCTATCGGTTCGATTTTCAGCAGATTCAGACGTCTGATCAGGGATCTTTCCAAAGAACTGGGGAAAAAAGTTGTTGTGGAGACTGAGGGCGGAGAAACCGAACTGGACAAGACCATCATTGATCAGTTGAATGATCCCCTGATGCACATCATCCGAAACACTCTGGATCATGACATCGAGCAGCCGGTTGTCAGAATGTCTGAGGGAAAGCCGGAATATGCGACAATCCGGTTGTCGGCAAAACATTCCGGGGCCAGTGTGATCATCCGGATAGAAAGTGACGGAGCGGGAATTGATTTTGACGCCATCCGTGACAGGGCATTGGAAAAGGATCTGATACAGTCCGGTGCCGGAGTCGGTGAGAAGGAACTCCTTTCCCTGATGTTTCTTCCCGGTTTTTCCACTGCGAAAAAGGTTTCAGATGTATCAGGGCGGGGCGTGGGTCTGGATGTGGTGAGGCGGGGCGTGGAAAGTCTTTCCGGCCTTATTGACATGGAGAACCGGGAAAGCGGCGGTGTTGCAAGCACTCTCCGTCTGCCCCTCACACTGGCCATTATTGACAGTCTTCTGGTGAAAATCGGGGATTCCTGTTTTGCCATGCCTCTTTCCGCTGTGGAGGAATGTGTGGAACTGCAAGGCGAGGAATTGTTCAGGGTCAGATATCGGAACGTGATGAATTTCAGAGACCACATCATTCCCTATCTGAATCTCAGATCGTTTTTTATGAGCGGGCCGGATATGAAAATCCAACATCCAACATCCAACATCCAACATCCAACATCCAACACCGGAAAAACCACACCCGGTGTGTGTCAGACTGAGCAGGTCATTGTTTCCCAAATCGGAGACCAGAGGATCGGATTCGGGGTGGATCATGTTGTGGGTCAGCATCAGACTGTGATCAAGGCACTGGGCAGAATTTATAGGGACACGGAGGGAATTTCCGGGGCAACCATTATGGGAGACGGCACTGTCGCCCTGATTCTTGATGTCAACCAGCTGGTTCAGGCAATGGAAAAGGAAGATCAGATTGGGAATTGGGAATTGGGAATTGGGAATTAGGAGATATTTCAAACGGGTAAAAATTTTCGCCATGCCAAAATTCCGCTGGTCGCTTCAGAGTTGATGGCATATACGGAAAATCGGAGGGTTCTGAATCCAACATCCAACATCCAACATCCAACATCCAACATCCAACATCCAACATCCAACATGATTGTGAGTTGTCGGCAGACCCTCGCTCCGTTTTTCGGCACTCCGGAAAAGCGGATTGACAAATCCGAACCTGCCCGGGAGTGCGGAAATGGCAGGCGAAATTTTCGCAGTATCTGTTTTTAACCCCCTTAAAAAAAAACCTCAAACTTGATAATAGGAGGAGATATCATGATGTTCAGTCTTAAAAACATGAAAATGAAGCCCAAACTGATATTCCTGTTTTTGTTCGCAGGATTCATTTCTCTTGTGCCGGTGAGTCTGTGGAGCGGACTGAAGGCATGGGAGTCTCTGATGGAAAGCGCGTACGCTCAGCTCGAAAGCATCCGGGAACTCAAAAAAAAACAGATTGAGAAATTTTTTGCCGAGCGCAGGGGAGACACAGAGGTTCTGGTGGAAATTGTGGGCGTGCTCAGACAGGAGGGGTTCCAAAAACTGGAGGTCGCCCAGAAAATCAAAAAAGAGCGTATCAGGGATTACTTTGAAAACATGAGGGCCGAGTTGCGGGTTCTCAGGGACGACCCCTATGTCATACAGGCGATGCTCGAATTTAATGAGGTATTCGAAGCCGGGGGAGACAGGGTGATGACATCTGAATGGAAATCGCTTGCCGAAAAATACAATTCCCGCATGAAAAATATCATGAAAGACAATGGATGGTCAGACATCCTGCTCATCCACGACGATGGCGATATCGTTTACACAGTTGCGGGCCGACGTGATCAGGGAATGATCATTCCTGACAGCGAACTCAGGGATTCGGGACTGGGAAAGGCCTTCCTCAGACTGAGTTCCATGTCTTCGGAAGATATGATAATTGCCGATTTTGAGCTGTATCCGCCCCTTGATGGAAAATATGCGGCCTTTATGATTGGCAAGATGTGGGATGAGGCACGGCAGTTGAAAGGATATGTGGCGTTTGAGATTCCCACTGACAAACTCAATGCCATCATACAGCAGCATGACGGCATGGGAGAGACTGGCGAATCATATCTTGTGGGAAAACAAGGCGGTAAAACGACTTACCGCAGTGACAGGAGAGTCAAGGAGGGAAAGATCGGAGATGAAAAAGCAGATATCCATATTGAGAAGGGCTTACGCGGAGAATCAGGCCGTGGCGTGAAAACCGGCAGCAGCGGCAATCTGGAGATGGTCGTTTACGACCCTCTGAATGTCAGCGGCCTGAACTGGTGTATCATCACCACCATGAGTCTGGAAGAAGCCATTGTCCCCAGAATCAACGACACCCGGGAGGATTTTTTTGCACAATATATCCGGAAATATGGTTATCACGATCTCTTTCTGATTCATCCCGGGGGAGATATTTTTTATACGGTGAAAAAAGAAGCCGAGTACAACACAAATATTCTCACCGGCGAGTACGCCGACTCAGGACTTGGCAAACTGACTCAGAAGACATTGCGGAGCAAACAGTTCCGCATAGCGGATTTCGAACCATATGCTCCCAGTCAGAACGAGCCGGCATCTTTCATTGCCCAGCCCATTCTTCACGACAGCAGGGTGGAACTGATCGTGGCCCTGCAAGTCTCTCTCAAAGGCATCAACAGCATCATGCAGCAGAGGGACGGCATGGGAAAGACAGGAGAGACATATCTGGTGGGACAGGACAAACTCATGCGCTCGGATTCCTATCTTGATCCTGTCAGCCATTCTGTGAAAGCCTCATTTGCCAATCCCTCAATGGGCAGCGTTGACACAGAGGCCGTTGCAGAGTCGTTTTCAGGCAGAACAGGACAGAAGATTATAACGGACTATAATGGAAACCAGGTGCTTTCGGCATACACACCTCTGAAAATCGGAGGTGTGAACTGGGTGCTGCTTGCGGAAATTGACAAGGCGGAAGTGATAAAACCCATAGATGATCTGATCGCCGACATTGTTTTTTTCAGCCTGTTCATAGCGGCTGTCGTGGGTGTTTTCGCATTCTTTGTCGCAAGGGGAATCTCTCTCGCTCTGGTCAGAGGTGTGACATTTGCCGATCTTGTCGCCAGGGGCGATCTCACCGCGGACATTGATATCAGACAGAACGACGAAACAGGTATGCTTGCACACGCGCTCCGGAGGATGATTTCAGGACTTCGTGAGATTGTGGCGAATGTCCGGGATGTGGCGGAAAATGTGTCCCGGGGCAGTCAGGCAATGAGTGACGGGTCCGCGTCCATGAGTGCCTCATCAGAGCAGATGTCCCAGGGTGTTACGGAACAGGCCGCATCAGCGGAGGAAGTGTCTGCCTCCATGGAGCAGATGACTGCCAGCACCCGTCAGAATGCCGACAATGCCCTGCAGACCGAAAAAATAGCGTTGAAATCTGCGGAAAACGCCCGGAAAAGCGGCAAGGCAGTGTCTGACGCCACTGTTGCCATGAGGGAGATCGCTGAAAAAATTCTGATCATTGATGAGATTGCCCGGCAGACGGATCTGCTGGCACTGAACGCAGCCATAGAGGCGGCACGGGCCGGGGATGTTGGCAAGGGCTTTGCAGTGGTGGCCTCCGAGGTCCGCAAACTCGCGGAGCGGAGCCGTGTCGCGGCAAACGAGATCACCGATCTGTCCGGAACCAGCGTGAGGATTGCCGAGGAGGCCTCTGAAATGCTGAAGGAACTTGTGCCTGATATTCAAAGCACCGCGGAACTGGTTCAGGAAATCAGCGCGGCCAGCAATGAACAGAATTCCGGCACGGAACAGATCAACCGGGCCATACAGCAGTTGGAAGAGGTTATTCAGCAGAATGCCCAGGCATCCCAGGAAATGGCTTCGACTTCGGAGGAACTGGCTTCGACCTCGGAGGAACTGACCGGGCAGGCCATGATGCTTCTTGATACGATTGATTTTTTCAAAGTTGATGGCATATACGGAAAATCGGAGGGTTCTGAATCCAACATCCAACATCCAACATCCAACATCCAACATCCAACATCCAACATCCAACATCCAACATCCAACATCCAACATCCAACATCGTATGAATTCGACATTGATGAGAGCGGAAAACCGGATGAGTCAGACTCGGATTTTGAAAGATATTAGGATATTTGTCTCACATCTGCGTCTTTGCGTGGGCGGGCATGTCGTCACAGGGATTTTGTATAAGGCAAGTGGAAAAAAATAAAACACCATCTCTGCTCGGCTCGGATTGGCAAATCCGAGCCGCGGGATTTGGCAATCCCGCCGGGAGCATCTGTTGTGGTCTCTCCGGGGGAGATTATTTTTTTCCGCTTGCCCAGGAAAGGGACTGAATCCTTTCTTACAATCCTCTTCTTATATGAAATCCCTGTAACGGAAAGAACGGATTGTTTGGAAGCTCTCATGGGATAAAAACCTGGGAATGCGTTTTTTCCGGGTCCCTTGAAACTTGAAACTTGAAACTTGAAACTTGAAACTTGAAACTTGAAACTTAAAACATTCCCGCCAGTTTCCTCAGCAAATATACGGCTTCCTCAGGTCCGATGCTTCCGTTGCCGCTGGTATCATCCACCTGGATGACACCTGGCAGGCCCGCCATCACCCTCAGAATTGTGATGACATCTTTCAGGGTCGTGTCCGGCAATGGCCCGGTATCCAGATTGTTACGGTAGACTTTGGAAACTCTGCCGCTGCCACTGCTTTCCCCGGTCAGAAAAATATCCGGCCTGCCGTCATTGTCATAATCCCCCCAGGCGGCCTGCCCGTTGCTGACACCGATCAGTCCGGCTCTGAGCGGCGTGAAAACTCCGTCGCCCTCATTTTGGTAAATTTCGGCAATCCTGTTGCCGGTACCGTCGTCGCCGGTGAGCAGGATATCCAGGTCTCCGTCATTGTCATAATCCCCCCAGTCAGCGGAACTCTGATAAACACCCGGCAGATTTGCGCCAGCATCCCTGAACATGCCGTTGCCGTCGTTTCTGTAAACAATGGAAAGTTTGTTCACGCCGTCATTTCCGGTGAGGAGAATATCCGAATCCCCGTCATTGTCATAATCGCCCCAGGCAAGATCGCCGCTGCTCACACCGGTCAGATTGTCGGTTCCGGCATCTGCAAAGACCCCGGTTCCGTTCTCATTCCGCCAGATGACGGCCTTTTTTCTGCCGATCTCATCATTGCCGGTGAGGAGAATATCCGGATATCCGTCCCTGTCATAATCCCCCCATGCGGCTGCGGCATAATTCACTCCGGGAATGTCTGCTTCAATATCCGTGAAAACACCGTTGTCATTCCGGTAAATCATGGAAACAGGCGCCTCAGCCTCGTCACTGTATCCGGTCAGGAAAATATCCGGGTCCCCGTCCCTGTCATAATCCCCCCAGACACCGGCACTGTGATGCACGCCAATGAGGCCGGCACCGATATCCGTGAAATTCCCATTGCTGTTTTGCCAGACCTGGGCAATGCTCCGGCTGTTGTCATGGCCGGTGACGAGGATGTCCGGGTCCCCGTCCTTATCATAGTCCGCATGGGCCACGGAGCCGAAATATATTCCGGTCATGCTGTCGTTTGCCACGCTGAAGTCTGTTCCGTCATATTCCCATATTTCGGACAGACTTCTTGTGCGCTCATAGTCATACCCGGTCACAAGGATATCGACATATCCGTTGCTGTCATAATCCCCCCACACAGCCGCACTTCTGCCCACGCCGGTCATATCTGCGGAAATGTCCTCGAAAATGGCCATGGTCCTGAAAGTTGCGGAGATTTGCCCGGAATGGATGGGATTGTCCGCATTGTCCTCCACACCGGGTGCAATGGCGACATAATAAGTCTGATTGTATTCAAGCTGCTCCTCCGGCCTGATGACAATTCTGGTCTTGCCAATGTTGATGGTTCCCTCAAATGTCTCTTCGGCAGGCTCAGAGGCCGAGTTCTTTCTGAATGTGATCAGTTCCGCAACATTGCTGTTGGTGATGGCTTCATTTCCGGACAGTCTCACCGGTTCGCTGAAGGACACAGATATATTCGGATTCACCACGGACACATCCTCTGTTCCGTCCGCGGGAGAAAATGTCACATCAGGCGGTGTGGTGTCCGGTTCCCCGGAAACCGTGATGACAAAATCCTTTTCATGGCTCTCACCCCCGCTGTCCGTGCTGCGGATGCGGATTGTGTAGCTGTCCTGTCTGTCATAGTCAAAAATGGTGTTGGTGATCAGAGTGACACCGTCAATGGCAAATGCGCTGCTGTCCGCGCCTCCGGTCAGATCATAGTTGTGAGAGTCGGCGCTGTCCTGATCTGTTGTCGAAATATTTGTCACCGCAGTTCCGATGCTCATATATTCCGTCACCTCAGTGTTGTACAGGCTGATATCCGATGGAGCGTCGTTGACATCGCTGACGCTGATGGAAAACACTTTCTCCAAAGTTCCGCCGTTTCCGTCATCGCTTTTCACGCGGATGCTGTAGGTGTCCTTTGTTTCAAAATCAAAAATTCTGTCTGTTTTCAGAGTGTTGCCCGAAACACTGAATGAACTCTGATCCCCGGCAACAATGGTGTATGTGTGGTTATCCCCGCTGTCCGGGTCCTCGCTTTCAAATGTTCCCACCTCGGTGCCGGAGGGCTGGTTTTCCGGCACACTTTTCTGACTCAGGTTGATGGCTGTGGGATCATGATTGCCGCTCCCCTCGGCAATGACAGTCACAGTGAGCTGTTTTTCAAATACGCCGCCTCTGGTGTCGTCCGCACTGATGCGAATGTGATAAATATTCTGCACGTCATAGTCAAAAACCCGGGTGGTCTTCAGGCTGGTGTCTGCTATGGAAAAGGCCGTGTTATCCGTGCTTCCCTGGCCTGGCACCAGGTCGAAAATATGTGTGTCAGCCGAATCCGGATCCGTGGCGGAGAGCGTTCCCACATGGGTTCCGGCCGGCTGTTTTTCAACAATTGCGCTGCTGCTCAGGGAAATATCCGTTGGAGCCTGATTGTCCGGGGTGTCGGCCCCGTCCTGTTCGACTATGACATTCACAGGACTGTTCTCAGCGTCTGTTGCTCTGACGGTCACCAACGCGCTTCTTTCATCGCCATCATTGGCCTGGCAGGTGACAACCACCTGACCGGTATTTGTCCCGGAATTGCCGCTGTCAATGTTCAGCCATGATTCACCCCCGGTTTCAGCGCTCCAGCTCATATCCCCGGGTCCTGTGTTTGTCACGTCAAAGCCGCGGCTTCCCCCTTCTTTGAAAAAAGTATGGGAGGCAGGGAGGACCGACAGAACATATGCCCCTGTTCCTGCTGCCTGTCTCACTTCCACTGTTTTGGGACTGCCTACTGCTCCCGAAGCAGTGATCTCAATTTCTCCGACTCTCGGGATAATATCGGGATTGCCATCATAATCCACGGTGATCAGACCGTTTTCCGTGTCCGGGGTGATGTCCAGCCATGTGTCTGCTGTTGACGCGTCCCATGACAGCGTTCCTGTTCCTTTATTGGACACAAAAAAGGTGACGGTTCCCCCGGATGCGGAAACATCCTCGAAATCATCCTCAATTGACAAAATCGGCACATCTCCCGATGCAGCGTCCTGACTGATGGCGATAAATTTGGGAGAACCGGATGCCCCGTCAGCAGATACAATCACGGTTCCTATTCTGGCACCTCCGGGATTGACTTCGTATCTTACGGTGAAATCGCCTTCTCCCGTGCCGGAATCATTGCCCACAATACTCAGCCAGTCATCACCGGCCAATGCCTCCCAGATCAGCGTCCCCGCGCCGGCATTGGCGACGGTGAATTCAATGGTGCCAGTGCCTGCGGACACATCCCGCTGTGATGACGGTGTGACGGACAGCACCGGCACATCAGGTGATTCTGTCTGGGTGATGGAAATGGTTTCGGGACTGCCTGATGCGCCCTCGGCCATGATTGTGACGGAGGCCTTTCTTTCCGGGCCTGTGTTGATCTCGTAATTCACAGTGAATATGCCGTCACCCGTGTCGGAGGTGGTTCCGGAAAGATTCAGCCAGTCCGATGTTTCCGATGCAGTCCAGTTCAGTGTGTCTGTTCCTGTGTTCTGAACAATGGCCTGAAATGATCCTGATGCTGCCGTAACAGTCTTTGTGTCCGGCGAAACAGACAGAACCGGTCCCGCGGGTGCTGCTTCCGTGGTGAATGTCACACTTGTGGCACTGATGGGGTTGTCCGTGCCGCCCTCCACTGTGGCACCGATGGCGGCATAGCAGATCTGCTCGTAATCAGGATCTGCAGCGGGAACAATGGTGATGAGGGTTTTCTCTGTGTTGATGCTCGCATCAAATGCAATATCCTCTCCCCCGGCATTGTCTTTTTTCAGGGTGATCAGTGCGTCAACATTGCTGTCTGTGATTTCGCTGTCGTCCTTGAGCCTGACAGCATCCCCGAAAGTGATGGTGATCTCGGTGTCTGCGGACACGCCCGTGGTGCCGTCTGCGGGGGAAAAGCTCACGCTCGGCCCGGGCTGACTGACACTGATGGAAAATGATTTCTGAAATGTCCCGTCGGCTTTGTTGTCATTGGT
>Ga0233403_10000445_pt1 | contig 19375 bp, 16 predicted proteins | sample Na_oxic_1_MG_FD_179866 | JGI IMG/M metagenome (GOLD analysis project Ga0233403, IMG submission 179866) | Seawater microbial communities from Saanich Inlet, British Columbia, Canada - Na_oxic_1_MG | ecosystem: Environmental > Aquatic > Marine > Inlet | place: Canada: British Columbia | collected...
AGCGGCGCATCAATTACCCGCATAATGATGATGTGTGGCATTTGCGTTTTCATTGGTCTCGATTGCGTGAGCAGTTGCGACGCGATTTGTGTGTGGGACTTTATCGCTTTTCGCCGGTGCGGCGTGTGCGTGGGGGGCGGGATGTTTTTTGGATTTGGGCGGATCAAGATGCCCTGGTGTTGAAATGTCTGGCTCTCGTTTTGGGTAAGTTTCTCCTTCCTTTGCTTTCGCCGTTTTGTTTCCATTTGGCGGGGCGTGGTGGGGGGAAGGGTGCGGTGCGTGCGGTGCATGCGGCGGTTGGTGATGCCACATTTGTGTTTCTTCGCTAAGTTAAAAATTATTATGCCAGCATCAACCATGAGTGTTTGTTAGGGTTGCTACGGGAGTTGGTGCCATCGCCAGTTGTGTTGGATTTGGTGCGGGGGTATTTGCAACCAAACCTTTATTAACAACGCTGGCAATAACAAATTGAGCTTATTTTTAGATAAGGTGTTGCAAAAGTTTGCCAGTTTCAGTAGTTGAGACTGAGAAACATAAGCCAAAAAATAGCGTGTTTCTCTCAATAATGAAATAAAAAATCAATGACTTATAACTCTTTTATCGAAAATCACGATAATTATTTTTTGGCGAAAAAACATCATTCGCTTAACGCTTGGCATGGGTATTGCAGGGAAGTTGTGTCAGTTTTATAGAAAAATATCACAAGTAATATGGTTTTTTCTTATTTACGTAACTGATTGATATTATTTAAATATTCGGGTATAATTCCATGTGCATACCAGTCTCAAGTACTGATTTTAAATGAAATTGAGTCAAATCAGTCAATACCTTCGCCAATTTTTGTGGTTCACTTGTTTAGTTTATTCTTATATTTACTAAGTACTTGTTTTAATTAGTTTCATTAAAAATAGGAACAGGATTTTGCACACCGGATTTTAATTAATAACTCATTGATTTTTAATGAAAATATAAAATATACCGTATCAAGTATTTGATTAAGTTAGCTTTAATTTATTACCCTATAAAACAATCACTTATAAAACTGTTATAAATTGGCGAAGGTATTGATCAGTGTCCCCATATTTTTGATAATTGCTAAGAACTACAAGGATAAGCAAGCGTATGGTTTGGGAACATTGGGTATATATGGTGAGTGTAAGTTTTACCCACCCCTTGCTTTTTATTACCGGTAACCATAAATAACTTATTGTTTTATAAAGACAAATTACATTTTGCGCGTTTTGGCCTTATTTCCGTCAAAATAAGGTTTTTACCTTAGATCGTCGCGTGTCGGGCATTTGAGAGAGTGGGCATTCTGCCGTCCAATTTGTAAAATCAATTTTTTTTCTAAAAAGTATTGACATGAGTAAATCTCGCAGGTTAAAGTGCCCACCCAAGTTTAAATGATTTCAGAGATGAGTGACCAATGTTTTTCTCGACAACGCCTGAGGAGTGGAGTTGCGAGAAAAAAAGTCAAGGCCCAATCCAGTAGAAGACGCAATGCCATTAAGTTAAGGGCAACCCTACAGATTGCCCCGACGATACCAATTGATTTGTAGGGGCAATCCCTTGTGGTTGCCCTCAGAAAAATCCTTAATTCAAGGGGAGTGACGCTACGCTCGCTATAAATAGACATAAGTTCCTAACATGAAGTTAAAGAAATTTGTAAAATCATCTCAAAATAATTTGCTAAAAGTATTGACATGAGCAAAACTGTCATGTTAGGCCGTTTTTCTTATTTGAATTGATTTCTGTCATGAACTCCCATCCAGACGATTTGTTGCGACAAATGACTTCCGATGCCATTTTTGATGAGGCTTTTGCTTGGTTGTGTGAGCGGCGCATCAATTACCCGCATAATGATGATGTGTGGCATTTGCGTTTTCATTGGTCTCGATTGCGTGAGCAGTTGCTACGCGATTTGTGTGTGGGACTTTATCGCTTTTCGCCGGTGCGGCGTGTACGTGGGGGCGGGATGTTTTTTGGATTTGGGCGCCTCAAGCTGCCCTGGTGTTGAAATGTCTGGCTCTCGTTTTGGGTAAGTTTCTCGTGCCTTTGCGTTCCCCGTTTTGTTATCATTTTGCGGGGAGGGGTGGGGGAAAGGGTGCGGTGCGTGCGGTGCCGGCGGCGGTTGGTGATGCTACTTTTGTGTTTCTTCGCGAAGTTAAAAGTTATTATGCCAGCATCAACCATGAGTGTTTGTTAGGGTTGCTACAGGAGTTGGTGCCATCGCCAGTGGTGTTGCATTTGGTGCGGGGGTATTTGCAACTTTTGGTGGATGAGGATGGGGGGTTGCGGCAGATTGATTTGGGCATTAGTTTAGGGTGTCCGTTGTCGCCTTTAATGGGTGGCGTTTATCTTAAACCGTTGGATGATGCGATGGTGGACACCGGTTTGTTTTACGCCCTATTTATGGATGATTGGGTGGTCTTAGCACGGAGGCGTGGTGAATTGAGGGCGGCGATTAAACGGGCGAATGCGGTTTTGGAGTCGCAGCGGGTGGTTAAGCATCCGGATAAGACGTTTGTTGGAAGGGTTACTCGGGGGTTTGAGTTTCCGGGCTATCGGTTTGATGGGGAGTCGGGTTTGGATGGGGTTGATATCGCGGCGGCGACATGGCATAATCATTTTGCTCGGTTGCTCGCTTTGGAGGATGATGCGCCACGGGTGGCGCAGTATCAGAAGTTTTGGTGGCGGTGGGTTGAGAGTGGGGTGGATTTAATTTATTAACTCGTGTATTGTAGGGTTTTTGTTCTCACACACTTCATATTTGGTCGTCGTACTTTTATACTTCTATTTTGAATTCGTTTGGCACGACAACGCTTTAGGTGTGGGATCGTGAAATTTTAAATTGAGCCTGGCCCCTTTTTTGCCTGTGAACAGAGTTCGATTTGTGGATTTCGCTCTCGCTCAACCATCACTACGGTCGCTATTTTTTTTGACCGCTTATTCGGATTTCCTCGTGCTCTCTTCCCTCTTGGCTTGGTTCCTGTTCTGTCGATGCCCAATATTATTTTATCAATCTCATTAATCAGTATATCTCTTGCACGTCAATATCAAAATCCACATTTTTAGAATTTATTGTTATTTCTGCTATTTGCTTAAACCGTTCCACAGCCCTTGGCTCGCGGCTATTTCCGCTCTTTTTCTCGCTCCCTTCGCTTTGGGGAGCCTACGGAGGCATCATGCATGAACCATATTACACATCCTCACTCGACTCGGATCCCGCTAAGCTCGACCTGGACCAGGAGTATAAAATGATGGCTTTTCGGGACGCAGAAGAAGTCCTTATTACGTTGGGGGCTCATAATATGACGAAATATCGGTCCTTATACTCTTTCTTGCCTCACACTGTCTTTCTTACTCCTTTCCATGGCAACCCCCCGCGTTTTCATCTGCACGAACCGTTCCTCAAACTCGCCGAACAAGCATATGAAAAGCTCGGCCTTGACCGCCCTAACACTCCTACACCGTCATATTCGGAGGCTCTTCACGCTTTATCTTATAAGGAATTGGAAAACCTTTCGTACGTTACTCATTTGCATTCGATTTCATCGGGGATTAAAACACACAAATCAAACTCCTCATCGTGGGCTCAATCACAGACTCTGGCCCAATATTCTACAACTGTCGAAGCTATGACTTCTGCCTTTGCTCAGGTCTTTAAGGCCCTGGAAGTTCTGCAGGGGGCGAGGGGCAAAGTTGAGGGGCTCTTACTAAAATTCGGGGGGGCCCTTATACAAACTGCTGCTAACGCGTTCCTCCTCGGGCCTATCGCTAACATCGCTTCGAACTATATCCTGACCGATGTCGTCTCCGCTTTCCTTGATAAGAAGATCGATGTGACTGGCCGCTCCAGCCTCCTCGTTGATAAGACTAAACTTTCTGACTTCGACGGGAGTACGCTGACGACAATATTAGAGGAGGGGGTCGGGGGGGTTCTGGAAAAAGGGATGGGCTGGATCTCCGACTCCACTGCAAAGTCATTTAAAAACGGTATGGTAAAACGCATGGATCGCCTCGCGAATGGGATTAATATCGACGGTAAACGGGAAATCTCGCAAAATGAATTCGATGTTCTTCTCCAGACTCTCGCCGATAACCTCAACCAAGAACTCGCTGAATTGACGTTTGCCCCCGCGGGCACCGCGGCTCCGTTTAATAAAGCTAAGATGCAAAAAGCCCATGGCTGGCCATTCTTTTGTATGGTGGCTCATTTTCTCTTGCAGAAACATCCGGCTTGCCTCGCAGCGGATTACCATAATACGGGGGTTCAAACCGCCCCCTCCTGGCAAGATCACATCACAAACGTTACGATCGAGTTAAATCGTGGTCTGTTTACGAAAAACCTTTCCTTTACCCCGGTAAATGCCCATAGACCTTACGAGGCCGCTTTCATTAAAATCTTTTGGGGGTTGTATTTTGCCAGTATAAAAGATGAACCGTCGCTGAATCAAAAATATCATGCCCATAGCAAGCTCATGAGCACCCTCATAAAGCATGATGTCGTAGTCACCACTGTTGAAATGCAGAAATACGATGCCATTAAGACTCAAATCCAGCGTTTTAATTCTGAGTTTCAGCCGACTAAAGTTTCCTCCACGAACGCCAATGGACAACCGATTGTACAAATGAGTAAGTTTAATAAAAGAAACAAACGGATCTTTCAAAATCAACTCCTCGTCGAGAATATGCAAGTTGCAGCCAACAAAAGTGGGAAGATGGGGAAAACTACTTTGAATAATTTGATCACGTGGGGGGTGGCCGTTAAACGTAATGTGGATGTTGCTATCCTCCGCAACTCCCCTTTGTTCGACATCAATACCCTTACGAAGATCACCACGACAGCCCCTTCTGTTCGGGCGAATGCCATGAACTTTCCATCATAGGGTGGGTTGAGCGAAAGCGAAACCGATATGCTTCAACTTTCGCATTCCTAATTTCAACAATTGAGTTCTAATCTAACTTATTAATAATGGGTGTTCTTGGCTTTCCCAAACTGTGCGTCAGTGGTCGGCTAGACAATTTGTCAGGGGCACCGTCAGAAACGGTTATTCTATTACTCCTTGAAAATTAATGTTTTCCCATCAGTTGATGGGGTGTGACCTTTACTTGAGGTAGAGCAAAATTCCAGATAATTCTTTATAATCAATATGTTATATTTATCGTGTCCAGAAAACTTGCAGGTGTATCATTTTTACCACAAATCAAAATAACTTATTGATTATTAATGATAAATTAAATTTACATCAAATGGAGGTCACACCCAGTTGATGCGTATGGGGAGAGCGATTGCGAAACCAACCATTTCCAAGGCGAATGCGGGTCGCTTCAATTCCCTTCCTCACGACTACTTTCGTAAAGCGTTGTCGTGGCTCATCAATTAATTTCATGTAAAAATATGACTGTCCCCACCACTCTTTTGCCTCTCATCCACACCTACCATACACTGCTGTCTTGAAATCAACCCCTCTCTCTGCTCCACACCTCCAAATTTTATTTTTCTGGCTGTGACTTTCCTTTACCTTATATCCAATTTCCTTATTAGTGAGCGTCGGGAGTGTCGAGCGATTGGGCCGGTCACTCACCTGGCTGTCGCTCAGTCCCAAACTATTGGGTTTGAAAACACCATACTATTTATCGGCTTATGTATTTGGGCTTTTGAGATTATTTGAAGTGCCAGATTAATTAATGCTTGACACTATAGCTTAGTTTGAGCATACGACTTTTCCCCGTAGCATTGTCACCTATTATGACATTTAATCCCTTTGAAAATTTAATGCGGGCCTCTGTAAATACGGTAAACTTTTTATTCTCTCATGATTTCAACAGGTTACTTTTATTCCTCATTCGGTGTTTAACTGATAACGGCTCACGGCTCACTGAAAAAGCCTTACACGCCTCGAACTCTTGATTCCATATCGACTCTCCTTGGCAAAGAGAAACTCTTATTTAAAAGTCTGCATTGCGTAGTCTCCATTTCTGATTTATTCGTTCACTTTTATATGGTTACGTTGTCTATCTCTAAAATTCATGACCTCAAAAAAATCGTTGGCAAAAATATTACCGTTATAATGTTATCTTTGTTGAATCGACACACAACAAACGATTGGAGCAAAAACAAATGGAAGTACCAACAAAAGCGGCTTCACCTGAAAAACCTCAACCGTTTCGGACGGGTTTTGCCTCCCAAGGAAATAGCCAGGCGCAAAGCCGCGCGTGCAGAATTTGGGGATCGATGTCGGGCGGTTTTTGAAAAACTCCGCCCCCAGTTACGCGAACAATATTACAACTGGTTTATTGCCGTTGATCCAGACTGCGATGAGTATTTAATCGACCCCTCCCTAGAAGGTTTGGTTGGGAAAATCAGAGCCCGTTACCAAGAGGGTCTGGTAAAACTGACTACTTATCGACTAAACGAAACCGCAAAATAATTGGGGTCAGAGTAAAATTAATAAGAGCCTGTGGCAACTATTTCCTGAACTGCTCCCGTTGAACCATAGGGGTCTGGCTCGAATGATTTTCACACGACACACTCCTAAAGCGTAGTCGAGTAATACAAGAAGAATTGGGGTGAGAGTAAAATTAATAATAGCCTGTGGCAACGTTTATTTCTGAACCGCTCTCTTTAAACCAATAAAGGGAGAGGAGTAATTATTTTCACACGACACTCTCCTAAAGCGGAGGCGAGTAATACAAAAAAAGTTATAAAAATACAATAATCATACATAAGTATGGTTAAAATACGTATAGAACTCGATGTTCAAATTTTTAATGGTGAACCCAAATGACTTGGGATAAATCCCTAGTCTAATAGCTAAAATCTGCTTGCAGCGCGTCGGGTGCATAAGCGATAGCGTCAGGCACCAAACACAACCAACAGTCGGAATAATTGGGGTCCCACTTCGGCTGTTAAATCATTCATTATCTTGCACAATTTACCACCATAGTTTTGTTCCATCATATATTTATTTTACTTAGCTAACAAGAAATTAAAATGCAATGTACTATTTCACTGTGAAAAACTATTGGCCATTTTATGACAAATTTATCAGCCTAGATCAGAGTCAATTTAATAACGACCTGGGGCAACAATTAATCTGAACTGCGCTCGTTAAACCTTTTTTGAGCGCGTGTTCTGATTATTTTCTCAGGACACACTCCTAATGCGTTGTTGAGTAATACAAAAAAAGTTATAAAAATACCATAATCATACATAAGTATGGTTAAAAAAACGTATCTTACTCCCCTCCAGAATTTAATTCAACCCCACTCTCCACCTTCTACGTTGTAGACTTATTTCTCTGCCTCGGTCCAAGCCCGTCCAAATTACCAATTTAAAACCTCAAACACTTTTTGTAAATCCTCCCTAGCCGATATTTGCATCGGCGCCTTCCACAAACTATTATCCTCTAACCCGCCAACCTCCCATACTATACCCATCCTCTCCACCATGACATATTTTTGACGTTTTAGCGAGGCACCATACATTACCTCAAAAGATTGTGCCCCGCCTATACCCGTATCAACATTTTTCCGACTGAATTATTGACTCGTTTTTTTTCTTCATGGGTATTGGCACTCAACGCCACAACTACCCTAACTATTATGCAGCTTTGAAGGCTGGCCTTTTTTTTGCATGATTACCCAAGAAACGACTATTTAGTATGATAACCACTTTGATTAGACAACTATGAAAAATAATTATTTTCCAATGCATGGATTATCTGCCACTGATGCTTATGAAAAAATTAACGTACAGCTTGGTGGTGATGGCGACACTAATTTTGATTTGGGTAGTTTTACTTCTACTCAGATGCCAAAACAATGCGAACAACTTTATCTGGAAAATTTAGATAAAAATTTAGTGAATGTAAATGAGTACCCTGAATCTTTATACATTGAATCTTACTTAGCTCATAGTATTGCCGAACTTCTAAATGCGCCTGATTTACATGCTATTTATGGTAAATCAACCGCTGGCTCATCTGAGGCTATTGCTATGGCGATGCTTATGCATAAATATTCCTGGATAAAAAAAACGGGAAATAACTCATCTCAACAAACACCAAATATTGTATTTGGTAGCGATATTCATTTATCTTGGCATAGGTTTGCTAAATATTTCTCGATTGAGGTTAGAGAAATACCGTTATTAGAAAATAACATCTACCCATTTAATGATGTTATCGATAATGTTGATGAAAATACCATTTGTATTGTAGCGAACGTCGGTTCGACATATACTGGTTCTTGTGACCCTATTGATAAACTTAATCAGTCATTGAAAGTTATTAATAAACAGTATGGTTATGATGTGGGCATACATATTGACGCTGCCGTGGGTGGTTTTGTATTACCCTTTCTTAAAACACCCGATGATTATCATTGGGATTTTCGTAGTGATCTTGTGCGTTCTATTAATTTATCTAGTCATAAATTTGGTATGGTTTACCCCGGATTAGGATGGTTGATTGTCAGAAATAAGACTTTAGTAGACAATTCATTATTGTTAGACTACAATTATCTCTGTGGAAATTCACAATCATTTTCATTGAATTTTTCTAGACCCGTTGCCCCGGTAATTGCACAATATTATCTCTTCTTGCATTTGGGGTTTGTTGGATATCAGCGAGTAATAGGGCAATGTCAAGATATTGCTATTTTCCTTAGGGATAAGTTAGAAGCAACCGGACTTTTTTTTGTTATCAGTGAGATGAAAATCCCAGTGCTGGCTTTTCAGTTTGCGAATTCTCCTCCATTTAATGAAGAAGTATTTGTGAATGCCTTAAAAAATACCGGTTGGATGTTACCCTGTTATCAATTAAAAACTCCGTCGAAACCTTATGTTATGAGAATTGTAGTCAGACATACAGCAACGAAACAGATGTATCTACAATTAATTGATGATCTTGTAAATACATATTGTGCTTTACTAAAAAAATTAGAAACAGTTAGTGGTGCATGAAACGGACTCCTTACACTCTTTTCGATTTTTGTTATAACTCCATGAAATCATTGACTAAAAAAATGGACACTCATTTAAGAAAATGCTATTCCCTTCCGATAAAATAATTTTAGGTATAAATATTGCCTAATCATTTTTTACTTTTAAATCAATAATTTAATTTATTTTAATGAAGTATTGAAAAGTATAAAATTAATAACGAAATTTGAATTGCGTTAAGCTATAATTTTAGTGATATAATATTAATCTATTGATTATAATAAAGAATAATTTTATGTCCATTTTTGAAAAAAAGTGTAAGGAACCCGTGAAAAATATATTTTGTTTTATATTTTGTATTTTTATTTCTATATCAAGTGTTGCTTTAGCAGGGCAATCGCCACGCCAAGTATCAATGACCATTCATATTAATAAAATTTATAATGTGAATGCCTTAAATAAAACTTACTCCATTGATGGCTATATGGTAACAAAATGGCAAGATGATAATGTGTTTCCTCATCTTAAACTTCAAAGGGGAAAAAATCAGATTAGTTTTGAAAATCAAGATATCCGTGATAAGTTGTTTGAATTATACCCAGCTTTCTGGCTGCCCACCTTGGAGTTTATTAACGTTGTTAATTCACGTAATATTCCGAATAAACGTATTGTAATTACTAAAGGATTATGCCAGCATACAGCAAAGAATACTGAATCGGAAAATTCTAGTTGTGTTATGTACAATGAACGGTTTAATGCGATATTTTATTCAAATATGGATTTTAAAAAATTTCCGTTTGATGAGCAGTTTTTTCTGATAAAAATTGAGCCATTTTCAAAAAATAACAAATCTTTAGTTTTTGTTGATTCTAAACAATACACTGATATTAAAAATGATACTTGTCCTAACATAAATACTGATAATTCAAGTGAACCATTAATGGTGGAATTTGATGTTAATTGTATTAACAATGAAGTGGTAGACGTACCATATCCGCATTTAGGGGATAACGTCAAATTTTCAAGATTTACGCTTAAGATTAGGGCAAAGCGTATATCTACTTTTTATTTCTGGCAATTCATTCTACCGTTGTTTTTAATCATTGGGGCTTCTTGGGCAGTGTTTTGGATAAAAGACTTTGAACCTCAACTGAGTACAGCGTTTACGTTAATGCTCACAGTGGTTGCATTTAGTTTTTCTATTTCCACCATATTACCTCGCTTGCCATATAGTAGTTTTTTAGATTCATTGGTGATTTTGGGTTATCTAAGTATTTTTGTGACCATTATTTTTATCATTGCCAATCATTTTTTTGTTCAGAAAGATAACATACGGAAGTATCTGTTTTGGGTAAATCTATTTCGTTGGTTAATGCCGACTCTGGTTACTCTAATGGTATTATTATTAGTATTATTATTTTTTTTGTTTGATTGAAAATCAGAAGATAATTTTGGAAATACTATTAAGTTTTGACTGATCTCACAGCTAAATCAACTAATCTCAAGGTAAAGTAAATCATGTTATTACAAATTATACCAAAATTAGAAGCCACTGTAATTGGTTGTGTTGTTGTTGGAATTATTATATTTTTTGTATATCTTATTTATATGAAATCTTTAGATATGATGGCAGATGAAATAAAACGGGGCCTTATCTCAAGCGTTAGTGCCGCCGCGACCACTATTGATGGAGATTTACATGGGACTTTTAATGAAAAAACAGACAGGCAAGACCCTATTTACCTTAAAACAATTAAACCATTAGAAGCGATTCGGCAGGCTTCAACTGGTGTCAGGTATCTTTACACCAATATCAAAGTGGGTGATAAGGTATATTTTATACTTAATCCAAGTCCGCAAAATGATAACGATAAAGATGGCAAAGCAGATTTAGCACCAGCACTTATGGATGAATATATAGATCCTGCTAATGCGTTACTAATTGCCTTAACTGAACTCAAAGTTACAGTAACCCAAGAGCCTTATATTGATGAATGGGGGACATTCATCAGTGCTTACGCGCCTATTAAAGACAGTAACGGAAAAGTTGTCGGTACTCTAGGGATGGATTATGAACTGAATGGTTTTTACGCAAGATTAAAACCTCTTGGAATGCTGTTTGAAAAAGCTATTGTTATTGTTATTTTTCTAGGTATTATTGTTGGAATGCTCTTTTTTATATCTAGAAAACATTCTCTTTTTCTCATAGCAAATGTGCAGGAAGCCTCTGAAAAACTTACTTTACTATACAGCCGCTTAGACAAACGAACAGAGGAAAATTACCATATATTGAAAATGGTTAAAGCAGATTTTCAGTACAATAACAAGCAAAAACGTTGGCTTGAAGATGCTATTGACTATTTAGAAAGCCAAAAAGATAATATCGAAGAAGTCATTTCTAATTTCAATATTAATGACCTTCTGGCGAATATTGAGAGCCAACTCTCAAGCTATCAATTAAAGATAGAACCTTTTGAAAATATAGAATTAAATGAAGTTAGTGGTTATTTAAATGAAATAACTAATACGATTTCTCTGATAATTAAATTAATATTTAAATTATCAAATGCAAAAAATGCCTTGATAACAGTTAATGTTTTAGATGAAGGGATTAATGACGTATCTATTGCCATTAATTGTTCAGTGCAAATAGATTTTGAACATGAGTTGTTATTTAATCCATTACCGGCTAGTGAAGTTTTGCAGATGGATTACGATGCAAATGGAGCTTCATGCCCACTTACATTACAAGCAATTGTTATAAACCGTTTACATCGTATAAACGCTCTAATTAACCCGCTTAAGCAACAAGCTGGTGTTCAAATTCTATTGAAACTCAACAAATGCCAAGTCCAAGACACTTAATTATTAAGACATATTATGAAAATATTCGTACCTATCACTATTATCATAACCACTCTGACGATTCAGTTATCTTCTGGTCTTAATTATGTCATCTTTCCACAGGTACTATCTGAGCAAGGTTATAGTAATACCTTTGTCGGATTTGCTATGTCGTTTGAAATTGTGTCCACATTAATACTATATAAAAAATTATCTGAGATTGTGAAAAAACTTGGAGTGGTAAAGATAGTTATTTTTGCGTCTTTAGCACGAAGTTTGAGCATATATTTTTTAGCGTACGTAAACCATTATGCGTTGTGGTTATCTGGAATTTTCATTTACGGCTTGATGACTACTTTATTACTGGTGGTATTGTCAACATGGCTGAATATGGTGTCAGTTGGCAAATTAAAAGGGTTTATTATTGGTTTGTATTCCTCTGCTTTATCATGCGGTATAGCCTTAGGTCCTGTGGTTTATTATTCTTACAAAAAGTTTGCTAGTTCCGAGACTGAACCATTTTGGGTGAATGCGTTAATTGCATTAATCCCCATACTTATACTGTCATTTATTTTTAACAATAAACCAAGTTTAGAATCTGGAGAAAAAGTTAGATTTAAATTTATATTTCGTCATGCTAAAGCCATCATGTTGTCTGCATTTGTTGGTGGTATCTGTTTTTTTGGTTTGCCATCTTTTCTAGTTTTATATGGAACTGCAAATGGTTTAACTACGGATTCAGCTGGCTTCTTATTAACAATGTTTATGCTAGGAAGTGTCAGTATTGGGTTGGTAGTAAGTTCTTTATCATCATTTTTTGACAAAAGATTGATCATACTCGTTTGTGTATCGATTTCTTCACTCTGTGCGGTATTCCTATCATTATCGGTATACACCCATTTATACACTGCCCTTGCTTTGATGTTTTTGTGGGGCGGCTGCATGGGAGGAATTTATGCCACAGGAATGTCTTTTATTGGCGAACGCTTTAGAACTGAAGATCAAGTGTCGGCAAATATGAGTTATGTTTTAATGGATTCGGTCGGTGGTTTGGTTGGCTTATGTATAATAGGCGGCAGTATGGATTTGATAGGTGCTGAAGGGTTATCTTATACTGTGGTTATTTTCTCAACTACGTATCTATTATTTATTCTAAGTCGGCATAAATACAAATCTCTTATTCCTGGGCACTGGGGTCATTAAATGGGATTGGATAATTGTAAATTAGGTATGACAAAATAAATCGATAGTGATACGATAATAAAGTTTAATTAAAATGGAAAAAATTAAATGGTACTAACTAACTGCACTTCGTTGTCCTAATTGTCATTCAGAAAATCTTAAACCACATACAACATATACTGTTGCGGATGGATCGATTCGACAGATTCCTAGTTAAACAGGCAGAACTTAGTGATCAAATTAGCATTGACTCAGCAGGAACGCATGATTACAACATTGGTAAGCCAGCCGATTTACGCTCCCAAGCTACCGCCATGAAACATGGTATTGATTTAAGTGAACTACGTGCCCGCCAAGTAACTCTAGCTGACTTTATTGAGTTTGACTATATATTAGCAATGGACAACGATAACTATAATATTTTAAAATCTTTATGTCCGATAGGGCAGGAATATAGGCAGCATTTATTTTTGGATTTTGCACCCGAATTGAATACGCGGGAAGTGCCAGATCCTTACGAAGGGGAGGGAAACAGCGGCTTTGAGCATGTGCTAAATTTAATAGAAGCAGCTAGTAGGGGATTGTTAGCGGAGATACGTCAACGAGGATTTAATTAGTGCCTGAACGGAAAGTTGTTTCGTTCATTACATAGGATTTCCCGAAACAACTCCCAAGATAAATCTTGGACTCCTATTGAACTGATGGACACGCAGTATCTTAACCTAAATAAAGAGAGGAAAAATGTCTAAAAATACAATGAACTTATTTGGTAAAACGGTCCTAACGGGTTCCTTACTTGCCAGCGTTTCTATGGTTCAAGCGGAAGGCCCGTTCGACGCGAGCGCGAATGTCGCATTGACTACCGATTATGTGTATCGTGGTTTTACACAAACGGATGATGGAATTGCTATCCAAGGTGGATTTGATCTCGAACACGAAACGGGTTTTTATATCGGTACTTGGGGTTCTAACGTCAAGTTTTTAGAAAATAACACGGTAAAACCTGAAGATCGGGCCGATATTGAAATTGATCTGTATGGGGGTTACCGGGGTAAACTAAACAAGCAATTCAGCTACGATCTGAAAGCCGGCCACTATATGTATCCTGGCGCAGGTAGCCACTTAAATTACGATACCAATGAGTTTAATGTCACTTTCACATATAACATGCCCCAGGGAACTGAAGTGAGTGTCTTGTATGATTACTCACCTGATTTTTTTGGACGGGATGATAGTCACCACTACAAACTCGCGCTCAATCACACTCTAGCGAGTAGCTTGAGTTTTGGCGGACATGTTGGTAAACAATTCCTCACTGACAATAAGGCCGCCGGCTATGATGATTTCATTTATTATGGCTTATCTTTGTCCTATCCTATTGCTGACTTTGATGTATCGGTTGATTATAGCAATACGGATTTAGACAACGCTGATAATTTTGGTGCTGATGATCGGGTATTTTTGACTTTAAGCAAAACTCTTTAAAGAAGAACGAGTCAGCGTCGAAAAACGGGCACTGGGTTCATTGAATGGGATAGTTTATATTTCAAGCCATCACGGGGGCAAATTGAGATCCAAACGCGTTCGTGATTTGTTTTCTTGCTGCTATGGTATGCTTCTATTCTTGCCATGAATGGTATGTCATTAATTTTTTTGAACTGGTAATATAGTGATCCTAAATGATTCGTGAAGAAAATGGGCTTGAAAGCGTTTAAATTCGTGGGGGCAAATTTACAAATCATTTAGGATACCTATAGATTATTTTTAATTGACTTCATTTACCCCCGGTAAATCATTGATTTTAAGCAATCCCATTCAATGAGTCCAGTGCCACGACTTATAGACTAAACGAAACGGGAGTCTGCGGCAGCATAAGATTTTTGGGAATTTTGGGGATGACGGCGAATTATTATTTGATATTAAATCGGTCGCTGTGTCTGTTGTTGTATTTGAAGGGCCATTTTGCAAATTAAGGGGTCAGTACCCTTTTTTATGCAAGAATCTAAATATGCTCGACTCCACTCCTAAAGCGGTGACGAGTTTCATAATTATTCTATGACCGGCTCCATTATATAATTGCCCTGCCGACCCATTTTTGTCCACTTGTAATACTGCAACCCGTTGGAAACGAAGTCTGTCAATAAAAGACTATGCTTCCTTCCTTAAAAATAAAATTAAAACCGCCACACCTTACACCTCTCTGCCATTTACTTAAGGAAAATTTGATGGGTCCAATGGTCAAGCTTTGTATTATTTGTATTAAAATTAAACGCTTCCATTCATTAAGTTGTGCTCTCCATTTATTAATTCAATGGCAGTGACCCCACATCTCAGGGCCTCGTCAAAGTCAGACGAAACTTATTCATTTTATAAACGTAAAGAGAAAATATTTCATAAAAATAGACTAAGAAACAATAAGTTATAAATTTTTACCTTTATACAATCCAAATACGATAGAAAATATCTTTTAAATCAATATGTTGATTTCGACTTTGACGAGGCCCTGCCCCACATCTACTACGACCTAGACATACTACTTTATCTCGTTAGAAACCTGCCCAAATAACCAGTTTATAACCTCAAATACATTTTGTAAATCCTGTGGGGCTGATATCTGAATTGGCTCCTTCGTCAAAATATTATCCGCTAAACGACCAAACTCCCATGCTTTTCCCGTCGTCACCACCCCATAGAGAGTTTTCGCTCCTTTAAGAGATGCAGCATACATCTCCGCCAAAGTTTGCGCCCAACCCTCATTCCATCTCTCCTGTTTAGCTTCCACAACACAAAGCTTTGGATCCGCCATAACCCCATGCTTAGTTTTAGGAGCAATCAAATAATCTGGTTCACCCACTAGGCCAAGCTCTTTATCAACATTAAAAGGAGCACGTGACCAAACCCATAACTGCGGGTAATTTTCCGCCACTTCATCCAATATTCCACTAATAATATGCTCACAGATAGCAAATTCATTAATAAAATAAGCGTCATCTGTCAACCTCACTTTGAGACGAGAGAAAATGATGTCAGGTATTTTAATCTCTTTTCTCCCCACAAATTGTTCAGTTCGCACCTCAATATCGAATTTTTGTGCAACTTCCCCAATGGTTTTAAAAGAGCCATACGACATTGAACGTTCTCCTCTTCTTAATGTCATTTCTCAGCTGCCGGACAGAAAAAGAAGGGGACCGAGAATGGAATAAACTTCCGACGACCCCATTCCTAAAGCGTTGCCGAGTTATACAAAACCCGAAAAATAACAACATTGCGACTTAAGACGGGCAAAAAGATTATGCTACACCCTTTAAGAATTTAAATCAACCCCACTCTCAACCCACCGCCTCCAAAACTTCTGCTAATATTTTTAAGCTATTTCTGGAGTCATTATGTTCGCAAGGGGGAAAACAACCGGAGCCAACTTGTAATCAGTATTTATAATTAGCTGTCCATCGACATTAAGTTTGCCATTATGCTGATTTTGTCCCCTTTGTATTTTTACCAAAAACTGCGCCAAATCGGATTCCGGTTCGATTGTGATAATAGCAGAAAACTGAGAAATAGAATCATCATCCAATCTCCAGAAAATTTTTTCAGACTAAATAGCTTAACCGGCGAAATTTATCCTCATCAAACCATTTAGCGGCAAGAACCAAATCCCACTGAATATCATCCGGATTACGAGCCACGAGACACTTTACGATAAAAGCCCCTTTTTCCTGCTCTATTTCTGCCAGTGCTTTTACAATTTTTATAACGATATCTTGCATAACTCCATCACCATATTTTCGGTCGCCTTTATCATTGAATCTGATTCACACTCATTACTTCTAGCCGGGTCCTCATATCTTTTATGTTCGTTCCATAACATTACGATAGACCAAGATGGAAGGCGTTTAATTCTGGATTCCTCACCCGTAAAAGCTACCTGCATATCAAAATCATGGGTTTTTAGAACCTTAAATTTTCCTTCAGTTTTATAATTAGCCCAATTTAACTTTCTCGTTATAGCAAGCTTTAAAGCTAATTCTACACAATAACCGCAAAGATAAATAGAATTTGCAAATCTCCCATTTTCGTGAAGTAGTTTTGCATCGTAATATTTTTGCTTTATGTTTTCTAAAATCTCACTTTCATTCATCTTGGCCGGTGCGATTAAAAGTGCGGGGGTATACTTATTAAGCCAACAGCCAACAGCTAAAGCAGTTGTCTAAAAGCTCAAGTCACCTAAAGGTGACTAAACCTAGCGAAATTTCGAGCGCCAAAAGCGCAAATTGACTTATACTGTCCACTGTTATAATTGTCGTGTTTTGTTAGTCACCTTTAGGTGACTTAAGCTGTTAGACAACTGCTTTAGCTGTTGGCTGGGCTGGTGAAAAGGAGGTTCCAATGGCTTTGTCAAATTGATCCCGTTTTTCTTCCTATTTTATAATTGATTGTTTTTAAAGTAATTAAAAATAAAGAATAAAAATCGTCTCACAGATTAACGAGCAAATGACGTTCCTTTTCACCACCCCAGCTGTTGGCTATTAAGGCTAGGTGGCTGTGTCCCCGCACTTTTAATCGCACCCCATCTTGGCCGGTTCCGGTTTCTTTTTCAGGCAATTTATGGATTTGAGTCGGTTGTTGATTAATTATTCACAATTTTCTCTAGCCTCGGCTCCAAATGGTAGTAGTCGGTCGTCAATATTTCTCTTCTTCCGAGGCCATCCCACATTTCTCTCGTGCCCCGTTCGTAAGTTGGTCTGACAAAGGTAGTCCAACAAAAACTTATTTATCTATTTGAGAATTCGCTTGACCAAATAACCAATTTAATACGTCAAACACTTTTTGTAAATCCTCGGTTGCTGATATTTGAGTGGGCTCCTTTGTCAAGATGTTATTCTCAAACCGACCAAACTCCCAAGCTTTCCCGGTCGTGACGACCCCATGACAAATTTTTGCACCTTTAAGAGACGCGGCATACATTTCCGCTAAAGTTTGCGCCCAGCCTTCATTCCATCTCTCCTGTTTAGCTTCCATAACACAAAGAGGAGGAAGAGACATGACACCATGCTTCGTTTTTGGAGCAATCAAATAATCTGGTTCGCCAACGAGGTTCAGTTCTTTGTCTACATTAAAAGGGGCGCGTGACCAAACCAAGAGTTGTTGGTAATTTTCTGCCACTTCATCCAACATAAGACTAATAATATGCTCACAAATAGCAAATTCATTAATAAAATAAGCATCCTCTGTTAGTCTAACTTTTATACGGGAGAAAATGTTCTCAGGTATTTTAAACTCTTTTTTTATCAATAAATTGTTCAGTTCTTACTTCAATATCGAATTTTTGGGCAACCTCACCAATTGATTTAAAAGTGCTAAATGGCATTGATAGTTATCCTTTAAATAATATGTTCGTTGTTCCCTTCTGCCAGCGAGCCTCGGGTGGGGAGAGCGATAGCGCAACTACGTTCCGGAGCTTGCGACGTTCTACCCACCGCCCCGTATTAAGTTGTCGTATTTTAAGGGCAATTTTGGGGCCGATACGCTGAAAAGACGCTTTATCCACCCGACACGACTCAGCAAGCGTAGGGAGGGTAGAGCGATTGCGAAACCCCACAAGCGGGACGGGGTTTGCAACCCCGTCCGCAACGTTTCAGGATGATCGTTCTTCCCACGCGCCGGCGTGGAACTAGAAAAACCTTATCATGCAAAAAAATTCAAACCCACCCAATTGCCACAACATTCACCTCAACCCCATTAACCACCTCAATCGTTGTCAAAGTTTTAAGTACCGTTTCATCAAGCACCGGAATAAATAGCGCAACGGTCACACGATCTAGGTCTAAATCCTTGGCATATTTAGCCGCTTGCTCTTGATAAGATTTTATTTGATAACTATCGACAAAGCTTTTCACTTCAATAATGCCCCGCTGATTTCCACATCGAAGATGAAGATCAACTTCCCCTCTGCCAGCCGGAAATTCTGGACTCACGACACAACGTCGTCCCACCGCATCCATAAGCCAGCTAAATAAATGAAAATGTCCCACGGCCTCTATCAAGTGCAAATCGGTTTTTCGGCGCGGTTGCTCGATCCAAGGATTAAAGCCTTTTGCTTTAAGGCGAACTAGATAATCTTTGTATCTCTCCAGCAAAACGGGCAGATTTAGGAAAGTACCCCCAAAAACCTCGGCGAGATTATCTAAAGGCTCTAATGCTAGAATAGCTCTTTCATCACCAATAATTTCATCCGTCAGTGCATAGTATAAACAATCTTGAATAAAAGGAGAGGTAAAGCGGCAAATTTTGCCAAGTTCTGGGGAAGTGGTGCTAAAAGGGTTAATAATGCCGTGAAGATACAAATAATTGCATACGGGACGATGAAAAGAAAAGGGAATATTATTGTTCCCAAACAGTTTG
>Ga0233403_10000446_pt1 | contig 19345 bp, 7 predicted proteins | sample Na_oxic_1_MG_FD_179866 | JGI IMG/M metagenome (GOLD analysis project Ga0233403, IMG submission 179866) | Seawater microbial communities from Saanich Inlet, British Columbia, Canada - Na_oxic_1_MG | ecosystem: Environmental > Aquatic > Marine > Inlet | place: Canada: British Columbia | collected...
GATTTTGGAAAATCATTAATAGAGAAGCCGTGTGAGGTGAAAGTCTCACGCACGGTTTTGAAGACCAGTCCCTTATGGCGACATAAGGGGTTGAGTTTAACTTTCAGGATTTTAGGATTTTCAGGATTGAATCAAAAAATTATGGTGGTTTTAATCTTGAAAATCCTAAAATCTGAAAATCCTGATTCAGACAAATAAAAAAAGCCTCAAGGTGATAATCACCAAGAGGCTTTTTTTTGTCACATACAATATTAAACACCAATCTCCTCGTTTGTTAAATAACACCCTGGGTCTTCAGCCCAAAAATCCCCGGTTAATTGATGGGCCCGCACACGAGTATTGCCTCCACAGATATCTTGATAACGACAGATTGCACAACGCCCTTTGAGTGGGCGTGGGCGTTTTTTTAAGCCAAAGAGTAATGGGTCAGAAATATCGGGCCAAATTTCAGAAAAAGGACGTTCTCGCACATGGCCTAAATTGTAGTGCCACCAAAAGGTATCAGGGTGAACATGGCCCAAGTTGTCGATATTGGCGATATTGACTCCAGAAGAATTTCCGCCCCATTGCGTTAATAAAGCACGTAACTGTTCAACTTTATCTGGAAAGCGGCGTTTTGCCCAAAGAAGCAGGTAAACTGCATCTGCGTCATTATTACCAGTGACAAATTCTCGCTGTTTGCCAGCTTGTAGCATTTCTAAAGCACTCTCAAATAAAAAATCCATGGTTTGCCGTGTCATTGTATGACTCACGTCATCTTTGCGATTTTTGTTGCCACGCCCTGCGTAATTGAGGTGAGAAAGGTAAAATTTGTCAATATTTTCTTCATCCATTAATTGAAGCATTTGCGGAAATTCATGCACATTATCTTGCGTTAATGTAAAGCGCATTCCAATTTTAATCCCATGATCTCGGCAAAGGCGAATCGCTTTTATTGATTTATCAAAGGCCCCGGATTGACGACGAAAACGGTCATGCGTTTCTCTCAGTCCATCAAGGCTAATGCCCACATAGTTATAACCCACAGCTGCAATAGTTTTGATATTATTTTCATCAATCAAAGTCCCGTTGCTGGAAAGGCCCACGTAAAAACCCATTTCTTTGGCCCGATGAGAAATGTCAAAAATATCAGGACGTAATAACGGTTCTCCGCCGGATAAAATCAATACTGGTACGCTAAAAGCCTTGAGATCGTCCATTACGTTGAAAACTTCTTGAGTAGATAATTCGCCTTTAAAATCCGTATCGGCAGAAATAGAATAGCAATGTTTACAAGTCAAATTACAACGACGAATCAGATTCCAAATCACCACTGGCCCTGGCATTTGAGAAACGGGTTTTATTGGCGTGGGATTGATGATTTCTTTGAGGTATTGGCTAAGACGAAACATGAAGGTAAACTACAAGGATTGTTTATTAAGAAGGGGTTATAGCGTTTTTGCGTTACAGCGTTATAGCGTTTTTTATTTAATTATTAATAATTTAAATTCTATTAACTGTACTTTATTTAATCGGGAAATACTATAAACTCAAAGTCAAAAACCAACTACTGCTTTGTCAAAGCTAAAAATTAGGCAGTTGGTTTAACATTGCTGAAAATGAATTGAGTGCTATGATTCGATAGTATCTTAATCGTCGTATTGGCAATATTGAAATCTTGCAGAATGAAATTAAAGCATGGTTAATTGACGCAAACAGCACGGCGTTGATTGGCCAATGACAATCAGTGATGCTAGGAGAAAATTGAAGTTAGTTTACCCTAAAATTAAGTCTTGATAAAGCACTACTTCAAATTGATATTCAGCTTTCCTCTCTGGTTCTGCTTCTGAGAAGAAGCTGATTGTGAAAGTGAAAAAGTACCACTTCACGTATACATCGTGCAATCTATTAAAAAGTGTGGCAGAACACAAGATAAAATGCTAATAGTCACTTAAATAACGATTGATTTAGGCAATAGCTTCTTCAAACAAAGATATCGGAAATTTAGAAGCCACTTGGCTCATTAATTCAAAACTACGCAAAAATACAGTTGCTAAACTTGGTGTCCGTAATATTTTTTTGTGGTTTCCAATCCTAAATTGCAATTTTTTGTCTGCCACCACAAAACCCAGTTGTGCTAAATTTAATCTTTCTTCTAACCAGTTTGTCCAATCTTCAAAATCAGCACGTAAATCCCAATCCAAAGATTGTCCTTCATACAAGCCTGCTTCTTCGACTTTACCTTGCACGATAATTAAGATGCCGGTTGGATGCCTATCTTCAGTCAATCCATAACCAATATTGGCATTAAAATTTTTTTGCTCAAGTATGTCCGTTATTTCTTGATCATTATTCCAGAGTGTTGCAAATTCTTGCATCCATATTTCATTAAATAAGTTAGACATTGTTATCCTCCCCCCCTTTTCAGTTATCAGTTATCAGTTATCAGGCTTTGGTATAACTATAATATGCAAAAAAGATGCTATTTATTATTTTTCTTATTTATCAAAAATATGAATAATTAAAATGGATAAATTGTCATAAAATTACGCAAATTTGTCATAAAAATGACAGGTATTTTTTAATGAGAGAATCCAAAATAAATTTTGGTCCCCATCAGCAATTCTAGGAATCCAAAATTTATTTTGGACTCAAAAAAAGTCCAAAGCGTGAGCGTAGGGTTTTGGAGTCCATTCTACACTCACTCACGTTTTGGACTCCAGCGAGCATACAATGGTTCTATCCAAAAAATGCTAGGGTAAAAAGATCAGTATTTTAGGAGGGGACGCAAGGGGGCAATACCATTAAGTTAAGGGCAACCATAAAGGATTGCCCCTACATAAGATCATGATTTGTAGGGGTAATCCCTTGTGGTTACCCCAATTAAAATCCTTAACGAAGGTGGCATTGACGCAAGGGGAGGTTCTATTTCACTCAATCGAAAAATGCTATAAATGTGTTAACTCATCAAAACGTATAGACGTTTAACTGGAAAACGAAATGCCAAAATAGATGATTCTCTACATAAGGCAAGGAGTGAAATTAATCAATAATCAGTAAATAAGTAGGAACGTTTGTCATTGGTAAAAACAAACAATGGAAAAGCCGAATAAAGATATATTCAACGCAGGAAAAAACTTAACTTTTCTAACGAAGCGAGATCAATCTAAACCAATGGAGTAAATTAACGATTAAATATACCATTGTATTTCCTCGTATTTTATATGTTCAAAATTTAGGGAAACACATTCGAGGTTTTGAAAACTTCAAAGATTTATCACTGTTTGAAAATCTATATCTTGTTTTTTTTTCATTTTTGCTTCATACATTTTTGAATCAGCCATTTTGACTAATTCCTCTGGAGAAAGAGGCGTATTAGGATTAAATTCTGAAAATCCAAAACTGAAATCAATTGGGATGCCGTGAATTTTTTGCTGATTCAACCGTTCCCGCAATCTTTCCATTAAGTGATAAGATTCTTTCAATTTGACTTTTGGAAATAAAAGCAAAAATTCATCGCCCCCCATCCGAAATAGATAATCTGAAGCTCTGATGACCTTATTAAGAGAATTCACTACGGTATTAATTAAAAAATCCCCTTCAGTATGATTATAGGTATCATTAATTTTTTTTAAATTATCTATATCAATATAACAAAGTACAAAATTTGATTGTTCTCGTTTAGCTATTTCAATTTGCTTAGTTAAAATGTCATAAGCAAATCTTCGATTAAATACCCCAGTCATTTCGTCCGTAATTGACATTTGTTCTAATTTTTCCAACGCTTTTTTTAACGCAATATGAACTTTTATTCTTGCTATAACTTCCTCTTGTACAAACGGTTTGGTTATATAATCAACCCCACCGGCTTTAAAGGCTTTTAATTTATCCCGGGTATCAGATAAAGCGGTAATAAAAATCACCGGAATTTTTCGAGTGAGTTCTTGTTGTTTCAATTGTTTACAAACTTCGAGGCCATCTATCCCCGGCATCATAATATCCAACAAAATTAAATCCGGGTGAGTTTTTTGGACAAAAGCCAGTGCTATTGTGCCATCTTGAGCAGCAGCTGGTTTATATCCATTGGCTTTCAACATATTGCCTAATACTTGAAGATTCTGAGGGTGATCATCTACAATTAATACTAAGGCTTTGGACTCATCATCTATCATAGTGGTTGCATTTTGACTAAGGTTGTGACTATTTCAGGGAATTGATTAAAAGTTTGTTCAATATTCTTTATATCGAAATTCTGGGAAAATTCGCATAATTTCTCCGCATAATCAATCAAAATAGGCACATTATGAATTTGTCCTAATTTTATTATATCCTGTGAAAAATTTTCAAGCGTTTCTATTTCCCAAACGCCATCAATTTCTTTCCATTGAGGCAACAGTTTTTCGGTGAGAATATTTATCAATTCTGGGAATTGCACAATATTTTCTAATGTGAGTTTTGCCTTAATGTTATTAGATAACACGATGGTTTGGGCTTCCTTATGGGGCTTATGCGTTAAAAAACGTGAGAGTTCAGCAAATAAATGATTTGCCTGAACCGGCTTGCACAAATAGCCATCAAAACCGAAAAGGGTCTTAATTCTAGTTTGATCTCCCATCATGACTGAGGCTGTCAAAGCGACAACCGGTATTTTTTGAGTTGGAAGATTATTTTTTAAGCGTTTAGTCGTTTCATAGCCGTCCATTACCGGCATTCTGATATCCATTAAAATCAAATCCGGCTGACATTTTTCAGCCATCAATAAAGCGATTTCCCCATTTTCGGCTTCGATAACCTCTAAATTGACTTGAGATAACCATTCTTTTATCAAAACTCGATTGGATTCAATATCATCCACAACCAATACCCGTGCTTTTTCAAAAGAGAATCGGAGAATATTCTCCGGTTCTTGTGTATTGGCTGGCACCAAAGTAGGAGAAATATCAACATCTTGTAACGAGATATTAAAAATACTTCCTTTGCCGACCGTACCAGTTACCGAAATATCACCATTCATCATTTCGACTAATCGTCTAGTAATAGCTAGTCCCAGTCCAGTCCCCCCGTATTTTCGATTACTTTGCCCATCTTGTTGTCGAAAGGCCTCAAAAATCATTTCTTGTTGAGCCAAAGGAATGCCAATGCCGGTATCTTCCACCGAAATCAGCAAATCGATTTTACTCTTGTCCATTTTATCAATTTTATGGGCCCCCAACTTAATATACCCTTTTTCAGTAAATTTAACCGCATTACCAATTAGATTGAGCAATACTTGCCGTAGTCGTGTTTCATCCAATATCAGTGCCAATGGTAAATTTTCATCAATATCAACGATAAAGTCTAATTGTTTATCGGCTATTTTCAAAACAAAAATCTGTTTTAATTCCTCAAAAATATTATAAGGATTAACGGCTTCGTACTGAATATCCAATCGTCCCGCTTCGATTTTAGCCAGGTCAAGTATATCATCAATTAAGGTCAATAAGGTTTTGCCAGCCATTTTGATGGAATCTAAATAGTTTTTCTGTCGTTTATCGGTAACCAATTCAGACAATAATTCACTGAAACCTAGCACTGCATTCATAGGTGTACGGATTTCATGGCTCATGGTGGCTAAAAATTCACTTTTAGCTCGATTCGCTGATTCTGCTTGTTCTTTCGCTTGCTGCAAAGCAATTTCAGCTTGCTTGCGTTCCGTGATATCCTCTTGCACGGTCACAAAATAGTGTTGACCAGAAATGTCAAGCGCACTGATGTAGGCATAACTAATAAAATGCGTACCCTCTTTTTTTTGATTATTGAATTCTCCTTCCCAAACGCCTTTTGTTTGTAAATCGGCTATGACATGATTAATAAATACAATATTTTCTTCAGGTGATAGTGAGTTTAAAATTGAAACATGCTGACCTATTAATTCATTCTCATCATATCCAAACATCTGGTTAAAAGCTGGGTTAGTCAATAACATAAGACCACTTTCTGTTGTTAAATTAACACCTTCAGCCATGCTTTCCAGTATTTTGGCTTGTATAAGCAGTTTTTCCTCGGCGCGTTTACGTTCTGTGATGTCTTGAGTAAAACCATACATGTGGATGGGTATTTTTTTATCGTTGTATTCAACAAGGCCTCCAGTGTGAAGAAAACGTACTTCACCATCTTTCCTAATAATTCGATAATAGGCATCAAGCGTTTTTTGACCGGTAAAAGCGGCTTGAGTTTCTCTCTCTAACAGCCCTTTATCTTCAGGATGAACAAACTGTATGAAATTTTCATGGCTAGGAGAGAATTCTTTTCTATCAATACCAAGGATATGAAAAATTTGCTCGGACCATTCTTGTTCACCAGTGACTAACTTGATGGTATAGCTACCCAAATTAGCAATTTCTTGGGCCATTTTAAATTCAATTTCTCTTTTCTTGAGAATTTCCTCTACTCGCTTACGTTCGGTAATATCACGCGCTGCGGCTAGAATATATTGGGTACCATCCCATTTAATTAAACCTAACCGCACTTCAACTTGAAAACGGGTTCCATTTTTACGTCGATGTTTTCCTTCTAAGGTCACCGATTCTCCAACTTTGATTTGTTGCCAAACGGTTTTTAGCTGTTCTAAGGAGACTCCTTTTTCTAAGTTCGTGACTGAGAGATTGAGTAATTCGGAACGACTATAGCCAACACTTTTACAAGCACTTTGATTGACATCAACAAATCGGCCCTCCAAATCGTGGACAAAAATCGCATCGGCTGCTTGTTCAACGAGACTGCGAAAACGTTCTTCACTTTCCTTGAGCGCGTCTTCAGACCGTTTGCGTTCGGTCACATCTCGAATAATCGCTAATAGATGTTTTTGACCATTATATTCTAAGGTGGTACCATTGATTTCAGTATAAAAAAATGTGCCATCTTTACGAAGATCAACGGTTTGTGCAGAAGCAATTTTACCACTTTGGGCCGTTTGAATAAATTCTTTTAGCCGAGACTGATATTCTGGACAAATCACTTGATTGGCATGAAGGGTCACAAATTCTGCTTTGGGATAACCATACATTTGAATCGCACTTTGATTGACATCTACAATATGGCCGTCTAAATCCGCGATAATAAAAGCATCGGTGGTGGAATTAAAAATCGCTTGTAAGTTTTGTTCATTTTCTTTCAAAGCCTGTTCTGCTTGTTTCCATTGAGTGATGTCTAACATGACACCACAGAGTTTAACGGGTTGGTCATTCTCAATAATCACCGAAACCAAGTCCCTTAACCAAATAGTTCGGTTATCTGCCGTTATCATCCGGTATTCAAACTCATGATCTTGCTTTTTAAAAGTGGCTTCCATACAAAATCCTGGGGCCCACGTTCTATCTTCCGGATGAAGATGATCAACCCAAAACTTGGGTTCCAGCCAATCTTCACAGGGATAACCCAAAAAGGGTTCAGCTTGTTGACTCACAAAGGTAAATTCAAAAGTTTTTGCATCAGCTTCCCATACCACTCCATCAATGGAATGGACTAAACTTTCATAGCTTTGTTGGGATTGTTTCAACGCGGCTTCAGCACGTTTGCGTTCCGTAATATCTTCAGCCGTTCCAACCACACTGACAATTTTCCCCGTATCCAACATGGGCGCAATACTAAAAGTGATATTGGCTTCATTGCCGTCTTTGCGAACAATTTCCGTTTCATATTGAGAAACGGTTTTCCCATGAAGAGCTACTTTTAGAAACTGTTCATTAATTTCGGGCAAAATTTCTGGTATGAAGACGATGGAAAAAGGTTGCACAATCAACTCATTAATGGGATAGCCGGTGATATTAGAACAAGCCTGATTCACATTGATAAATTTTCCTTCTAAATCAAGTACAAAAATAGCATTGGTGGTACTATTCATAATCTTTTCCAGAAACTTATTGGTTTCTTGGAGTGCTTTTTCGGCTGTTTTGCGCTCAGTAATCTCTTGATTACTGGCCCTTCTTCCCAGCCAACGTCCGTCGTGACCAAAAACGGGTTGACAGACGTGTCCAATCCAACGGATATCACCATGACGATGAATGATCCGAAATTCTACAAAACAAGGCTCTTTAGTTAACAAACAGGTTTGTTGATGGCGATGTTTATAAGTATTGATATCATCAGGATGAATGATAGATTCCAATAATTTGGGATTTTGTTGAAATTCTTGATTATAATAACCGGTAATCCGTTCACAGGAAGGAGACATATACAAAGGATTTCCATTCGGATCAAGCCAATATTCCCAATTATAAGTAAAATCAGCCACCGTGCGAAGTTGTTCTTCACTATCTCGTAAGGCTATTTCTGCATACTTGCGGGCCGTGATATCATTGGCCACCAACAAAAAACCTACCAGTTTGTCATCTTGGGCCCGAATGCAAGATATTCGAGATTCTATATAACGAGTTCTTTCGCCATCTTCCTGTTCAAGACTATAGCTATATGCTCCTTCTTTTTTGACAAGGGCTATGGCTTTATCAAATCGAGAACGTTCTACTTTTTCTTTAATATGAATATCTGTCACACTTTGTCCAATAGCCTGTTTTGCTGAGTAGCCAAAGATTTTTTCAGCAATCGGATTGTAATAAGTAATCCGAAATTCAATATCAGTAGCAATAATCGCCATGTTGATAGAAGATTGAAGGATACTATCAATAAAAGCATTTTTTTCTACTAAGGATTTTTCGGTCCGTTTACGCTCAGTAATATCAAAAATTACGCCATCAAGCCACAGTAATTGGTCTTTTTCACCAAAAATCCCTCGACCTTTTTCATGGACCCACTTTACCTCGCCATTTTGATGAATGATAGGATATTCAATCGTGTATGGATGTTTTTTATGAACACCTTCTTGCACGAGTTGCTCAACCCTATCTTGGTCATCTGGATGTATCACGCTGGCGTAGCTACGCACTTGATTGTTAATAAAATCCGAAGCTGGATAACCCGATATTTTATCGACTTCTCCACTAATATATTCCATGCTCCAATCTTTGTCATTGGCACAGCGATAGACAATGCCCGGTATATGGCTTACCAAAGTTCTAAAACGTTCTTCACTTTCACGCAGGGCATAAGCAGCCTGTTTACTGGCTGTAATATCCTCAATTTTTCCTAACAGATAAATTGGTTTACCTTTTTCATCGTGAAGTAGTGAAACGGTTAAATTACCCCAAACTACTTGTTTATCTTTTCTAAGATAGCGTTTTTCCATCTGATAAAATGGAATTTCACCACTGAGTGTTTGCTCTAAATATTCTCTATTTTGATGCATATCATCAGGATAACTAATATCAGCAACACTCAATCCCATGAGTTCTGATTCTGTGTATCCCAGCATTTGACAAAAAGCCGGATTGACTTTGACAAATTGATGTTCCATATTGACAATGACCATACCAATTGGGCCATCTTCAAAAATTTTGCGAAACCGTTCTTCACTGCGACGCAATATTTCTTCAGCTTGTTTACGCTCAGTAATATCGGTAGAAATGCCACCAATAACAAATATTTTTCCTTGAGAATCAATAATGGGGAATTTAACCGAGAGATAAGTATGTAACTCTTCAGTATGAGGCACCTTTTCTTCTAAAATAATAGAAGTTTCAGACTTCAAAACCGTCAGATCGTTTTTTCGTAATTCATGGGCAATTTCCGCTGGAAATACTTCAGAAATCAATTGTCCAGTCGGATCATGGTGAAATAGTTTTTGATAATGTTTATTAGTGAATAAATACCGTCCTTCAATATCTTTCAAATAAATGGTTAAAGGGGCATTGTCCAAAATCGTTTGTAAATAGGTTTCACTTTCTGTCATTCTGATAATAATCGGATTAACCAGACGAATAATTGCTACGACACCGGCTACGATAATTAAAAGAGTAATTCCTAATGCAATCAGTCCAGTACGAATGAATGGTGCGCGAATTTCGGCTAAATCCACTTTGGCAACAATGCCTAAATTTAAAACAGATACCGGTTCATAAGCGGCTAGTACGGTTTCTCCCCGATAATCTAAACCTACTAAGGTGCCTGATTTTCCTTGAAGTGCTTGGCGCATCGGTTCTGCTAATGGTGAATCCCAAGAAACAGGGTTTGGATTATCCAAATCAAAATGACGGTGGCTTAACATAAATACAATTTGATTACTTTCACGTTTAGCTAACGTAAATTCACCGGTTTCACCCAATCCTTTATAATGTTTATGCGCTTCAATAAGTTGACTCAAAGTAGCCGCAAATGAACCACCTTCCACATCGTGGACACTATATTTTGCATCAAATTTTGCTATAGCTTCAATAAGCCGAGCTTGGCTTTGCGCTGTTTCGATTAGACTGGCTTGCTTTTCTTGAAAGGCTGTTTCATAAAGTAACCAAACAATAATTGTTGATAATAATAGGGCTGAAATAGTAAGAATAGCCGAGGAAAAAAGAATAATTTTTTTATGATAATGGTGTTGAGTTAAAAATTGCATTGAAATTTTACCTTGATTTTGCATGGTTGAAATTGGCAACGTGTCGGATTCCTGAAATGACAGCATCGTGTAATCAATAACTTAATAAAAAAAGTTGCACACGGCGTTATATAATAACTCATGTTACGCACAATGCTTCCAAAAAGCTTGATTCTTGAATTTCAAAAAAAATCTTTCCTAACTGAGGCTATTTTTGTGTTCACGATCTCTCCCTCCCCCTAACCCCCTCCCGCTGGGAGGGGGAACCGCTCGGTGGAATTTTTCTCTCTGTGAGCTAAAACAAATAATTATATATAATACAATTATTTATATTTTTTCTAACCAATAGGAAAATACCACTGAGCGGTCCCCCCTCCCAGCGGGAGGGGGTTAGGGGGAGGGAGAGATCGTGAACATAAATATAGCATGACAAATATTCCTAGAAAAAAGCTCAAACTGCACACCCTAGGGTTAGGGGGAGGACATGGCAGGCTATTAGGGAGAATAGTTTCCCCCAAATCTGTTATAAAGAGTTTTCTATTATCAAAAGAGGAAATTTATGTCTCATCAATTACCCATCGGATTATCCGATTTTAAAGAAGTCCGTGAAGAAAACTATTACTACGTGGATAAAAGCTTATTCATCCAAGAAGTCATTAACCGTTCCTCAAAAGTGCTTTTACTCCCCCGCCCCCGGCGGTTTGGTAAAACCTTAAATTTGTCCATGCTCCGCTATTTCCTCGAAAAACGTGAAGAAAGCTTGGTTCATTTGTTTAAGGGGTTAGCCATTGAGCAAGATACTAAGATCATGCAACATCAAGGACAATATCCGGTTATTTTTGTGACATTCAAAAGTTGTAAGGGGGCTACCATTGAGGAATGTTTATCTCAAATTCGTAGTTTATTAATTGAATTGTATTTGGAACACAAATCACGAATTTATTCGCAACTCAATGAATATGAAAGAAAAAACTATGATGAAATTTTGACTGAAGGTAAGCCATTGAGATATTGGCAAAATGCCTTAAAATTTCTGATGCAATTGCTTCATCAACAAACTGGAAAACGGGTCATTGTCTTATTGGATGAATATGATGCCCCAATCCATGCTGGGCAAGAACATGGCTATTATGACGAAATTATTCTGTTTATGAAAATTTTGCTGGGGAATGCCCTTAAAGATAATTCCGATCTTGAAAAAGGCGTTATGACCGGGGTTTTACGTGTTGCCAAAGAATCCATTTTTTCGGATTTGAATAACTTGGAGGTTTTGTCTTTGCTACGTTCTGAATTTGATGAGTATTTTGGATTTACCGAAAACGAAATCAAAAAGTTCAGTCAAGATTTTTCTCTTGCTGAATTACTAGATACCCTGAAGAAGTGGTATGACGGTTATTTATTTGGGAACCGAGTGATTTACAATCCATGGTCAATTATTAGTTTTCTAATGAGTGAAGATCGATTTCCACGCCCTTACTGGATTAATACCGCCAGCCAATCCCTATTGCGAGATTTAATCACTCGCACCGAGCCTGGTTTTCAGGAACAAATCGAAACATTACTCGCAGGAGGAACTATAACTAGCCCATTAAATGAGAATATTGTGTTGCGTGATTTAGAATATTGCGAACAGAATATTTGGAGTCTTTTAGTGTTCAGTGGATATCTGAAACCCGTCTCGATGACACTAAAAGAAGAAGAACCGATTTATGAGATTGCCATTCCTAATCTTGAAGTCCGTTCATTTTATCGCAATACCATTAAACAATGGGTCCAAAAAAGAATAGGTAGTAAACGGTTACAGGATTTGTTATCTGCTTTGATGCAAACGGATTTTGAAACGTTTGGTGAATTATTAAAAGAGATGGTTTTAGCCGTTTTAAGCTACCACGATAGTGCCGGTAACGAACCCGAAAAGGTGTATCATGCTTTTGTGTTAGGATTATTGACACATTTAATGGATCGTTATGTCATTCGTTCTAATCGGGAATCTGGCTATGGGCGTTATGATGTGCTGATGATTCCTCATAACAAAGAAGAACCTGGCTTTATCTTTGAGTTCAAAAAGGTGAATCGTCCTAAAGAAGAGAGTGAAGTCGAGGCGATGAAAAGTGCTTTAAACCAAATTAAGGATAAGCAATATGCCACGGAATTACGAGATTTGGGCGTGAAACCTATTTGGGGGCTTGGCGTTGTGGTAGACAAAAAACAAGTGTGGGTGGAAAGCTTAGAATGCTAAGGAATTATAGCGTTTTCGAGTTTATTGTGTTAGCGAGTTATAGCGTTTAATATATTAATTATCAATGATTTAAATAACATTAAATGTACTTTATTCAATCAGTAATTACTATATTAACTCCATCCCTTCTTTAGGACTCACATTGAGCGGGTATCTTTTGATATTTATGATTTAATTTTGCTTAAAAATCAAATTATTACAATATATCTATTCCTATCAATCATTTATAAAATAGTTATTTGAAATCAAGATATTATTTGAAATGAATCCTGAGAGATCAGTTTTCAATACACGGTTTGAATATTTTAAATCACTTATAAATCAATGTTTTGATACCCGCTCAATGTGAGTTAGGAATGAGGATTTAATAACTTAAACTTTTTGGCCCAAACCTGACCTGTTTTTAAAACCGGTCAGGTTTAGTTTCGGGGTTTTATTTTAGGTTGGCGGTTAGTGAGCCGGTCGAACTATGAGTTAGTTGGTGATATATTTTTGTGTAGAGTCACTGGTTTTTTACCTATCAACACATTATTAATTGTTATTTCAATGCCTTCTGGAAGAAAATCGGTTAAACTATGACACTTCAAATCCAAAAAATGAATCAATTCAACTAAAGTAGACCTTATAAAAATTTCTGAAGGCAGTAAACTTTCATCAACAAAATTTTCCTGCTCATCAAGGGCAAATAAAATATCTAAGTCAGCAACACGATCTTGGAATTTTCTATTGATATTGGTTCTATTACGACCTAATTGAGTTTCTATCTGATTAAAGTATTCTTTTAATTGGCGGGTATTTTTTTCGGTTTTGAGCCGAACTGATAGATTTAAAAATTTATTATCACTTTCAAAACCTATCGGCTCTGTTTCAATGATGCGACTGACATCTATTTCTTCAGAAATATTAAATAATTCTTGTAACATAAGAGTAACATTCAATGAGGGATTAATATTACTCCCTAAACCTACAAAATAACTATACATAAGATTGACTGATTTTTGTTAGACATAAGCTATTTCTTTTTCTCGTTCCAACGCTCCAGCGTTGGAATGCATTCGTGATGCTCCTGCGTCACTCCCTATTTTTCTCGTTCCAACGCTCCAGCGTTGGAATGCATTCGTGACGCTCCTGCGTCACTCCTTATTTTTCTCGTTCCAACGCTGGAGCATTGGAACGAAAAAAACACGAAGTTAATGAATTTAATGTACTTGAGCTTGTTGTGATTGTTCTTGTTGCAACTGTTGCAAAGCTCGTCGATAATCTACTGGCATGATTTTGACAAATTTGGGCAAGTAGCTATTCCAATTATCCAGAATTTCTTTGGCACGGCTACTATTGGTGTAATGCTGATGTCTCTGAATCAAGGTTTTCAGACGACGCGCATCATTGCTGGTCATATCCTGCATAACATCCCTCAAGCTATGCGTTTCTAAATCACTACTTTGACTTTCAACCGCATTATTTTCTTCAACCACCGGTTCAAGCTCAACCATCGACAAATTGCAACGCCGTTCAAAATCACCCGCTTCATCTAACACATAAGCAATACCACCACTCATTCCGGCAGCAAAATTACGCCCGGTAGAACCAAGAACGACGACAACACCGCCGGTCATGTATTCGCAACCATGATCACCAACCCCTTCAATAACGGCAATTGCGCCAGAATTACGTACCGCAAAACGTTCACCACCGATACCTCGGAAATAACATTCTCCGCTAATCGCACCATACAAAACGGTATTACCAACCACAATATTTTCTTCTGGCACAATTGGGCATTCTTTGGGCGGATAAATGACTAATCGACCACCACTTAACCCTTTACCCACGTAATCGTTAGCTTCACCAATTAATTCAATACTAACACCCTGCGCGACGAAGGCCCCAAAACTTTGTCCAGCACAACCAGTCACTTTAATATAAATCGTGTCTTCTGGTAGTCCGGCATGTCCGTAACGCTTGGCCACTTCACCGGATAACATAGCACCAAAGGTACGATTGCAATTATAGATAGGCATTTCAATCTGCACCGGTTTTTTCTGTTCAAGGGCCGGTTGTGCCAGTTCAATCAGCTTGTTATCAAGGGCTTTATCTAAACCATGATCCTGTTTTTCACAATTATAGACAGCAACATCGGGCCCCATGTCAGGTCGGTATAAGATTTTTGAAAAATCAAGCCCTTTTGCTTTCCAATGAGAAATCGCCTGACGCATATCCAGTTTGTCAGAACGTCCAACCATTTCATTGACTGTGCGGAAACCAAGCTTTGCCATCCATTCCCGCATTTCTTCAGCCACAAACATAAAATAATTGACGATATGTGCCGGTTGCCCCGTAAATAGTTTACGCAACTCAGGGTCTTGTGTTGCAACACCCACTGGACAAGTGTTCAGATGGCATTTACGCATCATAATACAACCGGCAACCACTAAGGCAATCGTGGCAAAGCCAAATTCATCGGCCCCTAACAGAGCAGCTATCGCCACATCGCGTCCCGTTCGCAAACCGCCATCGGTTTGCACCGCAATACGCCCACGCAATTTATTTAACACCAAGGTTTGATGCGTTTCCGCTAACCCAATTTCCCAAGGTGAACCGGCATGTTTAATGGAGGTAATTGGACTAGCCCCAGTGCCACCGTCATAGCCAGAAATGGTTACATGATCGGCATGAGCTTTGGAAACACCCGCCGCAACAGTACCCACACCAATTTCAGAAACCAGTTTGACACTGATACGCGCTTGTGGATTGACATTTTTTAAGTCATGAATCAATTGCGCCAAATCTTCAATCGAATAAATGTCATGGTGTGGTGGCGGTGAAATGAGTCCAACCCCTGGCGTTGAGTGACGCACACGCGCAATGGTTTTGTCCACTTTATGACCGGGCAATTGTCCACCTTCCCCCGGTTTTGCCCCTTGAGCAATTTTGATTTGAATGTCGTTAGAATTCACCAAATATTCGGTTGTTACCCCAAATCGTCCTGAAGCGACTTGTTTAATCGCAGAACGTTTAGAATCACCATTGGGCAATGGGATAAAACGTTCTGATTCTTCACCGCCTTCACCCGTATTCGATTTACCACCTAGGCGATTCATTGCAATCGCCAAAGTGGTATGGGCTTCATAAGAAATTGAGCCATAAGACATGGCACCGGTGGCAAAGCGTTTCACTATCTCAGAAGCCGGTTCGACTTCTTCGAGTGGTATGGGCTTGTCCGCAAATTTAAAGTCAAACAAGCCACGCAAGGTCAATAAACGCTCGTTTTGCTCATTGATTTCTTTGGCAAATTCATCGTATAACGCCCGGTTGTTGCTACGAGTAGCCTGTTGTATTTTGGAGATGGTTTGGGCAGTCAACGCATGTGTTTCACCACGAACACGATAAGCATATTCGCCACCCATGTCTAAAGCATCTTGATACAAGGGCGCATCACTGTAAGCTATGCGATGTTTCCGCACTGTTTCTTCAGCCACTTCCGCCAAACCAACCCCAGCCGTTTTACATTGGGTACCGGTAAAATATTGAGCAATAAAATCATAAGCTAAACCGATGCCATCAAAAATTTGTGCCCCACAATAAGATTGATAGGTGGAAATACCCATTTTAGACATGACTTTTAACATGCCTTTATTCAGGGCTTTAATGTAGCGTTTGTGTATCTCTTCTTCCGTCAATTCTTCTGGTAAGGAGCGGCGAAGAGCAGAAAGTGTATCAAAAGCCAAATAGGGATTGATGGCTTCTGCGCCATAGCCGGCGAGTAAACAAAAATGTTGCACTTCACGGGCATCGCCCGTTTCTACGACTAGCCCAGATTCGGTGCGTAAACCTTTGCGAATTAAGTGATGGTGAACTGCTGAGGTTGCTAATAGGGCAGGGATTGCAATATGATCGGTATCCATTGCCCGATCAGAAAGGATTAAGATATTGTAACCGTCTAACACGGCTTGTTCAGCTTGTTCACATAACAGCGTGAGGGCCGGTTCCATCCCAGAGGTGCCCAAATCAGCAACATAGCAGGTACTCAATGTTTTGGTCCGAAATGCGCCTCCGGTGCGTGTTTCAATTCGGCGAATTTTTTCCAAATCAACATTGGTCAAAATGGGTTGATGGACTTCCAGCCGTTTATGCAAATCTTCTTCAAAACCCAAGAGATTGGGACGTGGGCCAATTAGTGAGACTAATGACATCACTAATTCTTCTCGAATGGGATCAATCGCCGGGTTGGTGACTTGGGCAAAGTTTTGCTTGAAGTAGTCATATAACATTCTGGGACGATTGGATAAGACAGCCAGTGGTACATCAGTACCCATTGAGCCAATCGGGTCTTGCCCGCCAATGATCATCGGTATTAAGAAAAATTTGAGGTCTTCTTGAGTATAACCAAATGCTTGTTGGCGATCTAACAACATTTGTGGCTTGGGTGGCATCGGTGCAATTTCGGAAGGTAAGGTTTCCAAAATAATTTGGGTTTCATCTAACCACTTTTGATAAGGGGCACTGTTGGCTAAGTCGGCTTTAAGTTCGGCATCGTCAATAATACGTCCTTGCTCAGTATCGACTAAAAACATTTTGCCAGGTTGCAAACGCCATTTTTTGATGATTTTTTCTTGGGGAATGTCGAGTACGCCCATTTCAGAAGCCATGATGACCATATCATCATTGGTAATTAAATAACGGGCTGGACGTAGGCCATTGCGATCCAAGGTGGCTCCAATTTGACGACCATCACTGAAAGCAACGCCGGCTGGACCATCCCAAGGTTCCATCAGGGCAGCACGGTATTCATAAAACGCGCGACGTTTGTCGTCCATTAAGGGATTATCAGCCCAAGCTTCTGGAATCAACAACATCATGGCTTCTGCCAATGAATATCCGCCAGTAACGAGTAATTCAAGGGCGTTATCAAAACAGGCTGAATCTGATTGCCCTTCTGCAATCAAGGGCCATAATTTATCTAAATCGTCACCGAGCGATTCCGATTTCATGGAATGACGACGCGCTGTCATCCAGTTGATATTGCCACGTAAGGTATTGATTTCACCATTATGGCAAATCATGCGGAATGGTTGTGCTAAATCCCAAGTGGGGAATGTATTGGTGGAAAAACGCTGATGAACGAGGGCAAGGGCCGTTATCATCCGTTGGTCTTGCAAATCAGGATAAAAAAACCCGACTTGATGGGCCAATAACATGCCTTTATAGAGCAAAGTACGCGATGAAAAGGAAGGAATATAAAAGTAGGCTTTATCAAGTGCTAATTCACGTACCACCGCATGTTCAATCACCTTACGAATGACAAAGAGTTTACGTTCAAATGCCTCTTGATCAATACAATTTTCCCCTTTTCCGACAAAGACTTGTCGCATAACGGGTTCAATGACCTTAACGCTTTCGCCTAGACCACTATTATCAGTAGGGACATCGCGCCAACCAATAACAGTTTGTCCTTCCTCGACAATAATTCTTTCCATGATTTGTTCACAAGCGGCACGATTTTTGGCATCACGCGGTAAAAAAATCATCCCAACGCCATATTCACCCACTGAGGGTAGGGTAAAATTAACTTTGCACGTCTCACGTAAAAAAGTATCTGGAATTTGAATAAGAATACCAGCACCATCACCAGCGAGGGGATCGGCTCCTACCGCACCTCGGTGAGTTAGGTTTTTTAAGATTTCTAACCCTTGCTTGACAATGTCATGGCTTTTATGCCCTTTGATGTTGACAATAAAACCAACACCACAAGCATCATGTTCATTATTAGGATCATAAAGTCCTTGTTCAGGTGGCAATGCGCCGTGACTCATTATATTTCCTCTTATGTTGTTTTAGGAATTGTGTTTTGTAAAAAGCAAGATTTGCTTATTTTATTCATCTTGTCTAGTGGTGTCACTAAATTTCATTCAACTTGAGAAATGAATTTAATATAAATTCTTAAAAATTATAAATTTAACATAATATCTTCGCCAATTCTATCAATGGCGAATGGCGAACGGAGAATGACGAATGAAAATAGGAGGACGATTTTTTATTTTTATCCAAAATAAATTTTGGACTCCAAATACGAATTTCATCTCAAAATTGGTATAAAATAAAACTATGTTGATTGCTTGTGGGGTCCAAAAATTGATTTTTCCCAACAAATACTATCTCTTTAAAAAAATAGTATTTGTAAAAACCAAAAATGAGTACCATAAATTAACGAAAACAACGAATAAAGCTTTTGGTTGTTTCAAGAATGAGTTTGAGCTTATTCCAAAAATTCAAAATAAAATTCCTTCGTCATTGTATTTAATGAATAAATTATAATTCAAACCAGAAGAATTGAACCAATGAAAATAATTTTTATCCGTCATGGACAAACCAACTACAATATTCAATCGCTTTGTAACGATGATCCAACGGTTGATGTTCATTTAACAGAACTCGGTCAACAACAGGCTCAGCAAGTTGCTGAAAAATTAAAGGATGTAGCGATTGAACGGATTATCGTTTCTGAATTACCACGGACCCATCAAACTGCTGCCATTATCAATCAATATCATCATGTAAAAATGGATGTTCATTCTGATATCAATGACATCCGTTCCGGTTTTGAAGGTCAACCAGTGAGTAAATATTTTACAGCCATTGCTCACGATATATTGAATGCTAAGGCCAAT
>Ga0233403_10000448_pt1 | contig 19284 bp, 8 predicted proteins | sample Na_oxic_1_MG_FD_179866 | JGI IMG/M metagenome (GOLD analysis project Ga0233403, IMG submission 179866) | Seawater microbial communities from Saanich Inlet, British Columbia, Canada - Na_oxic_1_MG | ecosystem: Environmental > Aquatic > Marine > Inlet | place: Canada: British Columbia | collected...
AACCGATATTACAAAATTGCGTCAAATGCTGTTAAATTTACTGAGCAATGCCGCTAAATTTACAGAGCAAGGGACTATCCATCTTGAGATTGAACGTCAAACCCAAGCAGATGGCGACTGGATCATTTTTGCTGTGATTGACAATGGCATTGGTATGATTGAGGAACAACAGAAAAAACTGTTTCAAGCGTTTACTCAAGCATATTCCTCCACCACCCGCCGCTATGGTGGTACGGGTTTAGGCCTCGCCATTACGAAAGAATTTGCTGACATCATGGGGGGGCATCTCAAGGTAGAAAGTCAATTTGGGCACGGCAGTCGATTTACGCTTTCTTTGCCAGCCCAAGCAGATCAAGTTGACCCCCCTAAAGCCAAAGCCCAACAACCCGTATTGGTGGGTGAGGGCATTATTCTGATCATTGCTGACGATTCCGCAATTTGTGATTTGCTCAAAAATGATCTCAGCAAACTGGGTTATGCGGTAGCCGTAACGAATAATGAAAATGACAGTCTCAAACTGGCCAATAAACTACGTCCCGATATTATTTTCCTAGATGATGATATCCAAACTTCTGATAGAGAAAACGGGCAAATACTCGCAGCCCTGAAAAAAAACGCGGCACACATTCCCGTGATTATCATTTCAAGCAGAGCCGATCAGAAAGGGTATGCAATGGGTGCAGCAGACGTGATGACTCTGCCCTTGAAGCATGATCAATTAATGAGGATTTTAGATAAATACCATGTTGGTGAGACTGCCAAAGGTTTAATCATGCTGATTGAAGGAGAAGCGTTTTGCCGCGACAGCATGACAGCAGAGTTTGAACAGGCCGGTTGGCGAGTCTTCCAAGCTGAAAATGGACAAGTCGCCCTCGAATACCTTGACCGTAAAAAACCCGCCGTGATTTTGCTAGACTTGAACATGCCAGGAATGGATGGCTTTGAATTTCTTGAATGCTTACAGAGCCATGAAAAATGCCATTCGACACCCGTTATCGTCTTAACCGCAAGAACAATTACGCCTCCAGAATATGCGCGTTTAAATAGACAGGTAGAAATCATCATGAAAAAAGAAACTTACAACCCAGAAACCTTAATCTCTTATGTTCATCACCTGATGAATCCCCTGAGAAAATTCATTTTCAAATGATGGGCATATGTTGGGCAACCACAAGGGATTGCCCAGACAGAAACGTTTTATTTTCAAATGAGGGGCACATGTTGGGCAACCACAAGGGAGGGATTGCCCCTATCGACGTTTCTGTCTGGGCAATCCCTTGTGGTTGCCCAAAAATTAAAATGATATTCACATTCAACCCCTTCGATTTAAGCATCCTATTTGGTGGGTTGGGGGGTGGGTGTTAAATATAAACACATTTCTTGGTTTATTTTTCACCCTATTTTTATTCCTAAGTACTGAACCATAAATTTTCAGGTATTTTAATTAAAAGAAACAACCAAGAAGAAGGGCAACCACAAGGGATTGCCCCTACGGGCGGTTCGTAGGGGCAATCCCTTGTGGTTGCCCCTTGCGGTAATAAAATACCTGTTTTTTTGTGCTTCAGTACTTATGAAAGAGGAATGGTGGGCAAACGGGCGGTGAAATCTGGGTTTATATTGAGCCCGTTTACCCACCCTACAAATCTTGGGTGAAAAAAAAGTCATCCCGTACCTGAAATTTAACACCCCAGTTGGGGGGATTTGAAAACGAGAGATCAAAAAATTGGATACTATATCAATATTAATCGTTGATGATAACAAGAACAATCTTCTGACTTTACACGCACTGATTGACGAATACATTAATAATGTTCAGGTGATTGAGGCCAATTCGGGCATGGAAGCCTTAAATATTATTATGAAAACAAAAGTGGATTTGATTATTCTTGATATTCAAATGCCTCAGATGGATGGCTTTGAAACGGCTCAAACGATCCGTTCTTGGAAAAAAATGCAATATATTCCTATTGTCTTTCTAACGGCAGCCTATAAAGCGGAGGAATTTCAGCAACAAGGTTTTGCTGTGGGTGCGGCTGATTATCTCACTAAACCCATTGATACTTCACAATTAATTAACCGAATTAAAACTTATCTGCGTTTTATTGAACAAGAACGCCAGCATCGCCGCGAGTTGGAAGACAAAATTCAAAAACGTACTGCTGAACTGTCAAATGCCAATCAGCAATTACAACAAGAAATTAATGAACATCAGATCACCGAACAGGCTTTACAACACGCTAAACAAGCTGCGGAACAGGCTCAAGCTGCTGCCGAAAACGCTAACCTTGCTAAAAGCCAGTTTTTAGCCAATATGAGCCATGAACTGCGTACCCCGTTAAATGCCATCATTGGTTACAGTGAAATGTTACAGGAAGATATCGAAGAGATCGGGGAAAACGATTTTATTCCTGATTTACAAAAAATTCATGCTGCCGGCAACCATTTACTCGGATTGATTAATGATATACTTGATCTCTCTAAAATTGAAGCGGGGAAAATGGATTTATTTCCTGAAACGCTTGATCTCGAAATGTTTCTCAACGAAGTGGTGAGTACCGCCCAACCCTTGCTCGAAAAAAAGGCCAATAGTCTGAAAATAGAACGGCCCGATAGATTAGGTGAAATGCTGACTGATGTGACTAAATTACGTCAGATGCTTTTAAATTTACTCAGTAATGCCGCTAAATTTACAGAACAAGGTATTATTCTTCTTGAGGTTAATCGTGACAGCCAAAATGAGGGTGATTGGCTCAAATTCTGCGTGACTGACGAAGGCATTGGCATGACAACAGAGAGCCAAGAAAAATTGTTTCAACCCTTTACCCAAGCAGATTCTTCCACCACTCGCCGCTACGGAGGAACCGGTTTAGGGTTAACGATTACCAAAGAATTTGTCGAAATGATGGGCGGAACGATTACGGTTAAGAGTGAATTTGGACAGGGTAGCCAATTCACAATCTCATTGCCTGCCAAAATCAAGACTGAGGAAACGGATCCGCAATACCTACAAGTGAAACGAGAAAACGCCATATTGTTAAAAGGTGAAGGCATTTTGCTCGTTATTGAAGATAACACCAGTCTGCGTGAGTGGCTAAAAACGCATTTAAGCAAACTGGGTTATACTGTAGCCATAGCTGCTAATGACAATCAGGCTATCAAACTGGCGAAAAAACTGCGTCCCGATGCGATTCTGATTAATATCAAGATAGCTGTTCGGGCCGGATGGCGACTCTTCTCAGAGATCAAAAATCATCCACTTTTGGCACAGATTCCAATTATTATGATCAGCTTAACGGCTGAACAAAATAAAGGTTATGCCTTATGCGTGAGCGACTGTATTGATAAAACAGCGGATCGTGATCAATTTGCAGCGGCCTTAGAAAAATACCGTCTGAGTGATGACTCACAAAGTCTGCTTATGCTTGTTAATGATGAAGCGACTCGCGAAAGCTTGAGAACACTTTTAGAAATAGTGGGTTGGCGAGTCTTTCAAGCCGAAAATGGCCCAATCGCTCTGGAACAGCTTGAAAATCGAAAGCCTAGCTTAATATTGTTGGACTGGCATAAGCCCGTGATGGATATCTTTGCATTTCTAAAACATTTACATCAGTTTGACAAATGGTGTTCAATACCCGTCATCGTTTTAACGGCCAAAAAGCTCAGTCTGGAACAAGAGGCTGATTTAACTCAAGAATTTGAAACGCGCTTTCATCAAGAAGCTGATAACCCAACTGAATTAATTCAGCACATTCATCAACTGATTACAAAGGCTTCATATCCTAAAGCTGATCAAGAACAAGAAAAAATTCAGGCCTTTATTAAAAATATCAACGGCCATTATCGCTCTGTTTGAATTGAAAATTCAAACAAACTTTCTTTCTCACGCAAAGGGCGAACACGTAGGTTCGCCCCGTAGGGGCGAACCTGCGTGTTCGCCCAGATGAAATTATTTTTCTGAACAATAAATGTCCAATTTATTTTGTGACGATTCCTTAAGTATAATTAATGACTTGGCACCTTTGCGTCTTTGCGTGAAATAAAAAAATTCAACCTGTGCGGTTGCGTCGATTTTTTCCTTGGTATAAAAAATGAAAAATAACCTAAAAATAAATAATAACGTATTGATTAAACTGATTATAATCCTCTCAATTGGCTTGTTTGCCAGCGTTGAAATTTACACAACATTGAACAGGATAACACAATCATACCAGCATGTTTTCATGCTCAATAATGCTGTGCGCGATCTCACTCTCAATCTGAACAACATACAGCGTCATATAGAAAAGCTTGTATTCGTTCATCAAAACAATGCCGATTTAGAATCGGCTCTCAAAACCATCAGCAAGGATGAAAAACAAATTGATCACAGCCTTGCGCTCATCAATCAAGACTTTAAAGGTGACAAGCTGGCTCATTTCAGAGTGTTATTGACAGCATGGCAACCCATTCGTTCTGAAATCATGGCCTTAACACAGGCAGATAACCGGCAGCAAGCCATCGCAATGCTTGCCCTCAAAGAGCAGGAACACTTTGATCGTATCGCAATCGCTCTGCATCATCTCGTTGCTTTGGCCGATCAAAAAGCAGATGGATTGATAATAACGGCCAATCACAACGTGAACAAAATCTATTTATGGATAGTGTGCCTATTTGTGATCGTTATCATCATCGACCGATTGTTTTTGCAAGCGAAAAAATACCAGCCGCAAAGTGACTGCGGTTGTGCAGAAGACAAAACGCTTAAGCACCCAGTTCTCCTGCAAAGTGACTGCCGCTATCGTGCAATACTAGAAGAACAAACAGAACTGGTTTGCCGATTTCTACCAGACACCACCTTAACCTTTGTCAATAAGGCCTATTGTCGTTACTTTGGTGTTCAAGAAAGTGATATTTTAGGCCAAAAATTTTTATCAATGGTGCCTGAGACAGCGCATCAGGATGTTCTCAAACATATACACTGTCTTCTGAAAAATCCGCAGCCCACTAGCCTGACTTATGAACATCCGGTAAAGACACCTAACGGGAAAATCGCTTGGCAACGCTGGACTGACAACGCTATTGTGGATCAGGAAGGCCAGATACTCGAAATTCAATCTGTCGGTATTGACATCACAGATCGTAAACAAATGGAAGAACAGTTAAAACAAACCACTGAACAATTGTCCCTGCTATTGGAACACTTACCCATTGTGCCTTACATGAGTCAAGTCGAAAATCATGCGATTACTTATATCAATAAGCGTATTAAAACAGTCAGTGGCTATGAACCAGAAGCGTTTTTGAGCAATGCCTCTTTTTGGGCCGATCTGATGCATCCTGATGATAAACCGACTGTGTTTGAAAACCGGAATCAACTGTTTGAAAAGGAAATATTGGAACTGGAGTATCGTTGGCAAGTGGCTGATGGTTCATATAAATGGTGCTTAGATACCTTACGTTTGGTGAAAAATGCGGATGGTACGCCCAATCATATTGTGGGCACTTGGCACGATATCACTCAACGTAAAAAAATGGAAGAAGCACTACGGGAAAACGAGAAAACGCTCAGTGCAATCGTCAATGGCTGTGTTGATACAATCGGTTTAGTTGATGAAAACGGAACTTGTATCACTATCAATTCCGCAGGAGCCCAAAAATTGGGTTTCAGTGTTGAAGAATTAGTAGGACAATGTGTTTATGATTTCATGCCCTATGAAGTGGCTGAGAAAAGACGAACTGTTATCAACAAAGTCATTGAGACTGGGAAAGCGATACTCATTGATGAGGATAAACGGGGAGAATTCTGGTTTGAAACCAATTATTGCCCCGTTTTTGATGAGAAAGGTGTTGTCACCCGCGTGGCTGCCATTGCGCGTGATGTGACAGAACGCAAACAAGCTGAACAGGCATTGCAACGCAGTCAAGTCGCTTTAGAACAAGCTCATGCCAAATTGACTTGGTTTAAAACCAGTTTGGATATGACATTAGACTGCCTTTTCATGATAGAGAGTCAAACCTTAAAGTTTTTTTATGCCAATCAAGGTGCCACCAAACTCTTAGGGTATACTCAAGAAGAACTGTTGCAAATGACGATAGCCGATATTGGTTATCTCTCCATGGCACCTGACTGTCATAAACCATTAGAAAAACTAATGGATTCACAACCTGGATTAACCTTTGAAAGCGTCTTTGTGCATAAAAACACCACATTGATTCAAGTCGAAATTTTCGCACAATGTATTCAATTACCAGAAATCACGAAATCTTTTCTTATCATAGCGCGTGACATCAGTCTACGCAAAAAAGTGGAAGAGCAATTGCAACAAGCGAAAGAAACCGCAGAAGTGGCGAATCGTGCCAAGAGTACTTTTCTGGCTAATATGAGCCATGAAATCCGCACCCCCCTAAACGGTGTGCTAGGATATACTCAACTGTTACAACGTGACAAAACATTAACCGCTGCACAACAAAAAGCGATTGATGTCATTCATCGCAGTGGCGAATATTTGTTAACCTTGATTAACGATATTTTAGAAATCGCTAAAATCGAAGCGGATCGGATAGAACTTTATTCAAGTGATTTTGATCTGAATGCCTTTATCAAAGATATTGTTGATTTATTTAAGATACGCACCCAAGAAAAAGGCATTTTCTTTCATTACCAAGCCTTATCAAAACTACCCCAGAGCATTCACGCTGATGAAAAAAGACTGCGACAAATCCTGATTAATTTACTGGGAAATTCGGTAAAATTTACCAAACAAGGTGGCATCACCTTAAAAATCAGTGTAATAGAACAACTGGAAAACGAGGAGACAAAGCAGGAATGGGAAGTGGATGAGGCCGACCAAATGCCAAATAGCCAAATCCCAATACCCATCTGCTTTGAAGTGGAAGATACCGGTGTTGGCATTGCTATAGAAGATATCAACAAAATATTTTTACCCTTTCAGCAAGTAGGCGATCATCATGATAAAGCGCAAGGCACCGGCTTAGGCCTCACGCTCACCAAAAAGCTGATTCAACTGATGGGAGGAGAATTACAGGTTGAAAGTACATTAGGACAGGGCAGTCGCTTTTGGATGGTACTTGAAGTGTCAGAAGGTAAGATAAACCTAAATCAGCCAAGCAAAGGGCCAAGCGTTATTGGTTTTGAAGGGCCCGCCCGCAAAATATTGATTGTTGACGACAGTTTGGAAAACTGTTTGTTGCTCAGTAGTTTGTTAATGCCTCTTGGATTTGAGATCAAAGAAGCGCATAATGGCCAACAATGTTTAGAAAAAGTGTGTGAATGGCAACCGGATTTGATTTTAATGGATTTACTAATGCCCGTCATGGACGGCTATGAAGCCACCCGCAAAATCAAGCAAATTCCCCTACTCAAAAAGACGATTATTGTTGCCATTTCAGCCAGTGCTTTTGATTATCACAAACGGCAAAGTCAAGAAGCCGGCTGTGACGATTTTATTGCCAAACCCATTTATGCCGAAAAACTGTTAAACTGTTTACGAAAACATCTCAATTTAACTTATGTGTATGAACCACACACTGATCAAGCAAACCGTGCTGGACCACAGACGGATGTTTCCCTGATCGGGCCGAATGTCGAACAAGCAACGGCCTTATTTAACCTCACCTTACAAGGTGATCTTGACGGTATTGTTGAATATGTAGAACAACTCCAACAGCAAGATAAACAATTAGCCCCTTTTGCTCATAAGATTCAACAATTAGCCCAACAATTTAAAATCCAACAAATTCGTGATATTGTTAAATATTATGTTGATAAAGGGTAATCTTATTTTGCTTTAGTCAATTGGAGTGCAAAATTTATTTTGCTTTTTGAATTGGAGTGCAAAATTTATTTTGCTTTTTTTGGAGTGCAAAATTTATTTTGCTTTAGTCAATTGGAGTGCAAAATTTATTTTGCTTTTTTTGGAGTGCAAAATTTATTTTGCTTTTTGAATTGGAGTGCAAAATTTATTTTGCTTTAGTCAATTGGAGTGCAAAATTTATTTTGCTTTTTGAATTGGAGTGCAAAATTTATTTTGCTTTCGGTGCAATCCTATATGTACAGAGAAATGTAGGCTAGGAGCGATCCCAGCATCTATCTTTCCAATCGGGCCGCAAAATAAATTTTGCACTCCAAGGGCCGCAAAATAAATTTTGCACTCCAAGGGCCGCAAAATAAATTTTGCACTCCAAGAATAGCAAAATAACAATGCACTCCAAGAACAGCAAAATAACATGCATTCCAAGAGGGCCGAAAAATAACATGCATTCCAAGAGGGCTGCATTTTAGAAATGCGCCTTTTCGATACTACTGATTATAAACAACAACATGAATATAAATCCCAAATCATTGATTGGTTTAGTCATTTTAATGGCAATCGGCCTTTTTGCGATCTTCCAAATCTATACCGCCTCAAACCTAGTAACGCAGTTGCACCAACATCCCTTTATGGTGAGCAATACTGTGCGCGATATCAATGTCAATATTCTCAACATACAGCACCGTATGGCAGAGGTTGCATCAGTTCAAAACCAGGCCGACTTCAATTCGGTTGTGAACAGCATCAATCTACACGAACAACAAGTCTACCAACAGATTGCGTTAATTAACGAACGCTTTCTGGGCGATAAACAAAAGGTTGAACAGTTGAAAAAGTTAGTCACTGAATGGCAACCTATTCGTCAAGAAATCATTGGTTTAATAAAGGCGGGTCAACGAGAAAAAGCCGCTGTTCTATTTGAGGAGAAAGATCATCAGCACGTTGTTCGCTTAGAAAAGGCTATAGCTTATTTTGTAGCCTTTTCTAATCAAAAAGCGGATGAATTTCTAAAACATGCCCATAACCAATTTCAACTCTCATACTTCTGGGCTTTGATCGTCTTTTTAGTCGTCATCATCATGGCAAGATTGATTAAACAAGTCAAAAAGGCATTCCACCAAAGTGAGGAACGCTATCAGGCGATAGTCGAAGGCCAGACAGAATTGGTGTGCCGATTTTTAGCTGATACCACCTTAACCTTTGTCAATCCTGCCTATTGTCGCTATTTTGGTGTACAGGAACAGGACATATTAGGGAAGCCATTTTTATCGCTGATTCCTGAAAAAGAGCATCAAGTGAGTTTAGAACTCATACAATTGCTGCTCAACAATCCACAGCTCATCAGCAAAACGATTGAGCATTCTGTGATAGCAGAGGGTAAAATCACTTGGCAACAGTGGACGAATCGCGTTATTTTAGGTAGCGATGGCGCGGTTATAGAATTTCAGTCTGTCTGGTTCGATATTACAGAACGCAAACAAATGGAGGACAAATTAACACAAACCACTGAACAATTGTCTCTGCTCTTGAAACACCTACCGATTGTTCCTTACACCGCTGAAGCGGAAGGCGATTTTAAGGCAACTTATATCAATCAGAGTGTCACAGCGATAACAGGCTATGTGCCAGAAGACTTTACAGCGAATCCCTCTTTTTGGGCGGATCATATCCATCCGGAAGATAAGCCGTTTGTATTTGAGAATATGAACAAGGTTGTTGAGCAAGGCACACAAGAAATGGAATATCGTTGGCAGGTTGCTGAGGGTAGCTATAAATGGTTTTCAGATATCGCACGTTTAGTGAAAAAGTCGGATAACAGCCATTATATCGTGGGCGCTTGGCACGACATTACAAAACGCCAACAGATGAAAAAGGCACTTCATGAGAGTAAAAAACGCTATAGTAGTATTATTGAAGTTGCAAACGAGGGGATTTGGTTTATAGATTCAAACAATCTAACAACTTTTGTTAACCAAAATATGGCCAAAATGCTAGGCTACAGCGAAGCCGAAATGCGAGGCAAGTCGCTATTCCTGTTCATGGATGATAAGTGGCATCAACAAGCAGAGCACAATGTCGAGCGTCGTCGCCAAGGTATTCCAGAACAACATGATTTCAAGTTTCAGCGCAAAGATGGCACAGCCTTATGGTCCATTCTCAATACGCGCCCCTTCTTTGATAAAACGGGGCAATATACTGGTGCTTTTGCCATGGTAACGGATATTACCGAACGCAAACAAATGGAAGACACCTTGCGTGAACAACGCGAATTTTTGCGTTTAATCATAGATAACATTCCCCAATATATCTTTTGGAAAGATATGAACTGTGTTTACTTGGGATGTAACAACCGTTTTGCCCAATTTGTTAATCTCAACCATCCTGAAGAGATTGTCGGTAAAACCGATTTTGAGTTGATCTGGCAAGCACAAGCTGAGTCTATCTGTCGTATTGAGCGCCGCCTGATGGAAACGGATACACCTGAATATCATGTTATTAAGCAAAGTCATCAAGCAGAGGGCACCGTGCGGTGGACAGAAACCAATAAAATACCCTTGCATGATGTTAACGGCAAAGTCGTCGGCATTTTGGGCACCACGGAGGACATTACAGAGCGCCGGACGGCTGAGGAAAAGCGACACGATATTGAAGCGAGATTAGCCGAAACTCAACATATTGCCCGGTTAGGTCATTGGAAATGGGAAATATTGACCGGCATGATGGAATGGTCTGAAGAAGTTTTAAGACATTTTGGGTTACCCGATATCCCCCCTCATGATATTTCGTTTGAAACCTTCATCAAAGCGATTCATCCTGATGATCGTCGAAGCGTGTACCACTGGATTGATCAAACGCTCTACCAAAACAAACCTTATGAAATTGAATACCGCGTCGTCAGGCCTGATCAAACGATTCGCTATTTGCAATCCTTTGCTAAGACTATCCGAGATTCTGCCGGTAAATTAAGTCATCTACTGGGCACATCGCAAGATATTACAGAACGCAAGCAAGCCGAACTGGATTTGCAACACAGCCAAAAGGCTTTAGAACAAAGCAATGTTGAACTTCAACGCTTTAAAACCACACTGGATATGACATTAGACTGCGTCTTTATGACCGAAGCTAAAAAATACCAGTTTTTTTATGCGAATCAAGGGGCTACCAAGCTATTAGGTTATACTCAACAAGAACTACAGCAGATGACACTGCTCGACATTGTTGAATTAAACATCGTACACAGTCAGTTATTGAAAGACGCTTTCAATCCATCACAAGCGGGATTAACCTTTGAAAGCTTATTTCAGCATAAAAATACGAGCTTGATTCCGGTAGAAATTTTCGCGCAGTTTATTCAATTAGAAGACAACTCTCAACATTTTCTGATTATAGCGCGTGATATTACAGCACGTCAAAAAGCACAGGCCCAATTGCTGCAAGCTAAAGACAGCGCAGAAAGTGCCAACCGTGCTAAAAGTACCTTTTTGGCTAATATGAGCCATGAAGTACGCACACCCCTGAATGGTATTTTAGGCTATACACAAATTTTGAAACGGGATGACACATTAAGCACCCAACAAAAAGAGGGAATAGACGTTATTCATCGTAGTGGTGAATATTTATTAACCCTGATCAATGATATTTTAGACATATCAAAAATCGAAGCGAACCGAATAGAACTTTATCAAACCGATTTAGACTTGAATGACTTTCTCAAAAGTCTTATCAATTTATTTCGGATGCGTAGTCAAGAAAAGGGCATTGGCTTTATTTATCAGCCCTTAACAAAGCTGCCACAACTGATTTACGCTGATGAAAAAAGATTACGGCAAATTCTTATCAACTTGCTGAGTAATGCCGTCAAATTTACTCAGGTAGGTTGTGTGACTTTAAAAGTGGGTGTGATAAAATCAATTGAAGGAGAAAGGGAATCGGTTCAAGGGGAAATGGAATCGGTTCAAGGGGAAAGTGAAAAGGCCTCTTTACCTCAGACGAGACTTCGTTTTCAAGTGGAAGATACGGGTATTGGGATTGCACAGACAGCACTTTCAAAAATCTGTTTACCCTTTCAACAAGTTGGTGATCCAAAATATCAGTCAGCCGGTACCGGCTTAGGCTTGTCGATTACTCAAAAATTGGTAGAGCTAATGGGGGGACAATTACAGGTTAAAAGTACCTTAGAACAAGGTAGCACATTTTGGTTTGAAGCGGATTTCGCGACAGTCTCATCGCCGCAAAATGTCGATAAACCCTTACCGAAGAAATCGCAGAAGATTAGCTTTGAAGGGCCACCCCGGAAAATTCTAGTGGTTGAGGATAACCAAGACAACCGTTTAGTGCTAACCCATTTATTAACCGCTTTCGGTTTTGAAGTGAAAGAAGCGAAAGATGGTCAAGACGCGATCAGTCAAACGCTTGAATGGCGACCGGATTTGATTTTTATGGATATCGTTATGCCGGTGATAGATGGTTACGAAGCCACCCGTCAAATCAAGAGCATAGCAGAACTCAAACAAACCATCATTGTTGCCGTTTCTGCCAGTGCTTTCCAATCTCACCAACAGCAAAGTCAGGAAGCCGGCTGTGATGATTTTATAGCCAAACCGATTCATACGGAAGCCTTGTTAAAGTGTTTACAAAAGCATTTCAAATCAACCGTGATTGAGCAAAAAATCGCGACGACAGACATCCTGCCAGAAGCAGAAACGGTTTTCCTACAAGAACCGAGTATTGAGCAAGCGAAGACACTTTTTAATCTCACCTTGCGAGGCGATCTTGACGGTATTCTTGAATACGTCAATAAACTGGAAGAAAATGAGCCAGAATTAATGCCCTTTATCAAGCAAATTAAAGAGTTAGCCAAAGAACTCAAAATTAAACGCATTCGCCAGATTGTTCAGCAGTATATGTAGAGACGCATTGAATGCGTCTCTGAATGCGTCTCTGAATGCGTCTCTGAATGCGTCTCTAATAAAAACGGATTATAACGGATGAAAGGGGAGGGCGAACACGCAGGAGGGCGAACACGCAGGGGCAGCCCTAGGCTGTTGATTGAGAGCTTTTTTTGGCCTTTCTTTTTCATGCTGATTTTGTGTTTGTTAAAGGCCTATATAAATATCTAATTAAAAAATGTTATTTAACAACCCCGAAGGGGTTGAATGTGAATAGCCCCAGGTGGAACCTGGGGTTCCATAATAGATTTAAAAAAGTTTTTTTTATGCAACCACAGGCTGCACCTAGGGCTACATTCAACCCCTACGGGGCCTTAGCGTTTTTTTATGCAACCCCAGGTTGCTGCTGGGGCTATTCACATTCAACCCTACGGGGCCTTAGCGTTTTTTTATGCAACCCCAGGTTGCACCTGGGGCTATTCACATTCAACCCCTTCGGGGTTGTTTAACCCCATTTTCGAGGCTTTTGACAAACACAAAATCAGCAGGAAAGATATCGGCTAAAAAAAGCTCTCTGTCAACACCCTAGGGCAGCCCCCTACAAGATTTTGCGTAGCGCCAAACCGCATTGATTAATTGATAACTGATAACTGATAACTGAAATGAAAATTAGCACTAAATTAATGGTTTCAACCACCTCTTTATTAGCGGTAGCGATTGCATTTATTTCTATCACTATTGGCTTAATCGTACAACATCGGGCTGAGCAAGAAGCTCAACGAATCGCAGCCGAAATAGCCTACCATTGCGCCTCTCTTGTTAAAGCTGAATTGGAGCGGCCTCTTTTGGAAGTCAGGGCAATTGCGAATAGGCTTGAAGCTGCTGCAAGTGACGATACGATTGAACTGATACTTCCCAAAATCAATACCCTACTCAAATTTTTTCTGGAACATAACGCCACTTTTTTAGGCATTGGTTTGATTGCAGAACCCAATGCTTTCCAGAAGAAACAAGCGGGTAAGATTATTAATGCGCCTGAACAGGATAATGCCAACCCATTCGTGTCATATTGGACAAGAGACAAAAACGGCAAAGTGGTTTTGAAACCCGATTTTTATGATGATCCAGATTTTTATGAACGGTATCAACAGGTTAGAACAGAAAGTGTTCTTGAACCCTATCTTTATCCCGTGCCAAAATTGTGGGTAACAACATTTATCAGCCCCCTGTTTGATAATCACTTGAGAGGGGTTGTTGGGATTGATATTGCACTTGAAAATTTACAACAGCGGATCCTTGAACTCAAACCCACCTCTTTTAAAGACGCTTACCTCACCGTTTATTCTGCTCAAGGACTGACGCTTTTCAGTGAATTTGCCGAAGAACAGGTGGGCAAAAATTTAAAAAACATTAGTCATAACTCAGCACTGATTAAAAGTGTTTTAAAGCAACGCGCTTTTTCTCTTGCTAGAAAATCAGAACGACTCGGTAAAACCGTTATCACTTATGGCGTACCCATCAAAATCGGTCAGACTGGTACTCGTTGGATAGTCACCGTTAATATTCCTGAAAACGAATTGATGGTTATTCAATTAGCGTCAGTCATTCAGTTAACCATTATGCTGGGTATTGGCGTGATTTTAGTGACAATATTAATCATGTTTCTGCTGACAAAAAGTATCTTCAATCCGCTTAAGCAAATCAATGCGTATTTGAAAATCTTATCTCAAGGCAAACCGAGTCAGGATAAGTTCACCTATCAGGGAAAAGATGAAATTGCTGAAATCATCACCTCAGTCCGTCAAGTCAAAAACAGCTTGCAGGAAATGATGGAAAATAATATCAAGCAGGATTGGTTGAAAACGGGACAAAATCAATTAAATGAGGAATTGAGTGGTGAGCAACCTATGATCAAATTGGCAGAAAATGCCATTAACTTTATCACGCCCTATTTAGATACACAAATGGGGGCCTGTTATATCGCAGAAGACAATCAACAGCGTTTGAGAATGATAGCCAGTTATGCTTATACCTGGCGCAAAGAGTTGGCCAATGAATTTGAATTGGGTGAAGGCCTAGTCGGACAGGCCGCCTTAGAACGGAAAATGATTATTATCACCCAAGCGCCTGCTGATTATATTTATATTCAATCAGGGCTAGGCCAGTCACAACCAAACGCGATTTTAGTCATGCCCATTTTGTATGAAGGCAGCTTAAAAGCCGTCATTGAACTGGCTTCTTTTCATCTCTTGACTGAAATACAGCTTCAATTTCTCAATGAAGTCATGCCCAGTATCGGGATAGCGATTAATACTGCCCAATCACGTTCTCAGATGCAATTGCTTTTGCAGCAAAGCGAAAGTCAGAAAAAGGCATTAGAAACCCAAGCCACTGAATTACAAACCAAGCAAAAAGAACTGAAAGAAACCAATAAAGCACTGCAAAGTCAATCAGAAATATTGCAACATCAGGCCATTGAATTACAAAATCAACAAGAAGAATTGCAACAAACCAATGAAGAATTGCAAACGCAATCCGAAGAATTGCAAGCTCAACAGGAAGAGTTAACGCAAAGCAACGAAGAATTGGAAAAACGAACTTCTGATCTGGAGTTGCAAAAACAAGAAATCCGGGACAAAAACCAGTTTTTGGAAAAGGCGCAACACGCCCTTGAAACCAAAGCCAACGAATTAGAATTGGCCAGTCAGTACAAATCAGAATTTCTAGCCAACATGTCTCACGAACTGCGAACGCCTTTAAACAGTTTGCTGATTCTAGCCCAGTTGTTAGGCGACAACCCAGAAAACAATTTAACGGAAAAACAAGTCGAATATGCGCGAACCATGTACAGTGCAGGTTCAGATTTACTCAAGCTGATTAATGAAATATTGGATTTGTCCAAAGTAGAATCTGGCAAAATGGAAGTTCATGTTGACTTGTTAGCACTGGTTGAATTAGTGGAAACCCTTAATCTGAAATTCCAACCTGTCGCTGAAGAAAAAGGCATCACTTTTAATATCAGTCTTGCCGATAACTTGCCAATGGTTATCTACACTGATGCTCAGCGGCTCATACAAATTATTAACAATTTACTCTCAAATGCTTTCAAGTTTACCGAACAGGGAGAAATCAAACTGGACATCAGTCGCCCCGATGAAGGCTTCGAGATGTCAAATCAGACACTCAAAGCGGCTAATACCGTCATGATACGTGTAAGCGATACCGGCATTGGTATTCCCAAAGACAAACAACAAGTGATTTTTGAAGCCTTCCAGCAAGTCGATGGGACCACCTGCCGCTCTTACGGTGGAACCGGGCTCGGCCTCTCGATTTCTCGGCAATTAGTCCGCTTACTCGGTGGCGAAATACAATTACACAGTGAAGAAGGAAAAGGCAGTACTTTCACACTCTATTTGCCAGAAAGCCTCGCTAAGTCTACGGAATCGCACCCCATATTGACACCTGAAGCCAGCTCAGTCAAAGCAGTAGAGTCGAGCATGCCAATCGCTGTCGAGCCCACTTGCTCCAATGACAATCTGATTGATGACAGAGACAATCTGCAAGCTGACGATAAATCCATATTAATCATTGAAGATGATCGCAAATTTTCACGGATTCTCATAGAACTGGCACAGGAAAAACAGTTCAAATGTCTTCTTGCCGAAGAGGGGCAAAGCGGCTTACAGCTGGCAGAAAATTATAAACCAGATGCCATTATTCTTGATATCGGTTTACCCAAGATAGATGGCTGGACAGTCATGGAACGGTTAAAAGAGAATCCAAATACACGGCATATACCGGTACACTTTATGTCCGCCTCAGATCATCGCCAAGAGGCGAAAAAAATGGGCGCGATTGGTTACTTGCTCAAACCCATGGGAATGACAGAACTGAGTGAAGCCTTTAAAAAAATAGATCGGTTTATCAGCAAAACCTTGAAAAACCTCTTAATCCTGATTGATCAAGAACAACGTCACCAAGAGATTCTAAAACTACTTGACAATGACAATGTGCAATCGACTATCGCCAAAACGCAAGCCATCGCTCTAGAACAGTTGAAGACGATCCCGTTTGATTGTATTGTTTTAGACATCGAAGTTGAACAAAGTTCAGGTATCAAACTGCTTGAGCAATTGTACAGTGAAGAAAAGCTGGCCCAAATTCCAGTGATTATCTATGCAGAAAGAGAACTGACCGACTCAGAAGAAACGGTTTTACACCAATATGCCGAAAATCTCACGATAAAAGCGGTGAGATCGCCAGCCCGTTTATTGGATGAAACCACCTTATTTCTTCATCAAGTCGAAGCCCAATTGCCCAAGGAAAAGCAGAAGATGCTGCGTATGGTGCATGACAAGAAAGCCATCCTCACAGGCAAAAAAGTCCTGTTAGTTGATGATGATATACGCAATACTTATGCTTTAATGACCTTTTTAGATGGCCTCGACATGGAAGTGACTGTCGGCAACAATGGTAAAGAAGCCATCGCATTATTAGACGACCATCCTGATATCAACATTGTATTGATGGATATTATGATGCCCGAAATGGATGGATACGAAGCCATGCGGCAAATCAGAACACAAGCGCGTTTTCGTAAGCTACCCATAATAGCCTTAACCGCAAAAGCGATGAAAGGCGACAAAACCAAATGTATTGAAGCCGGCGCCAATGATTATTTATCGAAACCCGTAGACACTGACAAGCTCATTTCATTGATGCGGGTATGGTTATATCGTTAATAAAAAAACTCTGTGGTACTCTGTGGTAAGTACTGAACCATAAATTTTCAGGTATTTTAATTAAAAAAAACAACCAAGAAGAGGGGCAACCACAAGGGATTGCCCCTACGGGCGGTTCGTAGGGGCAATCCAGGGCGAATGCCCCTTGCGGTAAAATACCTGTTTATTTGTGCTTCAGTACTTACTCTGTGAACTCTGTGTTGAAGTTTTTTAAGCAAAACTCTGTGAACTCTGTGTTGAAGTCTTTAAGCTTTTAAAACAAACCCGAAACACGCATCACCAATTGCGCTGGAGAAATCTGTTCGACTGCGATTTCAACTTGTCCCGTTAATTTCTCCTGAAAGCGGATAGGAGAATCGGCATTGGCAAAAGCAAACAACCGAACTTCTCCCGTTTTTTCTGCATGAGAAGGCCTCATCACATCCGTCACAATTGCTCTTATCGTGCCAACTTGTTTACCCATTGCCCCATCAATATGGAGACGCGCAGCCTGCCCAGTTTGAATACGATTAAAGGCCTCGGCTGGAAACACAGCCAGAATAATTTCGCCATCAGTCAAGTAAGCAGACTGACTATTTTCATAAAAAGTCATTTGAGCAAAGAAAAACCAAGTACCCCAAATCACCAAAAGAATGATAGCAACAACCAAGCTAATTAAGGCAGGGCGAAAACTATCAGCATAAAGTGAACGCATCGTGCGAGAAAAGGGACTAGACATAAGCATTCCTCAAGATTTAACAATCGGTTTATGATGAACAGAGAATGACATGACAATTTCATATTAATTAATATATAAGTAGGTTAACAAGCTTATGAGAGAACAACTTGATTTACGGCAAGATGACATTCAGTGGGGCATAAACGAAGGCAAGAAAATAGCCATAGCTTCGGAAAGAGCTACGATGAAAAGCGTGGCCGAAAAGATGGTACAGAAAGGCAAAATGACACAGGAAGTGCAAGAATTTATTGCGAATTTTATGGAAGAGATCAACCAAAGTCAAGAGAAGAAAGAGTAATGCCCCTTTTTTCAGGTTCCAAGGCCTTTACCTTGGAACCCTTATCGTGGACGTTCCAATGCTTGAATCGTATAGAGGCATTCAAAAAAACAGGACTTAATATGAGAGAACAACTTGATTTACGGCAATCTGATATTCAGTGGGGCGAGAGAAGAGCCACAGCTTCGATAACAGCTTTGATGAAAAGTGTGGCCGAAAAGATGGAACAGAAAGGAAAAATGACACAGGAAGTGCAAGAATTTATTACAGATTTTATGAAAGAGATCAACCAAAGTCAAGAGAAGAAAAAGTAATGCCCCTTTTTTCAGGTTCCAAGGTTTTTATTACCTTGGAACCCTAATTGTGGACGTTCCAAATGGTATATTCCAATGGTTGAATCGTGTAGAGGCCTTCAATAAATCGACTGGACTTATGCTTATGAATATGAGAGAAGAATTACGGCAATCTGACATTCAGTGGGGCAGAAACTATGAAAGGGCTTTGTTCACAGCTTCGATGAAAGCGGCGGCAGAACAAATGGTAGAGAAAGGCAAAATGACTCAGGAACAAGCGCAAGAACTTATTAATAGTTTTATGGAAGAGATCAACCAAAGTCAAGAGAAGAAAGAGTAATGCCCCTTTTTCAGGTTCCAAGGCTTTTACCTTGGAACCTAATCGTGGACAAAATGCTAGGTTCCAATGGTTAAATCATATAGAGGCCTTCAATAAATCGACTGGACTAATGCTTATGAATATGAGAGAAGAATTACGCCAATATGACATTCAGTGCGGCATAAACTATCAAAGGGCTTTGTTCACAGCTTCGCTGAAAGCGACGGCAGAAGAG